>JFJP01005986.1_pt1 | contig 11208 bp, 12 predicted proteins | sample 431651 | NCBI WGS metagenome assembly JFJP01 (sample SAMN02602958, study PRJNA72255) | Microbial mat metagenome, whole genome shotgun sequencing project. | biome: fresh water; feature: sink hole; material: water; isolation source: purple microbial (photo- and chemosynthetic) mats found in... | reverse complement strand
TGTTGGCCGATGAACCCACGGCGAGCCTGGACGATGCCGCTGCTGCCGATGCCGTGGCGCTGCTTGAATCGACCAGCCGCAGCCAGGGTGCGACACTGGTGATTGCCACGCACGACACCCGTGTGGCGGCACTGCTGCAGCCCATTGTTTCTGGTGAAAATGGCATCCAGGCCATGCCAATAGAGCGCATGATGCTCTCAAAACAAGAGTATTTTCCTGGCCCAGACGCGTTGGCCTGCGAGGGCGTGGGTCGATGAGTCGATGAACACCTGGCTGTGGGCCTGGCGCTTTTTGTGGGCACGGCCGCTGGCGGCGGCCCTGAACGTGTTGCTGTTGGCACTGGGCTTGGGCTCGATCACGTTCTTGCTGCTGGTCAGCAGCCAACTGTCCAACGCGTTCGAGCGCGATCTTGCGGGCATTGACGCCGTGGTCGGCGCCAAGGGCAGTCCGATGCAGCTCATTTTGAGTGGGGTGCTGCATGTGGACGTCCCGCCCGGCAACATCCCGCTGCAAGCGGTGCGGGCGCTGCAGCAGCATCCGATGGTGGACACCCTGATTCCCATCAGTCTGGGTGACAGCCTGCACGGTTTTCGCATTGTCGGCACCGCACACAGCTACCTCTCGCACTACCGCGCGACCCTGGCGCAAGGTCGCCAATGGGCTGCACCGATGGAGGTGGTGCTGGGTGCAGTGGCTGCGGCCAGGCTGGGGCTGAAGTTGGGCGACACCTTTGTCGGCACCCATGGCCTGGGCAGTGGCGGTCATGTGCACGGTGCCAGCGCCTACACCGTGGTGGGCCTGTTGCGTCCGACCGGCAGTGTCATTGATCGTCTGGTGCTGACCGACACCGCATCGGTTTGGAAAGTGCACGAAGACGACACCGCCGCCGACGAGGAAGACCGCGCGGTGATGGAACAGGAGCGCGAAATCACCATGGCGCTGGTGACCTACAAGACGCCGCTGGCGGCACTGAGCTTTGCACGCCATGTCAACAGCAGCACCGAGTTGCAAGCAGCAGCACCTGCGCTTGAAGTGACCCGGTTGCTGAGTATGTTGGGCCTGGGCACTGACGTGTTGCGGGCCTTTGCGGGCGCATTGCTCGTCACGGCGGGTCTGTCGGTCCTGGTGGCATTGTGGAACGCAGTGCGCGAGCGTCGGGCCGATCTGGCGGTGTTGCGCCTGCTGGGCGCGCCACCCCTGCGGGTCGCCACCCTGCTGCTGTGCGAGGCAGTCTGGCTGGCGCTGCTGGCCGCGTTTGCCGGACTGGCGCTGGGGCAGGTGTTTGCGGCTGCGCTGGGCTGGTTTCTGCAACTGGACAATTCTTTGCTGATGGGCGGCATCACCTGGCCGGCCGCGCTGGGCATGGTGCCTCTGCTGGCCTTGGGGGTGTCGGTTGTGTCAGCCCTGCTGCCCACCTGGGCGGCTTACCAGGTCAGTGTTCTGGAACTCTTGCAAACGAGGTGAAATCATGAAAAAACAGCTTCTGGCGCTTGTTGCTATTGCGCTGACAGCTACCTGTTCTATAGCAGATGAATCGGAAAAAGAGCGCCAGGAAGACATCGCCAGGCATCGGGCCATGGCAGCCGCCCACGAGGGTGCGGCCCGCTGTCTGGAGGCCGGCAAGAAAGAAGAGGCGTGCAACAAGGACTTGCAGGCAGCCTGCAAGGGCCTGGCCATCGGCAAGTATTGCGGCATGAAACATGTCCACTGATCGTCAGCGGCGGCGCTTGCTGCTGTGTCTTGGTTGGTGGCCGTTCTGGGCCGGCGCGCAGTTGAGTTCGCCCTTGCCGGCGACCGGCACCGGCCCGGGCGTGCATGGGGCCAACAGCCCGTACCCGCCCCTGCCGCAACGCAACGACGTGCTGCCCTGGTCGCTGCTGTCGGATGTGGCACTCAAGAAGGTGAAGAACCGGGTGCTGCCCGATTACCCGGCCGCGGTGCAGGCGCTTGACGACAAGACGCAGCGGGTGCAGGGCTTCATGCTGCCCTTGCAGCCTGGGCTGTGGCATCAGCACTTTTTGCTGACTTCGGTGCCGTTGACCTGCTCGTTCTGCACCCCGGGTGGGCCTGAAAGCATGGTCGAGGTCAAGACCCGTGCGCCGGTCAAATACACCTTGCTGCCAGTGGCCGTGCAGGGGCGCTTTCTGGTGCTCAAGGACGATGCCTACGGCCTGTACTACCGGATGCTTGACGCGCTGGCACTGGAGTGAACCCTTTGGGGCGGGTGATGCGGGGCGAAATCCCTGTCGTGCCAGTCAGGTTTTTTCCGGCAAATTTGATATATGTCAGATTTTTCGGCTGCAACCTGTTGCATAGTCCCGCCACGACAAGTTTTTGATTGGCCAACCCTCTTTAAAAAAGGACCGACAACATGAAAGCAATACAAGATCTTTTCTCGACCGACTACGGCATCATGAGCATCGTTGGCATCATCATGATGGTGGTCGGCATGGGATGGGCCTATGTGGCACTGAAGAACAAAATGGCTGAGAGCGAAAAAAACGCCCGCAAGTGACAGCCCTGCACAGGGCGTCATCGCCCTGCAGCGACCCGGCAGCGCAAGCTGCCTTTTTTTTGTGCGCCTTGTGCACTTGAGCGGCCCATGTCTGCATCGATGGTAAATCACCCGGTTTTTTCTGCGCTGCTGCCGGTGGTGCTGTTGATTGCTATCGGGTTAATAGCTGCTCGCGCAGACTGGATAAGCGCTGGGGCCACAAAAGATCTGTCAAACCTGGTGTTCATGGTGCTGACGCCGGCACTGTTGTTTCGGGCCATGAGCACGGTTCAGGTGCAGCAGCTCAACTTCAGGCCGATTGCGCTCTATTTTGTGGCAGCGGGGCTGTTGTATGCGCTGGTGTTCTGGCTTTGGGGCAGTTCCACGCGCTCGGCCGTGCTGGCGCTGGGTGCGACCTTCAGCAACACGGTGATGATTGGCATTGCCCTGGTCGGTCTGGCTTACGGGCAGGCTGGCCTGGTGCTGTTGCTGACGCTGATTTCGGTGCATGCGCTGATTTTGCTGACTGCGGCCACCATCGTGCTGGAACTGACGCGGGCGCGCGAGCAGATCGGCACGGCTGCGCAGGCTCCGGCGGCCTCGGGCGCCTGGCACACCGTCTGGGCTGCGCTCAAGGGCGGCGTGGTGCACCCGGTGCCGCTGCCGATCTTGCTGGGTTTGCTGTTTGCCCAGACCGGGCTGGCCTTGCCCGAGGTGCTGGACCGTCCACTGCAACTGCTGGGCAGCGCCTTTGGGCCGATGGCCTTGTTGCTGGTGGGCGCCAGTCTGGCCCGGGTCGCCATTGGGGCCCAGTGGCGGGCCGCGTTGGCGCTGGCCGCTCTGAAAAACCTGGCGCTGCCCCTGCTGGTGGCGGGGCTGGGTCGGCTTTGGGGTTTGAACGGGCTGGACTGGACGGTGATGGTGCTGGCCGCTGCGTTGCCGATGGGCGCCAATGTGTTCCTGTTTGCCCAGCGCTACCAGGTGGCGCAAGACCTGGTGACGGCCAGCATGGCGCTGTCAACCGCGCTGGGCCTGGTCAGCATCACCCTGTTGATGGCCGGGCTTGACTGGCTGGCCTGAACGGGGCGCGTGAGATGGGGCCCCCGCCCTCAAGGCGCCAGGCGTTCGCGCAGCCAGCGCGCATCAACCGTATCCGAGGCTGGCAGCAGGGTGTAGCGCAGCCGGTCATGCAGGCGACTTTTGCGACCCTGCCAGAATTGCCAACTGTCGGGCTTGAGCCGATAGCCACCCCAGTGTGGCGGACGTGGTGGCTGCAGCAGAAACTGGGCACCGTAGCGCGCCGCGTTGGCCAGCAGCACAGCGCGTGAGCTGATGACCTGGCTTTGCGGGCTGGCCCACGCGCCAATGCGGCTGTCCAGCGGACGACTGTGAAAGTAGGCATCGCTGTCTGCTGCGCTGACCTGCTCGACCAGGCCCTCGATGCGCACCACCCGCTCCAGTTCGACCCAATGGAACTGCAATGCCGCGTAAGGGTTGCCGGCCAGCTCCAGGCCTTTGCGCGACTCAAGATTGGTGTACCAGACGATGCCACGCGCATCAAAGCCCTTGATCAGCACCACGCGGGTGCTGGGGCGCAAGTCGCTGCCCACGGTGGCCAGGGTCATGGCGTTTGGTTCTGGCAACTGCGCCTGAATGGCTTCGTTCAGCCATTGTTCAAACTGTTTCAGGGGGTCGGCGTGCGAGGCGTCTTCGCTGAGTTCGGCGCGCTCGTAGCTTTTACGCAGGCTGGCAAGATCGTTCATGCGTTTGAGTATATGCAAGCCAGGGTGCGTGGCTTTGCATTACCATCGGGCGCAGCACAGTGACCCCGTTTGATGACCCCGCCCCCCGGTACCCCCCTGCCACGCCAATGACGCCGAGCTGACCGCTCACCCAACTCCCATGACGACAACCACCACTGCCCTGACGGCCTTGCAAGTGATGCAGGACGCGCCGGTGATCCCGGTGATCGTACTCAACGATGTGGCGCATGCCGTGCCGCTGGCTCGGGCGCTGCTGGCCGGTGGCATTCGCATGCTGGAGGTGACGCTGCGCACAGCGCAAGCGCTGGCCTGCATCGAAGCCATTGCCCGCGAGGTGCCCGACGCAGTTGTCGGCGCCGGGACGGTGCGCAGCCGGGCCGATGCGCTGGCCGCGGCCAATGCCGGGGCGCGTTTTGCGGTCAGCCCGGGCTACACCACCTGCGTCGGGCAGGCCTGTGGCGACGCCGGCCTGGCCTTGCTGCCCGGAGTTGCCAGCAGCAGCGACATCATGCGGGCGCAGGAAGACGGGTTGAGTGAGCTGAAATTCTTTCCGGCCGTGCAAGCCGGCGGCGTGGCCATGCTGAAAGCCTGGGGCGGACCTTTTTTTGATCTGCGTTTTTGCCCCACCGGAGGCGTGACCCTGCAAAACGCACCTGATTTTCTGGCGCTGCCCAACGTGGTGTGCGTCGGTGGCTCCTGGCTGGTGCCCGCCGGCGCGGCCGAGCAGGGCGATTGGGGCCGCGTGACCCGGCTGGCCGCGCAGACACGCCAGTTGCACCACGGACATTGACGCTGGCCGACTCGCCCGGCGCGCTACACGCACTCGGGGCGCTCGATCAGTTCGATCTTGTAGCCGTCCGGGTCGGTGACAAAGGCAATCACGGTGCTGCCGCCCTTGACAGCACCGGCTTCACGCGTGACTTGGCCACCAGCAGCCCGGATGCGGTCGCAGGCGGCCCGGGCGTCAGACACGGCCAGTGCAATGTGGCCGTAGGCCGTGCCGAGTTCGTAGTGCTCAACACCCCAGTTGTAGGTCAGCTCAAGCTCGGCGTGCTGCGGGTTGCTGCCGTAGCCCAGAAACGCCAGGCTGTATTTGTATTCGGGGTTTTCTGAGCGACGCAACAGCGACATTCCCATCACCTGGGTGTAAAAATCAATGGCGCGTTGCAGGTTGCCAACGCGAAGCATGGTGTGCAGCAGTCTCATGGCTTGTTCTTGGTGGATCAGTTGCGAATGGGGTGCCTGCGGCCGATCGGGGCAGGGTTGTCAGCGAACCCGCATGCCCGGCTGCGCGCCAGCAAACGGCTCCAGGACATAAATGCCCGGCGTGGCTTTCTCGTCGGCGTGGCTGGCGGCCAGCACCATGCCCTCGCTCACGCCAAATTTCATCTTGCGTGGTGCCAGGTTGGCCACCAGCACGGTGAGCTTGCCGCCGAGGTCTTCGGGTTTGTAGCAACTGGCAATGCCGCTGAAGACGGTACGGGTCTTTGGTTGGCCGGCGTGATCGACTTCACCCACGTCCAGGGTGAGTTGCAGCAGTTTGCTTGAGCCCGGCACCGCCTGGCAGGCGACGATTCTGGCGATGCGCAGGTCAATTTTGGCAAAGTCATCGATGCCGATGGTGGGTGCAATGGCTTGCCCACCCGGGTCTTGGATTGCTACGTTTTCAGAAGCTTCAGACGCTTGCTGTGTCTGCGCTGGAGGCTCAAAAAGTGCCTCAAGTTGCGACAACTCCACGCGCTGCATCAGGTGCTGGTAAGGGCTGATGGTGTGACCCACCGGCAGGGGTTGGGCGATGCTCTCGAAGGTCAGCGGCGCAACACGCAAAAATGCCTCGACCTGCGTGGCCAGCGCCGGCAGCACCGGTTTGAGGTAGCAGGTGAGGATGCGAAACGCCTTGATCAGCACGGTGCACACGCCTTGCAGTTGCGGCCCCTGGCCAATTTGTTTGGCCAGATCCCAGGGTTTGTGCAGATCCACATAGGCGTTGACGCGGTCAGCCAGCAGCATGGTGTCGCGCAGTGCGCGCGAAAACTCGCGTGCCTCGTAGAGCTGTCCGATGCTGTGGCGCGCCTCGCGCAGGTCGTGCAACAGGGCCGCGCCGTCTTCGGGCACCATGCCCAACTGGCCACCAAAGCGCTTGCTCAAAAAACCGGCCGCGCGCGAAGCGATGTTGATGTATTTGCCGATCAGGTCGCTGTTGACGCGCGCCATGAAGTCTTCGGCGTTGAAGTCGATGTCTTCGTTGCGTGCGCTGAGCTTGGCCGCCAGGTAGTAGCGCAGCCACTCGGGGTTCATGCCCAGGCTCAAATACTTGAGCGGGTCCAGGCCGGTGCCGCGGCTCTTGCTCATCTTTTCGCCATTGTTGACGGTCAAAAAGCCGTGCACAAACACATTGGTCGGCACCTTGCGGCCGCTGAATTTGAGGGTGGCGGGCCAGAACAGGGTGTGAAAGGTGACGATGTCCTTGCCGATGAAGTGGTACTGCTCCAGGCCCGGGTGCGCCATGTAGGCGTCAAAGTCCACCCCACGCTGGCCGCACAGGTTTTTCAGCGAGGCCAGGTAGCCGATCGGTGCGTCCAGCCAGACATAGAAGTATTTGCCCGGCGCATCGGGGATTTCAATGCCGAAATAGGGCGCGTCGCGGCTGATGTCCCAGTCGCCCAGGCCGGTGCTGGTGCTGCCGTCGGGGTTGCTGCGGGTGCTGAACCACTCCTTGATCTTGTTGGCCACCTCGGGCTGCAGCTTGCCGTCTTGCGTCCACTCGGTCAGGAACTCGACACAGCGCGGGTCAGACAGCTTGAAAAAATAGTGCTCTGAGCTGCGCAGTTCGGGCTTGGCACCACTCAGGGCCGAAAACGGGTTGATCAGGTCGGTGGGCGCATAGACCGCGCCGCACTCTTCGCAGTTGTCACCGTATTGATCTTTGGCGTGGCATCTGGGGCATTCCCCCTTGATGAAGCGGTCGGGCAGGAACATGCCCTTGTCGGGGTCATAAAACTGCTCGATGGCGCGCACCTCGATCAGGCTGCCACCCGGGTTGTCGCGCAGGCCACGGTAAATGCTTTGCGCCAGCTCGTGGTTTTCGGGGGCATCGGTGCTGTGCCAGTTGTCAAACGCGATATGAAAACCGTCCAGGTACGGTTTGCGTCCGGCGGCAATGCCGGCCACGAACTGCTGCGGCGTCACGCCAGCCTTCTCGGCGGCGATCATGATGGGCGCGCCATGGGTGTCGTCGGCGCAGACAAAGTCCACGCAGTGCCCCATCATGCGCTGATAACGTACCCAGATGTCAGCCTGGATGTACTCCATGATGTGGCCGATGTGAAAGTTGCCGTTGGCGTAGGGCAGGGCGGTGGTGACGAAGAGCTGGCGGGAAGTCATGGACGGTCAAATGGGTTCTGCGGCGCGCTGCCGGGGCCGGCAATGATAGCAACTGACCCCAGGCATGCCTGGCGCGCGCCGCGCAAGCCGTTGGCATGCAGGGGTGCGCCGGACCTCACGGTGTCTGCTGCGGGTAAACCCGGATTTGCCCGGTTTTATAAGGGCAAGCTTATCTTCGCTAGACTATGGCCCCTTAGGAGAACCGCATGACCGTGACAGAAGCTTCCATTCTGGACGCCCTCAAAGGCGTCATTGACCCCAATACCGGCAAGGATTTCGTATCCAGCAAGGCCATCAAAAACCTGAACGTGAGCGCCGGCGATGTGGCATTTGACGTCGAGCTGGGCTATCCGGCCAAGAGCCAGATGCCGGCCATGCGCAAGAGCCTGATCGATGCGGCCCGGGCCGTGCCGGGCGTTGGCAATGTCTCGGTCAACATCAGCAGCAAGATCGTGGCGCATGCGGTGCAGCGCGGCGTGGCGCTGCTGCCCGGGGTGAAGAACGTGTTGGCGGTGGCCTCCGGCAAGGGCGGTGTGGGCAAGAGCACCACCGCGGTCAACCTGGCGCTGGCTTTGGCCGCCGAAGGTGCGCGCGTGGGTCTGCTCGATGCCGACATCTACGGCCCCAGCATTCCGATGATGATGGGCATTGACGGCAAGCCCGACAGCACCGATGGCCAGACCATGGAGCCGCTGGAGAACTATGGCGTGCAGGTGATGTCGATCGGTTTTCTGGTGCCGCCCGATGAAGCCATGATCTGGCGCGGCCCCATGGCCACCCAGGCCCTGGAGCAGTTGTTGCGCCAGACCAACTGGAAAGACCTGGATTACCTGATCGTTGACATGCCCCCCGGCACCGGTGACATCCAGCTCACGCTGAGCCAGCGCGTGCCCATGACGGGCGCCGTGATCGTGACCACGCCGCAAGACATTGCCTTGCTGGATGCGCGCAAGGGCATCAAGATGTTCGAGAAGGTGAGTGTGCCGATCTTGGGTGTGGTCGAGAACATGGCGGTGCACGTGTGCAGCCAGTGCGGCCACATTGAGCACATTTTTGGTGCCGATGGTGGCAAGAAGATGGCCGCCGAGTACCGGGCCGATTACCTCGGTGCGCTGCCACTGGCCTTGCAGATCCGGGTGCAGGCCGACAGCGGGCACCCGACCGTGGTGTCAGACCCCGACAGCGAGGTGGCCGGCCTGTACACCGCCGTGGCGCGCAAGGTGGCGCTGGCGATCGCCGCCAAGAACAAGGACTTTTCAAACAAATTCCCGTCGATCAAGATCTCGAAAGATTCTTGAGCGGGGGTTTTGCCCATGGCGCAGCCCCAGGCTGAGAACACTCCGGCGCCGTTTGTTGACTATCGGCAAAGCCTGTGCGCGCACAGTCGGGGCGGGCAAATTGGCTGTCGCGCCTGCGTGGATGTGTGCTCTGTCGCGGCGATCGCCAGCCAGCCAGTCCAGCAACGGGTGCAGGTCGATGCGCAGCGCTGTCTGGGCTGTGGCGCTTGCAGCACGGTCTGCCCGACGGGCGCGCTGAAATACACCCGGCCCGGCACGACAGAGCAGGGCGTCGGCATCAAGCGTCTGTTGTCGCGCTATCAGGCGCAGGGCGGCCGGCAAGCGGCCATGCTGTTGCATGGTGCCGCGTGCGCCCCCTTGCTGCAGGAACTGGCCCAGGCCACTGGGCCCGGGGCCGACCCGGTTTGGCCTGAGCGGGTGCTGCCTTTGCCTGTGCACCACAGTGCCAGCACGGGGCTGGATGTATGGTTGTCGGCGATTTGCCACGGGGCCAGTCAGGTCTGGGTGCTGATGAGCGAGGACGAAGCAGCCGCCTATGCGCCGGCGGTGCAGTCGCAAATGGACTTGGGCCAGGCCGTGTTGAGTGGCTTGGGCTACGCAGGCCGGCACTTTGGCCTGTTGCGGCTGCGCGATGCGCGTGATGTGCCGCACTTGCAACAGCAATTACAGAGGCCGCCCGCGCAAGGTGTGACGCAAGTGGCCGGCTTTGCGGTGCAGTCAGACAAGCGTGCCACGCTGGAACTGGCACTGGCGCACCTGTTGGCGCAGGCACCCCGGCGGCCCGAGCCAGCACCGCCCACGGCCGGCCCAAGCCCGGCGATCGCCTTGCCAGCAGGCGCCGCGCCGTGGGGTGGTTTGGTGCTCGATGCGCAGCGCTGCACCCTGTGTCTGGCGTGCGTCAGCACTTGCCCGGCGCACGCCCTGAGTGGCACGGCCGACTTGTTGCGACTGGCGTTCACCGAGCGCGCCTGTGTGCAATGCGGCCTGTGCGTGCGCACCTGTCCGGAGCAGGCCCTGACACTGCGCCCACAACTGAATCTGGCGCCCGAGCGCACACAGGCGGTGCTGCTCAATCAGGTCGAGCCCTACACCTGTGTGCGTTGTGGCAAGCCTTTTGGTACCCGCAAGGCGGTCGAAATGCTGCTGACCAAACTGGGCGGGCACCCGATGTTCCAGGGCGCTGCGCTGGATCAGCTCAAGATGTGCGACGACTGCCGTGGCCTGGCTCTGAGCCAAAGGCGTTGAGCTGGCGTGCGTGCGGCGGATTCACCCAAACTACGAAACGATGTCGTCATAGCGAGGCCGCAGGCCGTGGCGATCCACGCGTGCACGCAGCACGCCATCGGTTGTCAGGTCTGGCTCGCCAATCCGACCAAAACCAGTTGGCCGAGACGCACGAACGACGCCTTGCTCAAGCGCCGCCGGTCTCCAGCACGGCCACAGCGGTTTGACTGACGCCGGCGTCCACATAGCTGATTTGCCCGGTCATGCCCGAGGCCAGGTCACTGAGCAAGAAAGCAGCGACGTTGCCGACCTCATCGATGGTCACGTTGCGCTTGAGCGGTGAGGCTGCCGCCGAGATGCCCAGCAGCTTGCCAAAATCTTTGATGCCGCTGGCCGCCAGCGTCTTGATGGCACCGGCACTGATGCCGTTGACACGGATGCCGCGCGCGCCGACGGCGTCGGCCAGGTAGCGCACCGATGACTCCAGCGAGGCCTTGGCCAGCCCCATGGTGTTGTAGCTGGGCACCACGCGCACACCGCCTAAATAGGTCAGGGTCAAGAGCGAGGCAGTGTTGCTGAGGTGGGGCAGGGCGGCCTTGGCCATGGCCGGAAAGCTGTAGGCGCTGATGTCATGTGCGATGCGGAAGTTCTCACGCGTCAGGCCGTCGAGAAAGTTGCCGGCAATGGCCTCACGCGGGGCAAAACCGATGCTGTGAACAAAACCATCAAACTGCGGCCAGTGTGCCGAGAGGTCGGCAAACAGCTTCTCGATCTGCGCGTCGTCGCCCACGTCGCAGTCAAAGATCAGCGTCGAGCCGAAATCGGCGGCAAATTCTGTGATGCGGTCTTTGAAGCGCTCGCCCACATAGCTGAACGCCAGCTCGGCCCCCTGCGCATGGCACGCCTTCGCGATGCCGTAGGCGATCGAGCGGTTGGACAACACGCCGGTGATGAGAAATTTTTTGCCTGTCAGAAAACCCATATCGACCTCTTTCAACCTCTAAATAAACCCAACATTACGCTCAGAAAACCATTGTCGCATGAG
>JFJP01023592.1_pt1 | contig 11209 bp, 11 predicted proteins | sample 431651 | NCBI WGS metagenome assembly JFJP01 (sample SAMN02602958, study PRJNA72255) | Microbial mat metagenome, whole genome shotgun sequencing project. | biome: fresh water; feature: sink hole; material: water; isolation source: purple microbial (photo- and chemosynthetic) mats found in... | reverse complement strand
GGATCTGGTCGCGGGTATGATTGTGCAGCACATCCCCGCGCCGCGACAGGATCATGGGGAAAGCCTCCCGGCTGCCGCGCGAGAGAATCAAACCCTGCAGGCGCCCGTAAAGCTCAATCTCCGCCGCTCCCGGAGCGCAGGCGGCCATAAGCTCGGCATATATCTCTGTAGAGAGACCTATGGCGTGGCGTATTTCGCTCACCTCCTCACAGCTCTTGACAGAACGAAGCGCCACCACGGACTGAATAAGCGCTTGCGAAGCCCCGGCCTCGACAACATCCGGAGCAACGCCCAGCAATCGGCTCAGACGCAGCACGCCATCTCCCTGATAGGGGGGGAGGTAGTGCACCGCCCGACCGTGCTTTTGCGCGTCATGACAGGCTGCCTCCAGTTCCGCGATGCTCCAGGCACTCTCAATCCCCGCCCTGGATGCCAACTCCGGAAGCGACGGCGCCGCACCACTCCAGATGGTATGTTCCAGCCCCAGGTTTGGGCCGAACAGCATTTCCTTCCCGCTCTCACAGTCGAGCCACAGGCAATGAGCGGGTTCGTTCAATCCCGCGAAATAGAGAAAAGAGCCGTCCTGACGGAAGGGAAAGGTGTTGGCGTGATAATTCATGCCCACAAGATCATTGCCCGGCAAAAGGATGCAGCCGGTCTTGACCGACTCCATCAGCGCCCGACGACGGGCTGCATACAAGCTCGCTTCAAACATCCAAACCTCTGGTCGTGCCTAACTGGCTGTTGAAAAATTACAAATTCCCAGGCTATTCAAAAAAGGTGAGATGCGAGGAACAAAGAAAATCCAGGGCCGAAGCGTATGTGTGCCCGTAAGGGTATTGAAACTGGTGAGGGTCTGGATTTTCTGCAGTGCGAAGCAGATCGCCATTTTGGGGGCAGCCGCTCAGTTATTCCAAATTTCAAGCCTGTTCCGGCCGTTGTTCTTTGCCATGTACAATGCCTCATCCGCATTCTTGAGCATGGCCTCAAGGTCCAAATGTTCGGATACGCAAAGACCGATGCTGATCGAAAAGGAACATCGAACCCCGCCGCAGGTAAAATCCGTGCCCGCGACCTCCCGGCGAAACTCTTCCAGCAACGCAGGGGCACCGGAGGCATCGTCGTCGAAAAGGAGGCAAAACTCCTCCCCGCCAAGGCGGGCGGCGATGCCACGGTGAGCAAAATGCCGCCGCAACTGTTCGCCCAGGTCCCTCAGTACGACGTCACCCGTCTCGTGGCCGTACTGATCGTTAATTTTCTTGAAATGATCGATATCGAGCATGGCCAGGCAAACCGCATCGCCCCGCTTCTGTTTCTTGCGAATGCGGGACGGCCCCTGCGCAAACAGGTAGCGGCGATTGAACAGCCCCGTGAGAAAATCCTTCTCAGAGTAGTCCTTGATGGTCTGAATGTATTCCAGCAGGTCCATGTTCTGGGAAACCCGGCAATAGAACTCCTCGCTGGAAAAGGGTTTGGTCAGAAAATCGTTGGCGCCGCTTTTGAGGAAGCGGGCCGACAGAGATTCCAGCTCATGGCTGGAGATGCCGATAATGGCCATCTCCTCCTTGGGATGGCGTGCGCGCACGGCCCGGACGAAACGTATTCCGTCCATTTCCGGCATTTCGTAATCCGTGATGATGAGCCGGATGTCCGGATTGGCATTCAAGACCTGCAGCCCCTCGCGCCCATCGCACGCCTCGAAAACCTGAAAACGGTGAACACGCAGAAGCCCTGAGACCATGGTCCGGACCATCTCCGAGTCCTCGACCACCAGCACCTTGACGTCACGGTTCAGGATCACGCGCCGCGCCTGACGCACGGCATAGCGCAAGCTCTCGCCACCTTCCTTGAGCACGTAATCCACAATATTTTTTGACCACAGGCGCTTGCGCGTCTGGTCCGTGCAATCCCCGGCAAAGACAATGACGGGAATGCCCTTTTCAAGCACAAGGTCAACCACCTCGGCCTGGGGTGCATCGGGCAGGTTGAGATCGAGCATGGCCACAGCAAACTCATGCTGGTCAAGCAAGACACGGGTCTCTTCCAGAGATCCGGCAGAAATAATGCGACCCGAGATGGCCTCCTCCAAACTTTGGACCAGGACCTGCAAAAACATCTTGCTGTCATCAACAACGAGCATATTCGGCAAAGGGTGAGGCATGACAGATCCTTGCGTTGTCCAGAACAGGTGATTATTCAAAACTATGTACCGGGATGCGCCCTAAACAGCAAGAATCGCCCTAAATCTTTTGACTGCGGAGACATGATGCATTGGGTTCTTCTGGCCAACGGCCCCCTTGAACTTTCGCCCAAAGTCCGGGCCACGGTCTCCTCCGCCGAACGCCTGATCGGCGTCGACGGAGGCAGCAGACACCTTGAGTCCCTGGGGGTGCTGCCACATCTGGCTGTCGGCGACATGGACTCCATCCCCCAACCGCTGCTCGCGCACTACAAAGGCGCGGGGGTTGAAGTGCACCTCCATCCCCCCAAGAAAGACGCCACGGACCTGGAATTGGCCCTGGAACTGGCCTTGGAGCGCGGCGCTTCGCGCATCTCCATTCTGGGCGCGACCGGAGGCAGGCTGGACCACACTCTGGGAAATCTCTTCCTGCTGGCCCGTTGCCTGCCGAGTGGAATTCCGGCCTGCATCATGGATCATGAACAGTGCATCCATCTGACGGATCAGGCTCTGACTTTGAATGGCGCCGTGGGCGACACGCTATCCCTGCTCCCGGCCACGCCCGAGGCAAGCGGTGTGACCCTGACCGGTCTGGAGTACCCGCTCAATGACGCCACCCTGACCTTCGGCACCAGCTGGGGCATGAGCAATGTCTTCATCGAAGCCCAGGCCACGGTGACACTGCGCAGCGGACGACTGTTCGTGTTTCATCTGTACGGTTCCTGACTGGCTCCGTGCCCGCCGTCATCCCGCGCATGCGCCCATGACAGGCGTCGAACTCTACAAAAAGGGGACCGTCCTTCCCGGATCGATCCCCTTTTAATCAGCCTGTCCTGGCCGAGCCTTTAACCACATCATCGCCACGCCCGGGTAGGCCGCAAGCTACAACGAGCTGTCCAGCACCATGTTATCACGGTGCACAACCTCCTGATGCGGGCAGGGCCCCAGGATCTTTTCGATTTCGGAGCTGCTCAGCCCCTGGATCTTGCGCAATTCCAACGCCTTGAAATTCGTCAGCCCCACGCCCACGGTACCGCCGTCAAGGCGCACGATCCTGACCAGTGCGCCCATACCGAAGTTCCCCTCCACCCCGGCGATACCGGCGGCCAAGAGGCTCTTGCCCTTGCCTGTCAACGCCCGCGCCGCCCCGTCGTCGACCACGATGGTGCCGGCAGGATCCAGGTGATAGGCCAGCCAGAACTTGCGGCCCGAAAGCATCTTCTGCGTCGGCGCGATCCAGGTCCCCAGATCCTCCTGGTCGAACACACGCTCCAGCACATGCTTCTGCCGACCCGAGACGATGAGCGTCGGCACGCCGATGCTGGAGGCGCGACGCGCGGCCATGAGCTTGCTGAGCATCCCGCCGGTTCCGGCCCCGGTCTTGCCACGGCACATGGACTGCAGATTGAGATCGGAAATGTTTTCGATGCAGGGAACAAAGAGGGCGTCGGGATTTTCCAGCGGATTGTCGTCGAAGACGCCGTCGGCGGAGGTCAAATTAATGATCACATCGGCCCCGACCAGGTTGGCGACCATGGACGAGAGGGCGTCGTTGTCGCCGAATTTGAGTTCCTGCACTGCCACGGTGTCATTCTCGTTGACGATGGGGATGACCTTCCAGTCCAGCAGGCGGCACATGGTGTTGCGGGCGTTTAAGAACCGCTCGCGGCTGCGCAGATCGTCCTTGGTCAAAAGGACCTGCGCGGTGATCTTCTCGTAGTGAGCGAAGGCCTCGTCGTAGCTGTGCATGAGACGGCTCTGGCCCACGGCCGAGGCGGCCTGCTTGTGCACCATGCAACCGGCGGCCTTGTCCGCACCGAGCACGCAACGGCCCGCGGCCACGGCCCCGGAGGTCACGAGCACGATCTCAAGGCCCCGGTCATGCAGCCCCGCGATCTGATCGGCCAGGCGGTTGACCACACGCGGGTCAAGCCCCTTTTCCGTGGTCAACACGGCGCTGCCAATCTTGATGATGACCCGCTTGGCCTTCTCCAGAATCCGGCGGCGCTGCTCGCGCCAATCAGTCGATAGTTCCATGTTCGGTTTCGTCCTTGACGGTCTGCAGATGCAGATTCCACATGGCATCCAGCACCACGTCCACTCCGGTTTCGTCCAACGCCGACATGAAGTACACCTTGAGCCCAAGCCGGTCAAAGGAGGCACGCACCTCGGCCAAACGCTCCTCGTCAACCAGATCGATCTTGTTGATCACACGAATCTGAGGCTTCTCGCCCAGCGCCGGATCGAACTTGCGCAGCTCGTCATCAAGAATGTGGAACCCGGACAGGGGATCTTCGACATTAACATCCTCAATGCTCAAGATATGCACCAGAAAGCGGGACCGCTCCACGTGGCGCAGAAAAGTGTGCCCCAGGCCCTGCCCCATGTGGGCGCCTTCGATGAGGCCGGGGATGTCGGCAACGACCAGCTTGCGCTCATGCTCGTCGATGACCACGCCCAGGTTGGGCGCCAGCGTGGTGAACGGATAGGCCGCGATTTTCGGCCGGGCCGCGGAGATGCGCGAAATGAGGGTGGACTTGCCCGCATTGGGCAGCCCCAGGAGACCTACATCGGCAAAGACCTTGAGTTCAAGGCGGATGTATTTTTCCACGCCCGGCTCTCCGGGCTGCGCGAAACGGGGCACCTGCATGACGGAAGACTTGAAGTGGGTATTGCCCTTGCCTCCGCGCCCGCCTTCGGCCACGACGATCTCCTGGCCGTCTTCGGTGAAGTCGGCGATCAGCTGCTCCTTACCGTCCACTTCCTCGAAAACCTGCGTGCCCACGGGCACCTCGACGATCTTGTCCTCGCCGGCGCGACCATAACAAAGCCGACCGCCACCGGGCCGCCCGCTTTCGGCTTCCTGGAAGGAGGCGTGACGATAATCGTAAAGGGTCAACAGGTTGTTGTTGGCCCGCATGATAACGTCGCCGCCCTTGCCCCCGTCCCCTCCGTCGGGACCGCCCCGAGGCACGTATTTTTCCCGGCGGAACGAAACACTGCCCTGACCACCGCTTCCGGAACGGATGATGATCTTGGCTTCATCTACAAATCTCATGTTCTCTCCAGGTCCGGTGCACACGTACGCCGGACAGCAAAAAAAGCCGCCCAAGAGCACTCTCTTGAAGCGGCTTGAAAAAGGCTTGCGAAGGGCAACGCCTAGACGGCAGGAACGATATTGACCCTGGTCTTGACCTTGTTCTTGCGGGTATACTTTTCAAACTTCACGACTCCGTCGATCAGAGCGAAAAGAGTGAAATCCTTACCCACGCCAACGTTGACGCCGGGATGAACCTTGGTGCCATGCTGACGCACAAGGATGTTGCCCGCCAAAACCGTCTGGCCACCAAACTTTTTCACGCCAAGCCTTTGACCGGCACTGTCGCGCCCGTTGCGTGAACTACCACCTGCTTTTTTATGAGCCATTTTTTCCTCCCGACACTAGGCCTGAATGGATTTCACTTTCAGGGTAGTAAAATCCTGACGGTGCCCTTGTGTCCTACGATAATCCTTGCGGCGTTTCTTTTTGAAAATGATGATCTTCTTGTCACGACCATGCTCAACCACTTCGCACTGCACGGCTGCGCCGTCGACGAAGGGCTGGCCGATCTTGACGTCGGTACCGGTTCCGACAAGCAGGATCTTGTCCAGAGTGATCTCTGAACCGGCCTGCACGTCGAGCTTGGCTACCTTCAGACTGCGGCCTTCTTCCACACGAAACTGCTTTCCGCCCGTTTCCACGATTGCAAACATCTTGCGACCTCCAAAATATTGAACGACGTGGCTACCTCTTTCGAGACGCCCCGTCAAGACTTTGATCACGCTAAAAAGCCGTCCGGAGCAGGACAGCTGTCGAGAGGGAGGATGCAAGTAAAACGAATCACGTGGAGCGTCAACTAAAACTTCAAGAGATCCAGGTCCCCAAAGTCTCGACCAAGTCCTGCAATCTGTAGGGCTTGGCCAAGTGCCCATTCATCCCCGCCTCCAGGCTTTTGAACTGATCCGACTCCAGGGCGTGGGCGGTCAGGGCGATGATCGGCAACCCGAACCCCATGGCCCTGATTCTCCGGGTGGCCTCAAGACCATCCATGACCGGCATCTGGATATCCATGAGCACAAGGTCAACAGTTTTCCCCGAAGCCAGGGCGTCGACGGCCTCCTGTCCGTTCTCTGCCAGAAGGATGTCCTTCACGTTCAGACTTTTGAGCATCTTCACCAGCAGGCCCCGGTTGAAGGGATTGTCTTCGGCTGCCAGAATGCGGACATGCTCGAAGGAACGCTCTTCGACTTCACTGGGGGCGGCCTGCTGCGCAAGCGCGTGCGCCGACTCGTTCATGACCAGAAAAAAGGAGAAGGTGCTGCCCTGACCGGCCTGGCTCTGCACAGAAATGCCACTGCCTCCCAGCAGCCGTACCAGACTGTTGGCGATGGTCAGGCCAAGGCCCGTGCCTCCGTATTCCCTGGTCAGGGAGCCGTCCGCCTGCTCAAAAGAGACGAAGATGCCCTGTTGACGGTCGGGAGAAATACCGATCCCGGTGTCCCGCACGGAGAAGTGGAGCGCGGCTTTTCCTCCCCCGCCCGACTCCCCGTGGACAGTCAACTCCACGCCTCCGCGCTCCGTGAACTTGATGGCGTTGCCCACCAGATTGACCAGAATCTGCGTCAGACGTCCGGAATCCGTGCTCACGACCTTGGGCAGGCCGGAAGTGGCGAGTCGCAGATCCAGGCCCTTTTTCTGCGCCTGCTCGCTGAACATGGTCCGCACCCTCTCGAGCAGTGCAGACAGATCGACATCCTCGGGCACGATGCGCAACATGCCGGCTTCGATCTTGGAAAAATCGAGGATGTCGTTGATAATGACCAGCAGGCTCTCGGCACAGACGCGGATTCCGTGAACGCAGTCCGCCTGCTCAGGGTCGAGATGGGTCCGGGCCAGCAATTCCCCATGACCGAGTATGGAGTTCATGGGCGTACGGATCTCGTGGCTCATGTTGGCCAGGAACACGCTCTTCGCCTGAGAGGCGGCCTCGGCTCTGCGCCGGGCATCAACGATGTCCGAGACCTCGATGACGCTGACGATCATCCCGCCAAAAACCGCTTCGCCCAGGACCGGCTGCAAGCGCACCACCAGAGCCATATCGCGGAAGGATTCCAGCTGAAACTCCCGCAGTCTGGCCCGGGAATCGGCCTGCAAGGTCTGCAGACCCTGCGCAATTTCCACCCCCAGAATCCCGTCTGGAAAGAGTTCCCAAACCTTGCGCCCCAAAAGATCGCCCGCGCCAAGCCCCAGGATGCGGCAAAGACTCCCGTTGACCTCAAGCACGGCCCCGCTCTCGTCGGTCAGAGCCACGCCCTCGTTGATCCCGGTCAGCAATGACTCCAGGCGCGATTTCTCCTGCAGTAGCTCCCGCTCTGCCTGCTTGCGCTGGGTCACATCCATGAAGACTTCAAGAATCAGGGTTTCCCCCTGCAGGATGACTGGAATAGAACTCTTGATGACATCCAAGGTACGCCCTTCCAGTGCGCGCATACGCACCTCATGCTCGAATTCGACCCGAGGATATCGCTCAGGGTCGTCATTCTGGACGCTTTCATAGAACATGTCCCAGGGGACGCGACGTTCGAAGAACCAACCAGGCTCGATGTCCAGCAGGTTGGTCGCGGCGAGATTGACACGGCGGATGATCCGGTCCTGGCCCAGGATGGCGATGCCTACGGGCAGAGCCTCCAGAATCCGTTCCATGCCCGCGTTGGCCTCGACCACTGCCGCGCTGTCCTTCTCACGCGACGTGAGCATGCTTGCAAACGCGATCATGCTGCGCACGCATAGCGTGACCATACCCGCCAGCAAAATGGCGACCAGCCCACAGGTCATGGCCAAGATGCGATCGGCATCCTTCTGATTGGCCTCGATGACCTGCGCTATGCGCGACCTGATGGCGACCTGCAGAACGTCAGCCGTCACGGCCGCTCGGTCGAAAAGAGCCTGCGCCTGCTCCTGGGCGGACGAAAGATCCGGGGGCGCTGCGCCCTCTTTCGGGGCGTCTATGAAATAGAGCTGGGTGCGGACCATGAAGTGACCTTGGTCCAAAATCTCTTGCACCACGGGAACGAGCCGGGAAGCCTCTTGGAGTAATTCTGGCGGCATGGGCTGGGCAAGGCTGAGACCCTGCTCCGCGAAATGCTGCCCAACATTGCCCGAGCGGACCTCTCCGCCCTGATGCATCACGACCAAAACCGCACGTGCGCGCATCAGGGCCCTGTCGAGTTCGGCTTCAAGCCCCAGAAGGGCGGGCAGATCCTTGGCCGAAGGCAGACGATCGAATCCCAGACGCGCCAAACTCATTTCGACGCGAAAGGTCTGGACCAGATTCAAATGAGCCTGTTCAGCCGCCATCAACTGCTGATGCTCCCGAATGATCCGATAACGGTAGGCTTCCTTTGCTCCCAGTGCGACAACCCCCATCAGCATGAGCAAAAGCATCCACAAAACCCGCTTCTGACTGGGATGGTCCAGCCTCCAGGAAGCAAACTGTCTCATACTGCCCTGCCCAGAAAAAAGATGTCCACGCTCCGGGCTCCGGCAGCAAGGCAAGCCGAGGCGCAGGCCGTGAAGGTGGCGCCCGTGGTCATGACGTCATCGACCAACAGCACATGTTGCCCGGACAAATCCGCCGACGCCACAAAAGCTCCCGCGACGTTGCGGAGCCGCGCGGTCCGGCCCAGACCCGATTGAGCTTCGGTGTCGCGGGTCTTGCGCAGGCCGGTGGGCAACAGGGTCTGGCCGATGACCTTGCCGAGCATGCGCGCCAGCTCGACGCTCTGGTTGAAACCCCGATTGAACACCTTTGCGGGCAGCATGGGCACGGGCACGATGCAGTCCGGGCGCGCAAGGTCGTGCTTGTCCCAAGCCTGACGGAGCAATCCACTTAGCAGTAGCCCCGTCCCATGGTCATGGCTGAACTTGTGGCTATGGATAAGCTCCCGCAGGGCGCCGGAATAGACTCCATGAAAAGCCATGCCCGACCACGGACGCTTGCCCTGCCGGCAAGCCAGGCAGGAGTATACAGGGCCCTCAGGGTCCGGGTAGCAGATGCCGCAGTCGGGGCAGTAGCCGCCGACACGCGGAGCAAAAAGCTCCCGGCAACTTCGGCAAAGAGGAAATTCATGGGCGTGTTCGAGCACGGTCGCACAAAACTGGCAGCGCCGCCCGGCCGCGTGCAACACAAAGGCAAGCGCACGTGCACAAGTCTGGCTCCCTACCATCCGCTGCTCCGGGCCAAATCCCGCACGGCATCGCTGGCCGCGCGATCCCGGGAAAAGTCAGCAGCGTCGTCGAGCCCGCGCAGGCAGAGAGTGGACTCGATACGAAAATCAAAAATCTCCAAAAAATAACGCAAGGTCGGCAGAATACCCGCAAAAAGATTCTCACCCTGCCGTCTCCCGGCCACCAGCACGACATATGCACTGCGGACGGCCCCAGACGGACGCAAGCCCCGCTGCCGGGCCATGTATCTGGACTGGGCCCGATCGACCCAGGCCTTGGCCTGGCTTGGCAGATGATAGAAATAGACCGGTGCAGTCAAAACAAGCCCGGAGGAGCGCTCAATCCGCGTGAAAAGCTCTTCGGCTCCGTCCTCGCCAATCCTGCAAAGGCCGTCTTCGGTGCAGCCCCCGCAACCCGTGCAGGGCTTTATCCGATGATCGCGCAAAAACAATGGTCTGACCTGCCGACCCAGGCTGTGCGCGAAAAGCGCAGCGGTTTGGTCGCTGTTGCCGCCAGCCCTGGGACTCAAGGATATGACCTGGGGCTCATTCATGACCGTGGCTTACGGACAAACTCCGCCCGCACGAACTCACCGACCTCGCTCAAACTTAAACTCCAGTCGGTTTCAATATAGAGCGCGTTCTCAAGCTGTGGCACAACACTGGGCTTGACCCAAAAAACCTGCCTGTCCGTTCGGCTGAAGCGCAGCTGCCAACTGGCATCCACTCCCACGTGTCAGCACCTATCCCGGAAATCGTGTTCGCCTGCTGGGATCATGCGAGCTCCTAACGGATGAATTCCGTGAAAAAAGGATTGTTGAGCTTTTCTTGCCCAACCGTTGTTTCGGGGCCATGACCGGGATAAACCACCGTACCCTCGGGCAGGGTGAAAATCTTGCTGCGCACGGAACGGATAAGCTCCTGCTCTGAGCTTCCAGGGAAATCGGTGCGTCCGACGGAGCGGTAGAAAAGCAGATCACCAACAAAAACAGAACCCAACTCCTCGAAATAAAAGGATAAGCTGCCCGGACTGTGGCCGGGAGTGCCGAGCACCCGGCAGGCCGCGCCGAGAAGAGGCAACTCGCCTTCCTCAAGGGGCGTGAACGAAAAGGGGGGAGTGCGCGGAAAACCCATCATTCCGCCGCCCCCGAGCTCTGTTTCAAGCAGAAAACCGTCCTTGGCGCTGGCCATGACGGTCAGCCCCGTGGCCGCGACCAGGTCGGCATTGCCCTGAATATGATCAAAATGCAGATGCGTGTTCAGTATCGCGACCAGGCTCACCTTTTCTGACGCGAGAAAAGACAGAATCTCCTGCGCCTCCCCGCCCGGGTCGATGACCACGGCCTCGCGGTCTGAATGCACGACGTAGCAGTTTGTATCCAGCGGCCCCAGAGACATGGCGGTAATTCTGAGCATCAATCCCTCCCTGAAAAAACATGTATCCTCGCCGTGTAGCCAGCTTCGGCCCAAAACACAATTCTGCTTTCTGGACAAGGGTTCCGGCATGAGGCAATGGCTTCAAAAACACCCCGGGGTCAATCATGAACACGGCCACATCCATCGAGACCGGCACGCTGCGAAGACAGGACATCATCGAGTACGAGCCCCTGCTCAAAACCGCGCTGAAGGCCATCATCCCATTCTCCTCCTACAGCCTCATGTTTCCGGCTCTAACCCCGGAAGAAATGGAGGCCGACCCGCAGCATCCATTCGGACGAGCGGCGCTGGATAATGACCGACTGTCGCTGCCCCTGACGCATTCGG
>JFJP01012376.1_pt1 | contig 11209 bp, 4 predicted proteins | sample 431651 | NCBI WGS metagenome assembly JFJP01 (sample SAMN02602958, study PRJNA72255) | Microbial mat metagenome, whole genome shotgun sequencing project. | biome: fresh water; feature: sink hole; material: water; isolation source: purple microbial (photo- and chemosynthetic) mats found in... | reverse complement strand
CCGCTGGGCGCGGGTTTTTTTCCGGTCAACAATGGTGCGAAGACCAGCGTACAGGAAGCCATCAGTAACTACCGTCCGGGCAATCAGCCTGCTGCCAACAAACAAAGCCGTTCTTCCCGTTGGATTGGCTGGGTCTCCCGCCCGATCCTGCTTTCGTTCCGCAACACATTCCGCAAACGCGGGCGGCTGCTCCTGACCATTTTCACGCTCACCGTTGCCGGGGGCGTTTTCATCGCTGTTTTTAACGTGCGAGATTCGCTGGACAGTGTGATGAGAAATCTCCTGCAACATTACCTTGGCGATGTCACTGTTGACTTTAGCCGGCCCTACCGCGTTGATAAAATTAGACAAACCCTGCTCAAAGTACCCGGCGTGGAAGGTGTTGAAGGCTGGACCGCCGCTGCGGGTGAAATATGGGATGAGAACGATAACCTTGTGAGCAGACTCTCCATTGTCGCACCGCCGCAGGATACCCAATTGCTCAATTTGAAACTGGTCGCGGGTCGCTGGCTTTTGCCAAATGAGAAAAACACCATCGTGGTTTCAGACAGCCTTTACCTGACCTATCCTGACTTGAAACCGGGCGACCAGCTCGTCATCAAACTGCCCGGTCGTGGCAAAGAATCCTGGACAGTGGCGGGCGTCTTCCCATTTTTGGCGTTGTTTGGCGACCCAATGGCATACGCCAACTATGACTTTATCGCCGCACAAAACTACCAACCCAACCGCGCAGCCTCGTATCGCATCATTACCCATTTGCATGATGCTGAATCCAATCTCGAACTTACTAAACGCATTGATACCTATCTCACTGAGCGCAACTTTGCTGTGCAAAGTGTGAAGTCTGGTTCCGACATGCGCCAAAAAGCGACCATCGCGATTAACGTCGTGATCGTTTTTCTGCTCATCATGGCGATCCTGACTGCGTTTGTTGGCAGCATGGGGTTGACTGGAGCCATGAGCATTAATGTGCTGGAGCGCACCCGCGAGATCGGCGTCATGCGTACCATCGGCGCGGTGGATCGGGTCATCATGCAATCTGTCATCATCGAAGCCCTGGTCATCGGGCTCATCACCTGGGTGCTGGCAATTGGCGTGTCCTTTCCCATTGGCAACCTGCTCCTTACCATCATCGGTAAAACGCTGGGCACGCCCATGGAACTGATCTTTACCCCGCTGGGCATTTTGCTTTGGCTGGCAGTTGTGATCATCCTTTCGATCTTTGCCAGTATCGTGCCCGCACGCAACGCAGCCAAGTTGACAATTAATGAAGTGCTGGCGTATGAATAAGTCCCGACTTCCGGTCAACACTTTCACCCGATAATAATTTCAAAATCAGGTAACGCACCGTCCCGCATGTTTAAGTCTTGGGACGAACCAGGCAGCCATCACAAACCCTTGTATGTTATCTCAGAGCAAGTTTTATGTCATAGCACTAATCGGGTTAGGCAGGATGGCTTCAGAACCGCATGTTATTCCATTACTTGTCCTCAAAGATCTCGGGCAGACAGCGTGTCATTTGGCGGAATTCGCAGGGTAATCATGGATTGAACGAGGTTTCTTCCTGGCAAAATAGGGATTCATCCGTTTTTTTCAAATTGCTGACATACCATTGACGTTATTTATCCCCAAGTGTATAGTAGAAAAATTATATTCCGGATACCAAATAGAATGGAGATACCGGCATGGCATTAACACCAAATTTGAGTGGGAATTCAAAAGCATCAGGCAAGCCTGAAGAGAAAACACAATTTGAAATAAAGACATCAGAGTCTTTATTCGGACCTGAGGAGCCCATGGGGACAAAGAACAATGAGGACCCAGAAAAGGGTCTGCGTGAATGGCGTACGAAAACTCTGAATGGCTTCCTGATCATTGTGGCGATCGCAGCTTCGGTGATGACAGTCGTGAGCATCCTGGACGCGATCTCCCGCCCGGGCCAATGGCCTGTTGTGATCGTGTTTTCCCTCCTGGATTTGATCTTAATTGCGCTGGCAATCTTCAAGATTGATTATCGGATCCGAGCTTGGGGCGTTCTGTTGGTTCCCTATGTTGTGGGAGTAACCACCATGGCATCCTTCGGCCTGGGGGGGAGCGGCCGTATTTATCTGTTGGTACTGCCCATCGGTGGGTTAATTTTGATCGGCGTACGCTCAGGTATTTTTATGGCGATCCTCAGCATACTCACCATGGCGGCCTTTACTATTCTTGCCGATCAGGGCATGCTGGTGAACTGGCTGGTCAGTGACCGGAATTCCCTGCTTCCGGCCGATTGGCTGGCTGAATTTTCAGATACAGCAATGCTTCTGATTACCATCATGGCGCTGCTTGTGATGTTTAATCGCTTTCAGCAGCAATTAATTGCCAATGAGTGCCGCACCCAGGCTGAATTGATCCGGGCACAGGCTTTGCTGGAAAAAGAAAAAACAACATTGGAACAAAAGGTTCAGGATCGTACGAGCGAATTGCAGGCATCCAACCACAATCTCGAGCAGCGTAATGCTGCACTTGCCATCCTCAACAGTGTCGGTGAATCAATTGTCAAAACGCTCGATGTGAAAACCATGACCCGCCTTGTCGGTGAAAAGATTCGCATATTTTTCAACGTTGACTCTGCGATCATTATGTTGTTGGACAGACAGACGAATCTAATCCACGTCCCGTATGAATTTGACAAAAACGAAGGCGGATATATCGAATATGTGGATCCGTTCCCTTTGGGGACAGGCCTCTCCTCGAAAGTCATTACTTCCGGGCAGCCTCTAATGCTCGGTACCCTTGAAGATGAGATATCCCAGGGTGCATATTTTCCGTCTGAGATCATTGAAAAAGGTTCTGGTTTTTTCAGTCAGTCCTGGCTTGGCGTGCCCATCGTAGCAAATGACCAGGTATTGGGACTGATGGCGCTCGCCGACGCCCGTCCGCACGCTTTCAACGAAAATCATATGCGTCTTATGCAAACACTGTCATCGAATGTTGGCATTGCAATTGAAAATGCGCGATTGTTCCAGTCCGAACAACGACGCGTGGAAGAACTTGCCATTATCAACAGTGTGCAGGAGGGATTGGCATCCAAACTGGATCTGCAGTCCATCTATGAATTAATCGGAGAAAAAGTGCGCGAAGTGTTCAGCGTGCAGGTCATCGATATCGTGACCTATGATCCGGTATCAAATTTGATTTCCATGCCATACTCGTATGAAAGAGGTGATCGCAGTGTCATCTCACCCAGGGAACCTTTTGGCTTCAGGCTGAATGTAATTCAAACGGGTGAACTGCTGCTGATCAACAGGGATTTCAAAAAACTGGCATCGCAATACAATAATCCGCTCCTGACCGGGGATTGGCCCAAATCTGCACTGTTCGTACCGTTGTTGGTTGACGGCAGGGTAAAGGGCATTATTTCCATTCAGGATCTCGATCGGGAGAATGCATACAGCGCCTCGGATGTACGTCTCCTGCAAACGTTGACAAATACAATGAGCGTTGCCATCGAGAATGCAAGCTTGTTTGATGAGACTCAGCATCTGCTTAAAGAGACAGAACAGCGGAATCGCGAATTAACCATCATCAATAATATCCAACAGGGGCTGGTATCCAAGCTTGATCTTCAGGCTATGATCGATCTGTTCGGTGATGAGCTCATGCGTATCTTTCCCCCCGAGGAAAGGGAGGCGCACAATTATTCGGTGTTCATTGCCCTGTATGACCCGCAGACCAAAACCATCCAGTTTCCTTATCTTGTTGACGGCGCTGGCAGTCGTTTTATAGAACCGCCAACAGAACTTGGGCCAGGACTCACCTCAACCGTGATCAGGTCGGGACAGGCTCTCGTGTTGAAGAATCTGGATGAACAGGTCGACCATGGAGTGATCCTTTTTACCAAGAGCAAAACGCACATTGACTCACAGTCCTGGCTGGGAGTTCCCATCAAAAGTGGAGAAAGAGTTATCGGTGTGATATCCATGCAGGATCAACGCCCGGATCTTTTCACTGACTCAGACGTGCGCTTGTTGCTAACTCTGGCATCCAGCCTGGGAGTGGCATTGGAAAATGCCCGTCTCTTCGATGAGACGCAACGCTTGCTAAAAGAGACTGAACAACGCAATGCCGAGCTTGCCACCATCAACGCGGTCAGCGCAGCTCTAGCCAGCGAACTTGATCTGGCTGCCCTTATCCCGCTCGTTGGTGAACAGACGCGGATCTTATTCCAAGCTGATATTGCCTACCTGGCTTTGCTGGATGAAGACAGCGGCTTGATAAATTTCCCCTACATATATGGGGAGGAACTTCCCCCAATGCGCTTCGGGGCCGGGTTGACCAGTAAAATTATCCAAACCAACCAGCCGATTCTTATCAATCAGGCTCTAGACCGGCAAGTACTGGAAATTGGAGCCACAGTGGTCGGGGAAAAGCCGCTTTCATACCTCGGTGTGCCGATCACCGTCAGTGGGCGGGCAGTCGGAGTCCTCAGCGTCCAAAGCACCACCCATGAAAGTATGTTCAATGATTCGGATACACACCTCATTACCACCATCGCCTCAAGTTTTGGCAGAGCCCTGCATAACGCGCAACTGTATGCTGAAGCCCGTGAGGCACGCGCTGCTGCAGAACAGGCCAACCAGGCAAAAAGTGCTTTCTTAGCCAACATGAGTCACGAATTGCGTACGCCGCTCAATTCCATTATCGGATTCACGCGCATTGTCCGTCGCAAGGCGGAAGGCGTGCTTCCCGAAAAGCAAACGGATAATCTTGATAAAGTCCTCACCAGCGCTGACCATTTGCTCAATCTCATCAACACTGTTTTGGATATTGCCAAGATCGAAGCCGGGCGCATGGATGTGCTGGCAGCCAACTTCAGGGTCAGCGCACTTACTGATCTCTGTTTCAACACTGCCCAGCCTCTTCTTAAACCTGACGTGGTTTTGGAAAAACAGGTGGACGAGAGTCTCGGATATATTTATTCCGACCAGGACAAGATCCGGCAGATTGTTCTCAATCTGTTAAGTAACGCCACCAAGTTCACACAACATGGAAAGATCATTCTCGCTGCAAAGCAGGAGGGTGAATATCTTCGCATCTCTGTCTGTGATACCGGCATTGGCATTAGCGATGAGGCCCTGCCGCGTATCTTCAGGGAATTTCAGCAGGCGGATTCCAGTACCACACGCCAATACGGTGGAACCGGCCTGGGACTTTCCATCAGTCGAAACCTGGCGCATTTGCTTGGCGGGGACCTGGTCGTGGAAAGTGAATTGGGAAAAGGCTCGACCTTCACCCTCATCACCCCAATTCAATATCACAATAAACCCGCCCCATCTTCGGATGGCATCCCTGCGCTTTTTGGAGATTACAAGCCTGCTCCTGTTCAAGAGTCTGCTGGAGACCGTGGAACTATCATCACCAAAAAACGCATTCTTGTGATCGATGACGATCCTGATGCTGTGTACCTCCTGCAGGAGAACCTCAATCAACAGGAATTTGAGATCATTGGCGCACATAATGGGAATGAGGGTCTGCGCATGGCGCGCGAACAGCACCCGCATGCCATCTTGTTGGATATCGTCATGCCCGGTTCGAACGGCTGGCAGGTTCTGCATGACCTGAGGGCGGATCCGATCACATCCGATATTCCTGTTGTCATGCTTACAATCGTTGACAATAAACCTTTGGGTTTTCAACTTGGTGCAGCGGCATATCTTCTAAAACCACTTGATGCGGTCGAAGTCAGAGATACATTGAATCTTGTCACCGGTCTGGCAATTCCCAGACAAAAGCGGGTTCTGGTTGTTGATGACGATCCCAACATCGCGGACATGTTGCGCCAGTTCCTGCCGGAATCAGATTTTAGACTGGATTCAGCCCTCGGCGGCGAGGCAGGGCTTCGGGCAATTGAAGCAGATCGTCCTGACATTATTTTCCTGGACATTATCATGCCCGACCTCGACGGTTTCAAGGTCATCGAGTATCTGCGTGAGAACCCTCTGACACATAACCTGCCGATCATCGTGATCAGTGCCAAGGAACTGACTGCAGCGGAATCCACCAGGTTGAAGGAAACCGTATCCCTCGTTATGAAAAAACAGGGTTTTGAAGGTGAGAAGCTGGTTGATGAAATGAAGAACGTTTTGAGCAAACTCATCGTCACAAAAAATGCCGTCACCTTATGAGCGGCTGGAAATAAAAACCATTTTGACCGTTGAAGATATTGATCTCAATCTTGTTTTGCTCCTCGAGAATCTAGGAGCAAAACAACGTCATTATCTCAAAAGACGGGACACAGGGTTAGACCTCGCTGACAGAACCAACCCGATTTGATTTTGCTGGATATCATGATGGCACTCATGGGATGGTTTTGAAGTTATTCACGCATCAAGGCAAATCTACCCAGACGCGATACCCCTGTCATCGTTATTTCGACTGACAGCGATTTGCAGACCTTGCTGATGGATATCAAAATGGGTGTTGAGGATTTCCTTAAACAAAAATTTCTTTTCACCTTTAAGGGAATCAAATACTTAAAACAAGCGTAGGTCATACCTTCTGTTTCACATATCGCCCCCATCCCAACAAAAATATCCAGGCACGCTTCAACTTAATCCACCAGCTTTCCAGTACTCTCAGCCGCCCAGGAAGTTGAAGCGCGCCCTATCCCCTTTCCCCCCTAAAACACATGAGGTATGTTGACAATCATCCTGGCTTTTCATCATTTCGATGAACGCCGGCACAACATGCGGGTCAAAGTGCGTCCCCGATTGATCGCTTATATATTTCATCGTCTCGGCTTGAGTCCAGGCGGGGCGATAGGGACGGTCAGAAGTGAGGGCATCGTAGACATCCACAATGGCGAAAAGACGCGCGGCAAGGGGGATGTCTTCGCCTGCGAGCTTGTCTGGGTAGCCTGTGCCATTCCATTTTTCGTGGTGTGAGCGGGGAATATCCAGGGCAGGCGCAAGATGCTCTATGGTGGTGAGCAAATTCACAGCGATCATAGGATGGCGGCGCATGGTGACCCACTCTTCGTCGTTTAACGGTCCGGGTTTAAGCAGAATATTATCGGGGATAGCGACCTTGCCAATATCGTGCAATATGGCGCCGCGGCAAATATGGGTGAGTTCAGGTTGTTTGATCCCCATCTGGATCGCCAGTTTGCATGTCAGATCAGTGACGCGGCGGGAATGTTCCTCTGTCTCTTTATCACGCAGGTTGATCGCGCGCGACCAGCCCTCGATGGTTTTATCGTACGCTAAAGTCAACTCCTGGTTGGATGTTTGTAATTTCTTGAATAGTCTGGCGTTATCGATCGCAATGGCTGCCTGCCCGGCAAGCATGTCCATGTAATTCAGCCAGTCCTGGTCTGATTCGAGCAGGGCACGATGGAATATTTCAAGCACTCCCACGACCTGTCCTTTTGCGACCAGAGGAATGGCAAAATAAGCGATGAACTTTTCAAGTGCAAATAGAGGCGAGCGCAGGAAGGCTGTATGCCTGGATTTCAAATTGTGGATGTGAATAACCTTCTGCTCCAAAACCGCCCTGCCGGCGTACTCCTCGCCAACCCGCAAACGGGTATGCTGCAATGCCTGGGTATTAAACCCTGTCCCTGCAGCAAACTGAAGGTATTCTGTATTCGGCTCAAACAGTAAAATGGAAGCTGCATCAACATTCAATTGCAACCGGACATGGTCAAGGATGACTGAGAGCGTGGAGGCTAGATCCAGATCGGAAGTGATTGCTAGGTCAATGGAGCGCAAGGCTGCCAATTGACTATAATGACGTTTAATTTTTTCTTCTGATTGCTTGTATTTCGTAATATCCCGCACGAGCATGGTATTTTGCCCATTGGAAAGCGAAGCAAGGCGCGATTCATACCAGTGGTTGCCGGATGAAGTGGGGAGAAAGTACTCCACAAAAACGGACTTGCTTCCCGCACGGAGCTTCCTTATGGCATCTTCGATCTTTTTGCCTGCTTCTGGCGGCAGGACATCCTGCATTTTCCGCCGCAGGAATTTTTTGGGGGGAACATACAAGTCTGACTCATCGTCGGTTTTATAATCCAGGATGATACCGTCGGAATCCAATATAAACAATAGATCATGAAAAGTATGAAATATTGCATTCGATCTTTGTGTAGAATCAGACGGGGTTTGCAGGGAAAGTCCAGTAATCATATTTTATAAAGGGGTTGATGCGTATCAGTAAAATGCCTTCGTGCTGAACAGCGGTGAAATTTTTTCAGCGTAGAGAAGCGCATTTGCAAACGCGCCTCGACTACGCTCAGGATGAAAAGTTTCGTTACCTTCCTATTCCTGCTGTCTTAATCTCAGCCGCATGCACAGCATGGGACCGGCAGAAATATCGTGGCAAAATAAAAGAATTTGGCTTTCGGATCTTTGTGAATTAATAGCTGTTGCTTAATGACCGGTTGACCTGCTTGGCCAGATCAGAAAGGGAGTTGGCACGTATGGAAACGATCAAATCCTCTTCCTCCCGGCTAAGGGAAAACTTCTCTCCCAAATACCCTTTTTTGAGAGCAATGTGAGGATCTTCCAAAAGCATGTTGCAAAATTGCCGGTTGACAACTGCTGCTGAAAAAACACGGCTTAACCCTGAAGTAATTTTGGGCTTTGAAAAAAGGTTGATTGACATTTTATTTTGATAGGTTAGCTGGGCTATCATGTTTTTTTACCTCTATTAGTGTTTTAGATGGCGATCCTGGATTGGCAAGCATCCTAAAGGCACCGATGGCGATCAAGATATCGCCGAGGCTGAATGCCACTTGATACGGAAACCAGCTTGGTGGGAGGAATCGGTCCGCCAGCCACTCGAAGCGGGTTTCTTCTGGATGAAGAAGAATGTCTTTTGGCCCCAATCGGCTTCCAGGTTGAATATCCACTAGAACTTCTTCGGATATCAAACGGCTGGCTGTCAGTGGGCTGATCGGCATGAATCCGCTATTCGCTGTCATAACTACCAGATTAAGCACTACGCCACAGATCAGGATGGCCATGCCCGGAATGCGGCGATTAAACCAGGCAAACCCAAATAACATGACTTGCGAGGTCAGCAGAAAGACGGCAACCACCCATTCTGGCAGGTTTTCGCGGGTGAGCGGCGAATAGATCACAATGAACTGCGGCAGGAAGGCGGCAAATGCCAGCCAAAAGTAGCGCAGATCGGGTGCCTGGTATGGATATCCCCTCGAACGCGCCCCTGCCAACCCAATCAGCAATCCAGCTGCGAGGGCAAATAGTAAGATCACTTATCTGCCTGGTCCACCCTCTGCCAGCGGTGCGCCAGTGCCCAGGACGAGCATGGCCAGGGAGATGAGTACAAAGACCAATTGCACATGCTGGCGGTTGATTTTCTGAGCGGACAAAGTGAGGAGAGCGAGTTTATTTTTCATGGGATACATCCTTTTTAGGTAGAGATAACTGATTGCTTATATATTACAACCCCCCTGGCTTCAAAACAGGCTTCAAAATAAAACCAGCCCCAAAAAAGGCTGGTTGAGTGGCATTCTATTTTCTTATATTTGACCCCTTGTAAATCTCCAGGATCTTGGGGGTGAGGCGTTGTGGAAACAGAAAATAACTCTGTGCCATGAAAAAGGATTATTTTACGATCAGGCGGCGGTAAAGTTCCCGGGTTTCTTTTGAGGGCGGTAAACCAAGGTGACGCTGCATGGTTTCCTCGCAAACCTGATATGTCCGTATGATCGAAGCGCGATCACCCAGGCGATGATATGCCTGCATGGAAAGAGAATATGCAGACTCAAAAGTTGGATCATAATCCAGGGCGCGCTGACAGGCTTCAAGGGTCTTCTCCGGCTGGGCTTGTTTCAGAAATAATTCAGCCAGGGTTAAGAGGGCTGAGAGGTAAGTTTGACTAAGATGTTCCCGTTCGAGAAACACCCAGTCAGCATATACATCTTCCACAAAAGGACCACGTACAAGGTCAACCGCTTTTTGATAAAGTCCGATCTGTTCATCGGGATCAGGCGTTGATCTGGCGCGTGCAAGAAATGCTTCAAACGCTTCGACATCATATTCGAAGTCCAGAGCACGGTTGAATTGATAGAATACGTCCTCATAGGTAATTACATCCTGACCAACAGCCCTGCGCAAACGATATATCTCATTTTTAAACCGCAACTTCAATTTCTTGGGATCATCAACTTCCGGCCAGAGAGTTGCGCCTACCTGCTCCTTGGTAAGAGGCTTTGGACTTGTGAGAAAGTAAAAGAACAAATCACGCACCGATTGTGTTTGCCAATCTGAAAGAGTAAGAAATTTTCCGCCCACGCTGACGGATGCCTGCCCAAGCGCACGGATAATCAAATGGGCATTGGGTATCTGGATGACATGTGCGGTGCGGTGCAATTGCCGCCTGATTGCCGGCATTTTCCCTGCCAAATGACTGGCACGTGTCAGCAGGTTACTGACCATGCGCCCTACTTCATCATCCCTCTGCAAGCCATTCAGCCAGACATGAGCCTGGTGAATTGCCACGAGTGTGGCATTGGCAACCTGACCACGGTTCCCCAGGACAGCTTTTATCATCTGTCTGGCAATTGCATGATTTTTTGTTTGATACGAAGCCGCTGCCAGCCAGATCCGGCTGGTGTCGCCCTCCAGCTTACGATTGTCCTCAGAGAAGCAGCGCTCAGCTTCTGTCAGTTCAACAATCGCTTGAGCTGGTTTCCCGTTTAAGAGAGAAAGACGCCCCAGACCCAAATTGAGCAGCCCCTTTTCGTACAGCGAATCTGAAGATTGGATCATTGCTGCGGCTGTTATTATTAATTTTTGCGCTTCCCTGGGGTTTTTTTGAAGCAATGCAAGGCTCGTCTTTGCCATTGTCAAATAAAAAAGGATAAAGCGATTATCCACTCCCTGAATGGCTTCTTCTGCATGTTGATAATTAAGCTGCGCAACAGTGAAGTCTTCCAGTTCCAGGTATAAATCCCCCAGTCCCATGGCAATAAAGGCTTCCATGCGTGTATATCCACTGCGCTGGGCGCATACCAATCCCTCCTCAAAAGCCAGAGCCGCTTTTTCATATTCCCCTTGAAAATGACGCAAAACCCCCAAATTATTCAACAAATTGGATTGCCATGATAAATTCCCTTCCTGCCTCCAAATTTGAAGCGCCTTTTCATAGGCGATTCCAGCCTCCGTATAATTTCCAATTGCGTTATATACCATGCCGG
>JFJP01032260.1_pt1 | contig 11210 bp, 6 predicted proteins | sample 431651 | NCBI WGS metagenome assembly JFJP01 (sample SAMN02602958, study PRJNA72255) | Microbial mat metagenome, whole genome shotgun sequencing project. | biome: fresh water; feature: sink hole; material: water; isolation source: purple microbial (photo- and chemosynthetic) mats found in... | reverse complement strand
GCAAATCCAATCGATCCAAACTGGACGACTCAAGAAACACATGGCAGTGGTAATTACGAAGCGAAATATCAACGTGAGGCTGAAAATAAATTTAAGAAACAAAAAGTTAAATACACTTATGTCACATTTCAGCAACCGACCGAAAAAACAGAGCAATTGCCGATTAAATTAACCGGCGATGTGAAACATTCGGAATCTACTGCCCAATTAATGAAGCAAGTCAACTGGTTATATCTGCTTGATGGCAAGGAAGAAGCGGAATTTAATACCGTAAGCGGTACATTGGCACGGAATATGGCTCAGGTGCATCTCGGTTTTTCACGGGACGAGCAAGACCCCAATCTCGGTATCTGGCGCGCCCCTGACGATTTTGATGCAGTGATTCAACAATTTGCAACGGCTCAAGGAGATGTTTCGCTGAGTGAAAATGTGATCAAACAGCTTGAACGGGATAAATTGCGGCAACAATATGCCAATGTTTCGGTTTCGCAACTGATTGATGCGATGAAAAATGGCAGTTCAAAAGATTCACAATCTTGGCAGGCTTTGCGTGATTATCTCTCGGTCTATCCACAGGTGGCGTTGGAAATTCCGAATTTATTAGAAACGGCTGACCGGGATTTGGCAAATAAAATTATCAGCGTGTTGGAAATCGTGGCAACTCCCGAAGCTCAACAAGCACTTTCGACCATTGCAACGCATCCAAGTCAGGAAGAAGCCCCACAGCAACGCGCCGTTCAAGCAATTATTGCGTTCAACTTTATCGAACAGCCACAGCCACAAGTATTTGAAACATTGAAAAAATTAGCAAACAGTGCTGACAATGAACGTTCGGATACGGCTTTATTGGCGATGGGTTCGGTGTTGGAACATGCCGGGGGGTCTTTGGGTTCTCTGGAAGTGCGCGACGAGATCAACCGTCGTTTAGAAAATAGTACGCCAGAACAACAACCTACTTTATTGCGCGCCATTGGTAACAGTCGTGACAGCAGTTTTTTACCCAAGGTGACACCTTATTTTGCCGCGCCAAGTGTGGACGTGCGAGCTGCTGCAACTGAGGCGGTGCGTAAGTTTCAAGATGCTGAATCTTTAGGATATTTGCTCAATGCGCTGACTCAAGATGCTGATCGCCAAGTACGTCTGTCCGCTTTAGACAGTTTGAAGCAGCGCGAAGATAAATCACAAGCTCTGCCCAAGGTCAAAGAACAGTTGCTACAGGAAACAGACCCAGAATTGAAAGCAAAATTAATTCAATTTTTGGGCGTGCAAAAAACCAATGATCCGCAAATCGTTGATGTGCTGAAACAAAGTTTGCAACAAGAAACTGACCGCGATATGAAGAAACACTTGTACAATGAAATTTATCGTTAGGAGACATTATGCACTCGTTCCTTGTAAAAAAACATGTGTTTATGACTCTGGTATTAGCCGTGTTGTATTTATTATTATGGTTGTCAGAGGTCAAAGCGGCACACCGAATTATTGTGATGACTGACAGCGAAAATAATCAACAAATCCAATCGGCTGGGTTTCGGGGCGTGGTGACGGGGCTGGGCATGACGTATGAAGAAGGTACGAATCAATATAGCTTGACTAAGGGCTATCAACTGGAACTGCTCAGTTATTCACAGCGTAACCCCTTAATTACTTTGAGCCAAGCGGATGAAGTGATTGCAATTATTTGTCAAACTGTCAGTGATTGTCGCCCCGCGTTAGATAACACGGCTGCCAAAGATGTTTTAGTGATTGCCAGCCATTCCAGCGGTGGTGATTTAAAAGGTTCGGATAATCTGATGCGCGTTCCAGCCTCTTCTCAGATGCAACATTTAGCCATCTATCAGAAGATGAAGCAGGATCAGGTGAAAAATTTTGTAGTCATCCACGAGCCGCACACCAAAATATTGCAGCATTACAATGAGTTCTTGTCAAATTATTATAGCGATGTACAGTTTGAACAACAGCGTCCGAATTGGGTGGCTTCGTTTCCACTGACGGATCAAACAGTTTTAGCACCCCAACAACAGGGCATGACGGAAACCACGTTGGCGCAATTAATCCCACAGTTACAAGTAGATGGGATTGTTTTTATCGGAGCGGTCGAGCGTTTTCAAGCATTAACTCAAACCAATACTGCTTTAACTTCATTTGCTTGGTATATCAATGAGTTGCCGATAACAACCGGATTTGCGAACTTACAAATGTTTACCCCATATCGTCCTCAGCAGGATGAATCTTTGGCGTACTACACCGCTTTTGATACGGGCGCATTTTTAAAAAAAGTGATCACTTCCTACATGATTTCAAATGGGGTGGCGCAACGCAAGGGCTTTTTAGCAGTGGCTCGGGAAACGGTGTTAGCCAAATCAGAAGCTAAAACTGGGATGAAAACGTTTAGTAATGCCGATACGATGGGCAGTTTTTTAATTCAGCGATATGATGCTCAAGGACAACCCGCCGCTGTTGAATTCATTGAAGTGAAAGCAAAATAAAGAGTTTTTCTATCTGCCATGAAGAAATTGATTTTAGCCCTGTTACTCAGCAGCAGTGATTGTTATGCCCTGCCGCCCACTGTCCCAAAAAGTACGCTACAGATGACGGGATTGGAAAGTGGCGATTATCAGGTAGAATTTCGGTGGGATAAAGTCGATTTTGCCGACGGTTACGTGTTGATCTATTCCGATTACAAAGATTTACAACATTTCAATACCGTAGATTTGGGACAAACACTGTTATTGAATACGGTTGTGCCGAAAAATGCCGCCTATTGGGTGACAATTGCGGCGTATAATGCAGATGGTGTTGGAATGGTGGGGCAAATTCATCCGGTGATTGCAACTGCGCCCACAGTGTCGATGCCGCAAGTTACTTTTCAACGCGACGGTGCAGAACTGTTGCTCAGTTGGGAGGCGGTGACGGGGGCGGTGGGTTATCGAATTCGTTATGGAAATCAAGCGGATTTAAGTCGCAGCGCAGTGATTGACATTCGTGACACTCAATATCGGTTACGTCTGAAGCCACAGCAAATATATTTCGTGGGAATCACGGCTTATGATGCAACGCAAGAAAGTTTAATGTCGTTGCGAGCGTATCAAAATCAACAACGGGTGGTGGCACTGACGCATCAACCGATTGAAAAACAAGGCTTGCAGGACGGATTGAAACGGTTTCAAAAATCTTGGCAGAATGTTCCGCTAGAAATGATGACTTGGGACAGTACAGACAGTTTGACTGCTCAATTAGACGGCAAATCAACGGGTTCGAGCAGTCGGCGGGGTTTACTCAATGATCCGGAAATTTTAGCTTTAATCACCACCACCACTGAGAGCACACAACAGGTTTTGCAGAATCAAGCGGCGCGACAGTTCTTGACGGTTGCCATGTCTGCCCCAGCGACGGTGTTGAAAGAGTACCAAAATTTAATCCAAATTCCGGCAAGTCACTATAAACAGGCGCAAACTTTACACAATTTTCTGCAACAACGCGCCCAAACTCGCCAACAAATGAATCGTTATGTGGTAGTGATCGAAGCAGAAGCTAAGAAGTTGCCACGATATTTTGATTTATATTTGAACGTGTTGAAAACAGCATTTGATGCGGAAACAGCCGCCCCATTAGAAAATCAGCCTTTCAGTCAATTGCTTGCAACCTTGAGTCTTGACGGGGAGGAGTCGCTGCAACGGATCACACAAACTTTGAATTTTCTAAAACCAGATACGGTGCTGTACTTGGGTAGTGTGGAGCGTTTTCGTGAATTATATCCAAAATTATCAGTACCTTATTGGCTACTCAGTGACAGTTGTGATCAAGTGGTGCAACAGAATGAAGTATTTAATACTGTGACAGTGGCAACCTTGGGCAGTCCGGGGCAGGTGTTGGGGCAAAATTTATATTTCAGTGCGTATGATGCTGCGGGATTATTGGGACAAGTGCTTAATAATATTGACAATCTCAGTCATACTACCGTGTTACAATCGGCTCATCAATTGGATAAAACGCCCTATTTTGGGATCACGGGACGGAAAAGTTTTAGCGAAACCGATGAAACAGGTTGGTACGATTTATTTACTTTCACTCAGGAGGGTTGGCAACGCGAGTAATTTCTTTAGGTGTATTCGGATAAAATAAACAAATGTCGAAGTTCATGGCGTTGAACCTCGACTGAGTAATTCACTCCACTTGATAACCAGAGTGTTTCTGGAATATCTCGGTGGGCTTATGACTATCTGACTTAGGAAATCATAACATGACTCACTTCAATACTGCACTCAGGCAAGCGACGTGGTGGCGGTTTTGCATCAGTCTCTGCCTGTTTTATACCACCTCAGCTTCAGCAACCTTAGTTCCTTCATGGCAAGAATGTTTAGCAACGCAAGATAAGGGTGGCACCTGTCTCGCTGTTCTCAAAGGAAATGAAGTTGCATGGTGCGCCAGTTCAGAAACGATTACCAATGCAACTGTTGCTATTGCAAGAGTTTTGCCTGCGACTGTTGCTCAGGGTAGCACACAAGACCTTGTGATCACCGCACCGTCGGCGCATTTTTCCAGCACCAGCCAAGTTAAAATTTCTGGCAATTTAACCATCAATCAAGTGAACCTGCTCTCTGCATCCCAATTGCGCGTCAATCTCACTGTGCCCAGTGCTACACCATTGGATGTTTATGATGTTGTAATTAATACCGATGGAGAGATTGCTAAGGGTTTTTGTTTGCTCGAAGTGACTGGAACTCAAAATCATGTGCCGGGAGAAATAACTTTATCCAATCAGACCATTGCCAATGACAGTGCGACAAGCGGCATGGTGGTAGGAAAATTAACCACTTCTGACACGGATTCTGGAGATAAACATACTTATCAGTTATTGGAAGATAATGGTAATTATTTCAGCATCGACGGAGATGAGTTAAAAATTGCAACTTCACGGACTTTAGCCGCTGGGAGCTATGCAATTAAGGTTTTAGCTTTGGACAGTAGAGGATTATCCGTTGTTCAAAGTTTCAACATTAATGTGACAGGCAGCAGCGATGAAGATGGGATTGCCGACGATGTTGAAGCGAAAGCACCTCAAGAAGGCGATGGTAATGGCGATGGCGAACCTGATAATAAACAAAATCATGTTGCCAGCCTGCCGCTCAAAAATGGTCAATATCTTACCCTTGTTGCGTCTAATGCGAGCTGCTCGTTACAACGAGTTAAGTTGACAACGGAAGGTGAATTGGCAGAAGACAGCAATAATGACTATCCATACGATTTAGTCCGCTTTGAATATTACTGCCCTGTCGCCAGCACGATTAACTTTTATTATCATGACTTGACAGCAACGGGTTGGACAGTGCGTTCTTATCTCCCAGTCGCGCAACAGTGGGACGAAGTGACGCAAAGTAGCATTGAAAAAGTTTCACTCTCCAGTGGTCAAGCTCTAAAAGTTACCGTACCCCTTCAAGGGCGTGAGGACGGTCAACCAACTACAATGGCAATTGGTTTAACTGCAACTAAAAAAGCTCAAATTGCGTTGGCGGCTGCAACATTAACTGTTGATGAATTTGGTGAAGTCACCACGATTGATGAAAAATCTGGCGCGTTTATCTCCATTCCAGTGACGCGTACCAATGGCAGCAAGGGTAAAGTCTCGGTTGAATATACCATTGAAAGTGGTTCTGCCACAGCCGATCAAGATTATTACAGCCCGGCGTATAAAGGCACATTGACATGGGAAGATGGGGAAAGTTTCACACAATCCATTCCATTGTTAATTCTTGATGATCCAGCCGAAGAAAGTCCAGAAAATTTAAGTATCGCTTTAAGTGGTGTAAATGCTGAAACGGCTAATTCGGCAGAATTGGGTGATGTGAAAACCACAACGGTAACTATCCATGATAATGATGGCGCGGTGTGTCAAAAAAATGATCTGCTGACCTTAAAACCGACTCAAAAAACAATTACGTTGGCAGAAGGTGATGCTCCATTTAGTTTTATCTTCTCAGGCGGTCAAGGTAAAATTGAACTGCAAACGCCTCCGGAGGGTGGAATTGCCAAAGCATTGTTAGAAATGAACAATAATAATGCGAATGTCACGATTATTCCAATCGGTCAGGGCGAAACCGAGTTTACTGTGGTGGATTGTGCAGGCAGTCAAGCGAAAGTATCTGTGGTTGTTAAAGCAAAAGGAACGACGACAGAAAGTAGTGCACAGACCTGCTCAGAAGACCCAGGTTTAGCATTACAACCTGCGTTGCAAGAAATCACCCTCAGTTTAAACGATCAACCGATGACCATCACTTTATCAGGTGGGCAAAAAGATCGGGCGGTGGTGGTGGCTCCAGACAGCAGTATTGTCACTGCAAGCGTGCCTAATTTTCCAGAAAGTGCCGGTGCTTCAATTACTTTGACCGGGCGAAAAGTGGGTAAAACAGAACTGATCATTGGCGATTGTTACAGTCAAGCAGCAGTTACAATTAATGTGGTGAAACAACAGTGCTCAACTGAAGCGGAAAAAGTGCTGCAACCTGCTTCACAAGACATCACAATATTGTTGGAACAAACTGATCCTACAACAATACAAGTGACTGGTGGACAAGGCAATCGTTGGCTTAGTACCGCCCCCGACAGCCAAATTGTGAATGCCGATGCACCTGTGTTCCCAACAACTGGAGGCGGTTCAGTCAGCTTACTGCCAAAAGCCGTTGGCAAAACCAAACTGGTGATCAATGATGATTGTGGTGATTTTGCAGTGGCAAATGTGAATGTCGTCAGTAGCTTCTCGTTGGCGCATTATTGTGTCATGGCAAAGAAATACACTGAAATATGCGAATCCCCCGATGCTCAAGTGAAACTCCCCAATGTTGCGATGACTGAAGATGTATTCGGCAATATTTCTGCGACGATGGCAAATTTCCACTATCGGAATATCAAAGAAAACCGAGTGACTAAAGAAACTTTAGATACTCTGGTGGTTGATATGTTCATCGACCCCGCCCACGTCGGTAAAGCTGCCAATTTATTACTGGTTGCGCTGCTTTCTGATGGTAAACACAATCAAGTCTATGATGGTACAAACTGGCGGGATATACCCAAGGGCGAAGTAGCGATTGAAGAATTGCCCGCATTTCTGGACGATCCCTCATTACCCACTGCATTTATTTTGCGAGATCAGATAATTGAACCACTCACAACGCTGATGAATTCTTCAACGGGAGCCCAAGTATTCTTTGGTTATCGCTTGAAAGAAAAAGGCGTGATTGTCTATAACGGCATGTATCCACTGATAATTCTCAGCCCCAATACTTCCGTTATGTCTGCAAGTAGCACCGCACAAACTTCGACCACACGGATAAAAACCAATCTTAAAACAACAACGGGTTTATCTGGGAAAGAGTTTAAAACCTCAGTCAATGATCCAGTGGCAGTGGACTTTACATTCTACGTTGACCCTAAAGATGTCGGCAAACCTGCGGATATTTTACTGGTGGCAGAACATGGAGTGCGCGGTGGAACGTCCCAATTCTACGCTTATGATGGTGTAAATAAACGTTGGATACTGACCCCGTTGGAAAATATTGCCAGCATTGCCCCAGAAAGTCGAGTGAATAGTCTCCCAGAAATACTCTCTGGTCAGATGAACATCGTAACCTCACAAATTCTATCGGGTGAGGCACTGGCAGGAGAACACAGAATAGTTGCCTACTTGGGCTATCGTCTTGATAATGGTGATATTATCCACATCTCACCCGCAATCGCTCCAAAGTGGTTTCTTGAGAACTAAACTCACAAAGATGTCGTGCAATCGCCTCATAGATTTTGATGCAATGTCATGACATCCTTCCTCACTGTGTCAGATGTGGAGAAATCCGCGTCTGACTTCTGCAACTGATACATGTAGTTACACCGATTTTTCCCTAACAATAAATCATTACGGATTTAGCACTATCCAAAGACAAAGGAGTAGCAATTTCTATCATCGCAGAAATCACCGGACTTACCACCAAATAGATTGAGAAACTGTAAATAAACATGTGAGATGGTATCGAATAATGTGATGGACAGTTTTTTGTGAAATTCCGTAAAATCAATTGCAACGAAATTTTAAAACTGTCCAACCGATGAATGAGGATAAAATTACAGACTTTTAATGCGTCCGTAAACATCTTCAAATCGTACAATATCATCTTCGCCTAAATAACTTCCCGCTTGAATTTCAATCAGTTCTAAGGGAAGTTTGCCGGGATTGGCTAACCGATGTTTTACGCCCAATGGAATGTAAGTCGATTGATTTTCTGACAAAATGAACGTTTCTGTATCACGAGTAATTTGCGCCGTTCCCTTCACCACAATCCAATGTTCCGCACGATGATAGTGCATTTGCAACGATAAACTCGCACCGGGCTTGACAATAATGTGTTTCACCTGATAGCGAGATTCCACTTGAATATTTTCATAACTTCCCCACGGACGATAAACCTTGCGATGCAAATTCGCCTCAGTACGCTGACTTTGTTTCAACCGTTCGACGATATATTTCACATCTTGTACTTGGTCTTTGTGCGCCACCAACACGGCATCCGCAGTTTCCACCACAATATGATTTTCCAACCCAATCGCTGCGACAAGACGATGTTCGGCTCGTAAATAGCAATTATGAACATTTTCTGCCAAGATATCCCCCGTGAGACAATTGCCATCATCATCATGCGGACTCACCTCCCATAACGACGACCACGCCCCCACGTCATTCCAACCGGCATCTAAGGGAACAACCGCGGCACTTTCCGTATGTTCCATCACTGCGTAGTCGATAGAGTTGCTCGGACTGGCGCGAAATGAGGCTTCATCAAGACGGAAAAAATCTTTATCTTCTATCGCATTATCAACGGCTTGCCGACACGCGCCAAAAATATCGGGAGCAAATTTTTGTAATTCGAGCAAATAATGTTTCGCTTTAAACAAAAACATGCCGCTATTCCAATAATAGTCGCCAGAATTTAAGAATTGTTCGGCAGTTGGCAAATCTGGTTTTTCAACAAAATTTTCTACTGCAAACCCCGCTGTTTCTCCCACTTGTGCTGCGGCTTTGATATAACCGTAACCAGTTTCTGGACGGGTAGGCACAATACCAAAGGTGACTAAATAATTGTTTAGTGCCAAAGGGATAGCGGCTTCGACTGCGCGACGAAATACTTCAGCCTGTGCAATCAGGTGGTCAGAAGGCAAAATGAGAATCAACGCATCGGTCTGGGTATTAAAGACATAAAATGCGGCGGCTGCCACAGCGGGTGCAGTATTTCGCCCCACCGGTTCAAGAATAATACGTGGTGTATTGACTCCAATACTACGCAGTTGTTCCGCCACGAGAAAGCGATGAATTTCGTTACACACGACCAATGGCATCGCTTTGTTAGGTAATCCATCCAGCCGAGTGACTGTATCCTGCAATAAAGTATGAGAACCGCACAAGTTAAGTAGTTGTTTTGGATAATCTTCGCGCGACAGAGGCCATAAACGACTGCCCACGCCACCCGATAAAATTACAGGAACAAGTGCCATATCGATCCTTGAAATTTAAGTTGTTGTTTAAACCATAATTTTCTTAATTTATCTAATTGGCTAGAAATTGATTTTAGGTAAATTATGTCAATTAAGTGAATTACGGTTCAGACATTATTTGGATTTTTCTAATAAATTCTGCACAATACGATATTCCGCCGAACGAGCATGAGCCGTCAAACCTTCGCTGTGCGCTAATACTGAGGCAATTTGCCCAAGATTATTTGCCCCCGTTTCCGAACACATAATCAATGAGGAACGTTTTTGAAAATCATACACGCCTAAAGGTGAGGAAAAACGGGCAGTGCGTGACGTGGGCAGAACATGGTTAGGACCTGCACAATAATCTCCAATCGCTTCAGCGGTATAGCGTCCCATGAAAATTGCACCCGCATTACGAATTTTACTCGCCCACGTTTGCGGATCGTTGATTGACAATTCTAAATGCTCTGGTGCGATGAAATTGGCAACCTTGATTGCATCTTCCAAATCATTGACTTGAATAAATAAACCACGAGTATTCAGCGACGTTTGGATGATTTCTGCGCGAGGCATTTCTGCAATCAGGCGATTGATGCTATTTTCAACGGTATTTAAAAATTCTGCATTGGGCGTGACCAAGATCGCACGGGCTTGCTCGTCATGCTCCGCTTGAGAAAATAAATCCATCGCGATCCAGTCAGGATCAGTGTCGCCATCACAAATGACTAAAATTTCTGACGGACCGGCAATCATATCAATGCCTACCGCGCCAAAAACTAAACTTTTCGCCGTTGCGACGTAAATATTGCCCGGACCGACGATTTTATCCACTTTTGGAATTGTCGCTGTACCGTAAGCCAATGCCGCGACCGCCTGCGCGCCCCCAACAGAAAACACTTGGTTCACACCAGCAATCGCCGCCGCCGCTAACACCATATCATTCAATATGTTATCTGGAGCGGGCACCACCATTACAATCGTTTCCACGCCCGCGACTTTGGCAGGAATCGCATTCATCAACACCGAAGACGGATAAGTCGCCTTGCCGCCCGGCACGTATAAGCCCACGCGATCCAGTGGTGTCACCTGCTGCCCCAAAATTGTCCCATCTGCTTCAGTATATTGCCACGAATTCTGCACTTGTCGTTGATGATATACCCGAATTCGATCTGCTGCGTCTTCTAAGGCTTTGCGTTGATTCTTGTCAATTCGAGAGAGGGCTTGTTGCAAGCGTTCTTCAGAAATAATAATATCTTCAATGCGTTGTAACTGACGACGATCAAATTGCTGGGTATAATCCAACAACGCCGCATCGCCATTGAAACGCACCTTGGCAATAATTTCTCGCACTGTGTTAAACACATTATCATCTGCCGCCACATCCCAAGCCAATAAATTATCTAATTCAGTCCAGAAGTTAGGCGCGGAAGTCATTAAACGTTTGATTGCTATCATGATGGTTATTTTCTGCAATGACGTGGATTGGAAAGTATAGCTTAATTTGAGCGTAGAGACAGTCGCAAAGGTAAAAATTGTGTTATTTTTCGCCAATTCTGCCAAATTGATCAGAAAAATTATCTGAGATGGAAAAAAACGATTCGATTCTGTGCGTTATAAAAAATATCTGATAAATTTTTATAATCAATAAGTTACGTTACAGCATCGTCGCGGTATTTTGTAGTATCATGATA
>JFJP01015336.1_pt1 | contig 11210 bp, 10 predicted proteins | sample 431651 | NCBI WGS metagenome assembly JFJP01 (sample SAMN02602958, study PRJNA72255) | Microbial mat metagenome, whole genome shotgun sequencing project. | biome: fresh water; feature: sink hole; material: water; isolation source: purple microbial (photo- and chemosynthetic) mats found in... | reverse complement strand
AAGCACAGCGAGTTTCCGAAAGCAATAGCTGGAGTAGCTGTGAAGCCCGTATTGTATCCGTTTACAGGATCAATAACGGGAGTTGTCACAATCCGTCCAAACGCAAAAGATGGAATAGAAAAATCGTCTTTATATTCTTGTAAGTATTCAGGTCTGTTCCTAGACGAAGATACTACAGCGCTTTGCGCTCAAATCCAAACAGGAAAAAATTTAAAAGTGTTGCGAAGCAACACTTTTAAATTTTTTCCTGTGGTTCGTTTGATCGAAAATTGCTGTAATGTTGAATAGAAGATAAGGAGATCGGGGCGAACTTGGAGGCTATCACTTGGTAATGATAGCGGTGATGGCACTGGTCAGTTAATGTGGGATGGGTTTTAAAACGTCCATTTCATGATCAGTTAATGTGGGATGGGTTTTAAAACGTCCATTTCATGACAATGAAAAACGAGGCAAATACGTCGATCACGATTTAACTGACCAGTGCCCAAATTATCGATTGAACATTAAAACTCGATCGCATTTTTATCATTCGTGTTAGTACCAGTGCCAGAAAGATCAAGATAATTAACTTCTATCTGTTTACGGATTTCGGCTTTGCGTTGTCTGGCTTCTTTAATTTTGGCTTGACATTCATAGCCAAAACTAGGATTAGCAATCACATCCATACTTTGATATTTACTGAGCCAATCTTTTTCATGCTTCTCACACATGATGTATTGGATTTTGGCGATCGCCGTTCTCACGACAATTTGCGGGCGCAATAAACCAATGCGCGAGTTTTCATCGAGCCAAAGTAAATGCTGCAATTGTTGAGCGACTTCTTCTTGCTCAGCGCAGAGAATCTGTAATTGTTGAATGAGATGATCAGGATAGGGTTCTTCCGCAGCAAGGGAAGTTTTATTGGCTTGGAGCAGATTGAGAATTGTTTGCCAAAGATAGCGATGATTGGATTGAGTAAATTCAATATTCTCTTCTTCGGCAATCTCTTGATATAAATAGGCGCGATGTTGGGGAAAATGCAGATAGATTTGTAAAAGTTGAGTTTCAGCGATATGTAATGAATTTGTGGTTGTAGTCAGGGACGGAGCAGGTTTATTACTATTCCACCGTGTATTGCGTAACTGGCGGCGCAGGTCTTGCTCTAGACGCAATGCAAGATAGGAATTACCTTGGGATAATTTTTGAGCAGAAGTATGAATGTAATGGGTACGAAAGAAGGAATCGACAGGTAAATTATTTAATAATTGCGCGATCGCTTGACTACTTTTTTGAAAGCGATCGGCTTGATTTAAATCCTGCCCTGTGAGGATTTGATCGATCTGCCAATCAAGAAATAAAGGTGCATTGGTGAGCAAATCTCGATAAGCCTCAGCGCTATGTTGCTTGAGATATTCATCGGCATCTTTGCCATCGGGTATCGTTAGAACTCGTAATTGCACGGTTCCATTAAAAACTAATTCCTTAAAACCCGCGATCGCCTTTTCTGCCGCCGTAATTCCTGCCTTATCCGCATCGAAATTTAAAATTACATTTTTGGATTCCGTATAGCGCAATAACTGCTTCATTTGGTCAGCATTGAGAGCTACACCCATTGTGGCGATCGCCTGTTCAATTCCCGCTTGATGCAAGGCGATCGCATCAAAATAGCCCTCCACCACAATCGCTTGATCGGACTTGGATATTGCATCTCGCGCCTTATCCATGCCAAATAAAACCGTACCCTTGCTAAACAGTTCCGTTTCAGGAGAATTTAAATATTTTGGTTCTTCATCACCCAGCGATCGCCCACCAAAGGCAATTATCCGACCGCGAGTATCGTGAATCGGAATCATCAGGCGATCGCGAAAGCGATCATAAAATCCATTCCCAGTTTTGCGCGGAACGATTAAACCTGCTTCTTCTACTAACTTCATTGGCATCTGCTTTTGCTGCACCAAATATCCCATCAAGGTTTCCCAGCCTGCGGGGGCATAACCCAGTTGAAATTTCTGGATCGTATCTTTGCTCATTTTTCGCTTTTCGATCAGATACGCCAGAGCGTCACGACCTTGGGGCGCATAGAGGGCGTGCTGATAAAAACTGGTGGTCAAAGCCATCACTTCATAGAGGCGATCGCGATGGGAAATTTGGCGTTGAATCTCCTTAGTTTTTTCGGGATCGGCGGTTTTAACAGGAACGTTGTAACGTTTCGCCAAATCCAAAACTACATCAGAAAAAGATCGCTTATCGATCTCCATCAAAAACTTGACTGCGCCACCTGCTGCCCCGCAGTTAAAGCAGTGGTACATCTGCCGTGATGGATTTACCGTTAAAGCAGTGGCATTTGTCCCGTTGTGAAAAGGACATGCTCCCCGAAAATTTGCCCCACTTTTGCGTAGCACGACACGCTCAGACACAATATCTACAATGTCTGTTTTTTCATTTACCTGATTTATCGTATCGTCGTGAATTTTAAATGACACAGACATAATCGCGATCGCCTATGTGAAAACCGCAACGTTGGATGATTGTTCCCTCGCCGAAGGCGAGGGAACAATCATCTGTATTTAGAAGTTATATGTACGATTTTATCTCACTTGCGATGGATAAAAGTATTGCTGTGCAATACTTTTATAATTTTTGCTGATGGGCTAAACCGATCGCCTGTTGAATATTATCTAAGCCATTGGCTTCTAGCTTAGCGACTAAGCCTTGCAAAATCTGTTTAACAACTAAAGGCCCTTCATAAATTAAGCCAGTGTAAACCTGCACGATCGCCGCACCCGCCGTAATCTTCTGCCAAGCATCCTCTGCGTTAAAAATGCCGCCCACACCAATAATCGGTAAGCTGCCATTAGTGGTTTTCCAAATTAGGTTAATAACAGCTAAGGAGCGATCGCGTAGCGGCTGACCACTGATGCCACCAGCTTCCTCGGTGACTGGCTTACCCGTGATCGATAAATGCGTAGTCGTCAGATTTTGGCGAGAAATCGTCGTATTTGTGGCGATGATCCCTGCGACACCATAGGCTTGACTAGCTTTAATTACTTCGATAATGTCCGTATCATTGAGATCAGGGGCAATTTTCACCAAAATTGGTTTATTGGCGCTATTAATCGGTTGCAACTCGGCAAGAATCCCGCATAACTGCTCTGTGGCTTGTAAATCGCGTAAATTGGGCGTATTCGGTGAACTGACATTGACTACAAAATAATCGCCAAAATCGTAGAGCGATCGCAGGCTTTCGGCATAGTCAAATTTTGCATCAGCGAGTTCAGTAATTTTAGATTTGCCGAGATTAATGCCGAGGGGAATCCTGAGCTTGTGACTCGCTAAATAATTTTGGAGATCGATCGCAGTGGCGGCTGCACCACGATTGTTAAAGCCCATGCGATTAAGTACGGCGCGATCGCTCGGTAAGCGAAATGCTCGTGGCTTGGGGTTGCCCGACTGCCCCTTTGCCGTAATTGTCCCTACTTCCGCAAAGCCAAAGCCAAAATTTTCCCATGCGCCGATCGCTTCCGCATTTTTATCAAAACCTGCCGCCAAGCCCACAGGATTATCAAATTTTAAGTTCCATAGGGTTTGCGAGAGCCTTGTATCGCTATAGTAACAAGTAGCCTTGGCGATCGCTTGCAATACCGATGAGTTACTAATTTGCCGACAAGAGGCGATCGCTAAATGATGGGCAACTTCAGGATCGAGGGAAAACAGGAGGGGACGCATCCCATATTGATAAGCAAGGTTTAGCATAGATTATAGGTTTCATAACAAGTATGTCTTGCAAAGCAAGCCATACTAGAGTTCACAATTAAGTTTCACAATCAAGAGTACATTTTCCTATGGTATGGCAACTACTGACAGCGCCCTTTGAGGGACTGCTCTGGATTGCAGAGCAAATTGAAGAGCGGGCGACTACAGAATTGGAAAAAACTGAAAATCTCCAAAAGCGCCTCACTACTTTACAACTACGCCTCGATCTTGGTGATATTAGCGAGGAAGATTTTGTGGTACAGGAACAAGAAATTTTAGAGGCAATGCAAGCAGAAATGGATGAACAGGAGCAATAAAAAATGCGTGGTATTTTTTATTGTTTTAGGACTTATGCAAAAGAACGCACCGTAAGGGCAATTCATGAATTGCCCTTACGGTGCAATGCAGGTTTCAAGTCATTTTGCGTAAGTCCTATGTTTAACTAAATTTATTTATCAAAAAAAGTAATGGAAGTCAGTGAACTAATTAACAGCTATCATGCAGGTCGGCGCAACTTTGCAGGAGTAAATCTTAGCAAAACCGATATGAATGGAATTGATCTAAGCCATGCCGATCTTAATGGAGCAAATCTTAGTCAATCCAGTCTCTACGGGGCAAATCTTAGTAATGCAAAACTCAATGGTGCGGATCTGAATGGGGCAAAGCTCTATCGAGCTAATCTCATTAGCGCGAATTTTAGTGGCGCAGACTTAGGAGAAGCCGATTTGAGTGAAGCCAACCTTAGTGATGCTAAGTTATACGGAGTGAATTTGTATGGAGCAATTTTGAGTAAGGCAAAATTACCTCGTGCTAAATTAACGGGCGCAAATATGGGTAAAACCAAACTAAATCGTGCTGATCTGAGTGAAGCTGTGCTTAGGGATGCGCAATTGTTTGGCGCAAACTTAAGTGATGGAATTTTGCAACGAGCCGATCTCAGTCGCGCTAGTCTCAATGGTGCAAATCTGAATAGGGCGATGCTATCGGAAGTTGATTTAACCTTTGCAAGTTTATATGGGGCAAGTCTTTGTGATGCAGATTTGAGTGAATCTGATTTAACGAGTGCAAATTTGCAAGGTTCTGATCTTACTCGCGTGAATTTTTTTAAAGCGAACTTAAGTAAATCTAAACTAGCGGATGCTGTCATCGATGGAATGCAAACACAAGAAGCAAATTTAACGGGCATTATCTGGAATTAACATCAATTATGAATACAACGTTTTGCGCTTAACTAAACCTCAGATAAATTTTGGGAAGCGGCGCGGAGCGCCGCTTCCCAAAATTTATCTGTACTACTCAAAGCCTTAATGGGCTGTAACTTATGAATAACTGGCAAAACATTCTTCTCTTTATCCAATCATTAACTAAATATGTTGGCGATCGCTTGCTGGCGGATTTTGAGCAGGCAAGGGTGGCGATCGCGAAGGATGATGGTAGTCTGGTGACGCAAAGCGATCGCTGGGCGGATGCTTATATTAAGGAAGCCTTAGAAAAAGAATTTCCTGATTTTGGCGTATTAACGGAAGAGTCAACCCAAGTTCTCCCCGATCGCGAATGGGCTTGGGTTGTCGATCCCCTCGATGGCACAACTAATTTCGCACGCGGGATTCCTATTTGGGGAATTTCCTTGGGACTATTGCATCATGGTACGCCTGTGTTTGGTTACGTTGCTATACCACCTTTGCGTCAAAATATCTATGGTTGGTCAGATGAGCATGGGGCAGCCGCTTTTTTAAATGATCAACCAATCCATTTATCCGAAGTTTCACCCGATCCTGATGCTCTCGCTAATTACTTCTTTAGTGCCTGTTCCCGCAGCCTCGAAAAAATGGGGCGTTCTAAGTTCCCTTTTAAATTGCGGATGTTGGGCGTGGCAAGTTATAACCTTTTGACCGTCGCGATCGGCTCGACCTTTGGCGCAGTGGAAGCCACTCCCAAAATTTGGGACATTGCGGCGGTTTGGGTAATTCTGAAAGCGATCGGCGCGATCTGGGTTCCCTTAGAAGATTCTCCAAATATCTTTCCCTTAGCAATGGGCAAAGATTACAGTAGGCGCGATTTCCCAACCTTGGTAGTTAGTCATGCGGAACTACTGCCTATGGCAAAGGAAATAGCAAAACCATTTCTTCAGTAAGTTACAGCCTGTTGAGGCTTTGAGTAGTACAAAAAAGTTTTTAAAAGCGGCGCATCGCGCCGCTTTTAAAAACTTTTTTGGGTTTTAAGTGAGCGCAAAGCTCAGAAACACATGGGTTTGGTGCGATTTGCGGCTACCCAACCTGCGATCGGTTCAGAAATTTGTAACCATCCCTGCTTTTCCCCCTTAACCGTAATTTGAGTTCCATTATCGAGAGTCCCCACGATCGCATAATCAACTCCCGCACCTGTTCGCACATTAATTGGTGGATTCGGATCAGAAATCAAGCGCTTATTGTAATCGCATAGAGAATTACTGGTTGTGGATGGATTTCCATTTTGAGCCATCTTGACTTGAAAACTGCTAATTAACATAACATTCTGCATTTCAATGGAAGTTAGCAGATTCTCAGGAAATTGCTCGGAAGGATACCTTGGTTGATACCAAGGCTGGCGCATAAAATAGGCTTGCAGTTCAGGATCTTGGAAACGGCGACCATAGCGAGCAAATACTTCATTACGCATGATGTCTAGCTCTAGCGCACTCTTACCAACTAAATCACTATTAGCGATCGCTCGTTCCGATAAAAATAAATATTTAGGACTTGGTGAAACCGAATTGATATTGATATCACTATTTACATCAGTTTTGAGAATAGGGAAAGGACGCAGAAATATTAATCCACCAATTACCGCAATCACGGATACCAAGGCGATCGCCCTAATCCCTAACCAGTTCCATTCTTTATGTTTGAGATGCAAATAATCTCTTGGTGCTGTGGGATTCTCTTCCAACCTAGCAATGGCAGTTAATTCTTGAGTATTTGCTGCAAAATCAGTTTGGGAATTAGATTGATTATAGTTCTGTAAAATAGTCGGCGCGATCGGTAGCGCTAACTGACGGACATCGACTAAGGCTTCTTCCGCAGACTGGTAGCGATCGCGAAAGTCATACTTCACTAACTTGTTAATCACCCCCGCAAAAGCATCACTAACATTAGTTCGATATTTGTAACTAGCAGCATCGGGAGATTGTCGCCATGCTAGTTCACCCGTTTCCAGATCTTCTCCTAAAACGCTAGGCGGAACTCCCGTCAAGCCTTGAATGGCGATCGCGCCCACCGCATAAAGATCGCTACAGGGGCGAGGTTTACCGATCGCCTGTTCGTTGGGCATATAACCATCTGTCCCAATTGCCACTGTGGAAGCGATCGCCGCCCTTGTCTCTAGCTGCTTGACCGCGCCAAAATCAATCAGTACTAAATTTTTATCAGAGCGTCGTCGCATCAGGTTAGCAGGTTTAATATCGCGATGGATGGCTCCCTGCTGATGCACAAAAGCCAGAATTTCCAGTACATCTAGCAAAAAAATGGTCGCCTGTGATTCATCCATCCGCCCCACAGGATAGCCATCCTCGTCCCTTGCTGTAGAAATCAATTCATTAGTGAGATCATCGCCCTCAATGAACTCTTGAACTAAATAGAATTCATGGGCTTCTTGAAAATGGGCAAACAGACGAGGAATGCGATCGTGATTGCCTAACTTATGTAAAACTCGCGCCTCCGCTTCAAAAAGACGACCAGCAATTTTCCATATATTCTGATCATCAGTCGCAGGTTTTAACCGTTTGACCACACATTTAGGATGATCGGGCAGTTGTAAGTCTTTTGCTAAAAATGTTTGCCCAAAACCTCCACTACCAAGGCTCTGGAGGATTTGATATCGCTGACTAATTACAGTGCCAATCATGCAGTTTTTGTCTAATGACAATCTTTTATTAATTAAAAATGCTTCGGAGAGATGAAACATAGCATAGCAAGCTCTGGATATCCAAACATCATGAATTTCTTTGTTGAATAATATTTCAGCAGCTTAGGGACTTGCGACTTAATAAAGTACCAAATATAAAACCAGAATCGGTGGGGCGGCAAAGCCGCCTCACCGATTCTGGAAAATCTGGATTGGTATTTTATTTTCTCGCAAGTCCCTTAGCTGTATCTTTCAACGGATATACCTTGCATCAAGGGGAGGTCGATCGCGTTTTTCGCGGTTGGGCTGAGCAGATTTTAAGTTTTTGCGATCGCCATAGGGGACAGTATCAGGATCTTCATATTCCTCCTCCTCATACTCATCTTCCCAATCATCGGTTTCATCTTCCCAATCATCTTCATATTCTTCGTCGTCATATCCTTGTTCATCATCTCCAAATTCTGGAACTGGCTTTGGTTGAGATTTGGGAGGACTGGGAGATTGATAATTGCTGGTGAAATTGTTTGGTTCTGACGGTTGCTTTACTTCTTTTTTAACTTCCCGATTAGATTCAGGAGATTGAGAGTCAGCCGCCGCGATCGCCCGACGAATAGCGGTGTTTTGCTGATAAGAAGCGATCGCATTCATTACAAATGCAATTAAACCACCAATCACAAAGGCAACTAACATCGCGATGCTTAGAGGAATTGGTAATGTCTTCTGACCTAAGAAAAAAACCTGTACTAGAGGTTGTAAATTTTGGACAAAGATCGCCGCAAAGATGATGATCACAGTTCCTAAAATTAAAAACTGCGCGATCGGTAAGGCTCCTGAAGAATTTTTTCTGGTTGGTGATTTGGGAAAGGGCGATCGCGTCATGGTTATTGCTCTCCTTCAGGAATTATTGCAGGGGTTCTACCTTGCCAGCGCTGGATCAGATCCGCGTCGATATCTAATTGATCGAGCGCTCTAGCAATCACAAAATCCACCAAATCCTCGATGGTTTGGGGATGGTGATACCAAGCAGGAATGGCGGGGACAATCCTTGCCCCTGCCTCGGCTAAGGTGGTGAGATTTCGCAGATGGATCAAGCTTAAGGGGGTTTCACGCGGCACAATTACTAAACGCCGTCCCTCCTTTAGATGCACATCCGCCGCCCGTTCTAGCAAATCGGAACTTAAACCGTGGGCTATTTTAGCAACGGTTGCCATGCTACAAGGAATGACCAACATTCCTAATGTCCGAAATGACCCACTGGCGATCGTTGCGCCCACATCTGACCATTGATGACAAACCAGTTTACCGCCGACCGTTTCACTTTGATCGCGCCAAAACTGTTCCTGCGATCGCAAATTACTCGGCATCGCCACATTATTTTCCGACTGCCAAACCATCATCGCCGCCTTAGAAGCCACCAGATCGACATTGTAATGATTATTTAGTAAAAATTTGAGCGATCGCACAGCATAAATCATGCCTGATGCTCCCGATACCCCTAACACAATCGCCCGTTGATTTTGCATTTAATTTTGCATTTAATAATCTAGATTAAGCACAGTAGCTCAATCATAGCGCTGTTTGCTAAGCTTAAAGTAGTAGCCGACGATAATCTACTCTTCGCAAACACAAGGCGATCCATCAAGAGGTAAATATGTTAGTTGGCAGAACATTACGAAATCGCTACAACATTCTCCAAGTTCTTGGTAGTGGAGGATTTGGAGATACTTATTTGGCGCAAGATATCGATTTACCTAGCCATCCTAAGTGTGTGGTTAAGCAACTCAAGCCCAAGGATACTAGCCCTCAAGTCTTACCGATCGCCAAAAGTTTATTTGAGCGCGAGGCCGAATATCTTTACAAGCTAGGAAATTCCCATCCCCAAATTCCGAAGCTATTTGCTCACTTTGAAGAAAATGGTGAATTCTTTTTAGTCGAAGAATTTGTGGATGGATATAGCTTGGCGGAAGAGGTTCGGATCGGACAGCAGCTATCAGAAACTACCACGATCAATCTGTTGATCGAAATTTTAGAAGTTTTAGCATTTGTGCATCAACAGAATGTAATCCATCGCGATATTAAGTTAGCTAATTTGATGCGCCGTCGCAGCGATCGCAAAATTATATTGATTGACTTTGGCGCAGTTAAAGATGTCGGCGCATTAGGCACTGACTCACAGGGAAATACGAGCGTCACTGTCAGCATTGGCTCCCCCGGATATATGCCTAGTGAACAGGCAAGGGGTAAACCGCGCTTGAGTAGTGATGTCTATGCGGTGGGCATGATTGGGATTCAAGCACTGACAGGGATTGCCCCCGACAGCTTGCAAGAAGATGCGACTACGGGCGAAGTTTTGTGGCGCGATCGCGTACAGGTTAGTCACGCTTTTGCGGAAATATTACAAAAGATGGTGTTTTCCCACTTTAGTCAGCGCTATGAGTCCGCGATCGAGGCTTTGCAGGTGATGCAATCTCTTTCCGCCACCAATATTAATAATACTAATAATATCTATAGTGCAAATATTGCTAATGCTCCTGCGGTAAATGTTGCACCAACCGAAGCGATCGCCCCATCAGGGGCAACAGTCCCTGTGCCTACACCCACCACTCCTCAAACTCCTCACACCCTTGCCCATCCTACAATTTCCGCACCTAATCAATCTTCCATCAATCTCCAGCCCATTTTATGGATCGCCCTTATATTATTAACTTCAGTTTCGGCAGCGATCGCCACGGCTTTACTATTACCAAAATTAACCAATCCCTTAGTGGATAACAACAATCTCAATAATTCTCCTAAGCCTGAAACAACAACATCTCCTTCGCCTTCCCCCACAACTACGCCAACTCCCACCCAATCTCCCACCCAATCTCCCACCATCGAACCGCCTAAGCCCACCGCCACTCAGACTGTCATTGCTTCTCCTCCTCCCATCGTGCCAACCACTACACCTCCTAAACCTAATTGGATTAATGATAGTTATGGCGCGATCGCTTTTTCTCCTTCAACTAGAGACAAAGGATACTCTTGGAACTTCTCTTCTCAAAAAGCCGCCGAGGCAAGAGCCTTGAGTGAGTGCGAAAGTGTCTCTAGTGCCACCGATTGCCGAATATTGATGTGGGCAAGGAATGCTTGTATGTCTATTGCCGAAGGCTCTAACGGCGCATCGGGTTCGGCTTGGTCACAAAATTTGATTGATGCTGAATTTAAAGCTAAAGAAGTTTGTCGGCAATATCAAGGAATAAATTGCACAGTGACGCGCACAATTTGCTTACCAGTTCGTTGACGAAATAATTCCTCATTAATTCTTGAAGAATTGACTTGAGCTAAGTAGCTCAGCATAGTTATAAACAAAAGCTATAGCGCTTTTCAGTTGAATGTGACACAAAAAATGTAGTGGCAATTCATGAATTGCCACTACATTTTTTAGGCTTTTTTGTACAGCAGCCATTTGAAAACCGCTATAAAATATTGGGCTGCCCGCTACGCAGGCAGCCCAATATTTTAGCTTTTAACTAATGTGAGTGGGAAGTCCCGCACTCTATCCGTTTACAAGGATGAGTGACGGGATGAAAACGAACCAGAAAATAAATTGAGCG
>JFJP01040448.1_pt1 | contig 11211 bp, 4 predicted proteins | sample 431651 | NCBI WGS metagenome assembly JFJP01 (sample SAMN02602958, study PRJNA72255) | Microbial mat metagenome, whole genome shotgun sequencing project. | biome: fresh water; feature: sink hole; material: water; isolation source: purple microbial (photo- and chemosynthetic) mats found in... | reverse complement strand
AACCTGCAAGGGCTTTGGGCCGACCAGCTGTTTGCAGCCTGGGACAGCAAATACACCGTAAATATCAATCTGGAAATGAACTATTGGCCATCGGAAGTGACCAACCTTACCGAAATGAATGAGCCATTGATTCAGATGGTTCGCGAACTGTCCGAAGCCGGAAAAAAAACAGCCACCGATATGTATGGCGCCAACGGCTGGATGCTACATCACAACACCGATATTTGGCGCATTTGTGGCCCTGTTGATGGTTCGTTTTGGGGCATGTGGCCAATGGGTGGCGCATGGCTGAGCCAACATCTATGGGAAAAATATGCATTTAACGGCAACAAGGAATATTTGAAATCCATTTACCCAATACTCAAAGGCGCAACAGAATTTTACCTTAGTTTTCTGACTCCCGAACCTACAAATGGTTGGTTGGTAGTGGCACCTTCTGTTTCGCCCGAAAATGCACCCGCCATTCACCCCGACCAATCCATTGCGGCAGGTACAACCATGGACAACCAACTGCTTTTCGACTTGTTTTCCATCACCACAAAAGCTGCAAAATTACTGAATACAGATGCTGCATTTGCAAAAAAAATAGAAGATACAAAGGCTAAACTTGCACCTATGCAGATTGGGCAACACAGCCAATTGCAGGAGTGGATGCACGACTGGGACAACCCAGACGACAAGCACCGCCACGTGTCGCACCTGTACGGACTTTTCCCTTCGAATCAAATTTCACCTTACCGTAATCCGGAACTTTTTGAGGCAGCTCAAAACTCACTCATACAGCGTGGCGACCCCTCAACTGGCTGGTCGATGAACTGGAAAATAAACCTTTGGGCGCGCCTGCAAGATGGAAATCACGCTTACAAACTGATGACTGATCAAATTAAATTGGTAGTAAAAGATACAAATAAACAAGAATATTCTGAATCGGGAGGCACTTACGCCAACATGTTTGATGCTTGTCCGCCCTTTCAAATTGACGGGAATTTTGGATTTACGGCCGGAATGAACGAAATGCTGCTGCAAAGTCATGACGGTGCTATTCAAGTACTACCTGCCCTGCCCGATAATTGGGCAAGCGGCCGTGTAACCGGACTTTGTGCCCGTGGTGGTTTCGAAATTGCAGAGATGATATGGAAAAATGGCCGAATTACAAAGCTGGTTATCAAATCAAAATTGGGAGGTAATTGTCGCATTCGTTCTTACTGGACTTTGACAGGAAACCCAAAACTAACAACCGCAAAAGGAGAAAACAACAACCCATTTTATCAAACTACAACAGGCAAAAAACCATTAATATCGGCTCAGGCCAAATTAAATGGACTCAACCTGAAAAAGAATTATTTATACGACATACCGACTAAAGCGGGTGAAGTAATAACGCTTGTTTCGAAATAAAAAAATTACTCCCGCTAACGAAATCGAAGGCGTTTGTATTGGCACTCATTTTAGCGACGATATTAACTTCTACCTAAACCGCCCCACTTCCACCAACGACCGGCATGTTTTGGGCTCTTTTTTATTAGCAGGAATGGAAATTCTTGATTTGAATTTAAAGTAAAAGAAGTTTCGACATTAAAATATGAATATAACATTATTTTCCAAAATCAGGATTTACGATCACATCCATTCGTCGTGCTTCAGGTGTTACTTTTAGCGATATGAGTTTTCCATCTTTCAATTCACCTTCTACCGTTGTATTGCCTGTGGCATGCAGTTTAAAGGCTACATCCCAATTTTTAGGCCATGACGGCATCAGATAAATATTCGAGTTGTCGGTTTGCATTAGCATTTCCTGTAAACCAATCATGCCGCTTCCGCCCCAGTTGTGATCGGGAACCCAGTCGTGTCCCGGACCCCAAAAAGTAGGGAACCGACGATCTGAATTTTCGAGTTTCTGGATAGTTATTTTCTGAGCTTCGTCGGTAAGTCCCATGCAGGCACAAAAAATTGCATCCTGATGCCAACTGATATAATGGCGTTGATTTTCGTTGTCCACTCCATATTTCCAGGTATTAATAGCCACGTCCAAATCCGGTTTGCCAACGCCATATATTCGCCACGGAAACACTGGGTATAATTGCGTAATTTCAATGTTGTTGATTCGTCCAAAGACCTCCGCGGGGGCAATGGTTTTCTTTCCCTTCATTTCGCGAAACGGAAGGGGCGGAATGCGTTTTTGAAGCGACAAGAAATACTCCCTTTCTGCTTTGGTTAAATAACTTTCGGGCAGGTCAAGCAATGCTTTTGTTACCGTTTGTAGAGCCGCAATGGTGGAGCTGGAATTATAGGCCATCTTATACGTTTCGGCTCCAGAGCCAGGGAACAAAATAAGTTTTCCGTTGCCATCCAGCGCTTGTCGCCCACGGCTAAGTGCTTCGTATTTATAATGCTCGTCGAAAAACACCAAACAACTCTTAATCAATGGAATATACTTGCTTATTTCAACCTGTTTGTAATTATGCATTTCGATGGCCATCATGCAAAATTCGAGCGAAGTATCCCAAAGGTATTCCAACCAATAGTTATGTTCAACACCTTTGGGAGCAATTTCAGGTCGATTCCAGCCATACGATGTGGCGAGTGGCAGTCCAAAATTTTCCAACTGTTCGGTAAACGAAGCTCCTTTATGACCCCAATAGTGTTGGGTGCGGAGTTCAGCATTAGGGAGCATTTTCAGGTAAAAATCGAGTTGCGAAGGCATCATATCCACATCGCCACTTTTCAGCATGGGCCAATAAACCAAACGTTGATTTTGAGCGGTAAATGTACCACCACCCCAGTCGCGATGGTCGGGACTAAACGGAATACTCTTGCTTACATATACAGGATCGAAGGTAAATAGTCCCCCATTGAATTTCGTTGGATATTTGCCATAAGCATTGCAACCCAACTGATAACGAAACAATTGGTAGTTTCGCCCTACTTGCCAAGCTTTGGATGCTGAATCCGGCTTTTCGGTATTAATGGCTATGTAACTCCGATCCCAAAAATCAGCCCACCATTGCTGCGTCTGTTTAAATGCCGTTTTGCGACTTTCTTTTTCGGCTTTTACCAATGCTAGTAAACCTTTTTGCCAATCGCTTAAGCTAGCGCTGTTGTCAATATGCATCAAAACAGTAATTTCCTGCTTGTTAGTTGGCTTTTCACTTTTTAAAATCCACGATTTGTAAGCAAACGTAGCATATTTACCTTCGCCATTTCCAGCTGGTTTCATACCATTACCAAACATGATTCCTCCGTAAGTCAAATTCTTTAGCGGATTCCACATTTTATCTTTTACGCTTTCCAAATCCTGTTGTTTAACCGTAATATCGAACAATGTTTTTTCTTTATTGCGATGAAACCAAACTACATTATTGGCCTCAAAAGCAATGGAATCTTTACCAATTAATGCCTTCATGGGAGCATCTCTAAATGCCAGACTGGCACGAACTTCCCCTTTATCGTTCCATAAACGGTCGGCAGTGCGCCAACTTTCGTATTCGGCGGTAACGTTCATCGGTTTATTTCCCGAGGTTTCGATATGCACTACAGGTCGAAACACGTCGACCCAAAAGCGAACGGTAGCTGTTTGTCCGTTCTTTTTGGCGCTAATATCTACAAATCCCTGACGCAGTTTGAGTTCCTGACGGAAATTTTCACTCCCATCAAAAGGGTTGGGCGACAATTTAATGCGTACACGACCAAGTTTCGGGAAAACATTGTTTTCGTCGAAAGCCCCACTACGCGACAAATAGCAAAGGATATCACCATTTTCGACCCAAATATTTAAACCAATATCACCACCACCACAAGGCATCGACTCGGACGAATTTAAACTCGGGCTATCCCAAACAACATTGTATTGATCTAATAGGTTTTTTTGTCCAAATAAGGTTAATGCTGAGAAACTTAGCAGTAGAATAAAAGCTGTTAATTTCATATTTATAGTATTTACAATTCAAATTTAGAGTTTATAATAATGCCCTTTCTACGCGAATCGGGAGTTACTTTTAGCGAAACTACTTTTCCGTTTTTTACGCTAGCTTCGATAGTCGTTTGTTGTGGTGCATGGAGTTTAAAATAGCTCCAAAGCATAGACAAAGTTAAAAAGATATCTTGCTTGTTGCATACATTCCTATTACCGAACCTACAAAACCGCCTGCTTTTTTGGTACTCAAATTGCTTACGTCAATATTTGGTGCTAATAGAATGGCATGCTTTGAGGCCGATGTTGAATAGTAAAAATTAGCTGCTCCTTCGTTAACCTGAATGCTAAAATTTACATTTTTAGAATAATCTGATAACGCAAGTTCCTTTTCGGTTACAAGGGTTACAACTCCCTTTATAACACTTTGTATTAATATGACTTGCTTGTTGTTTTTCAGTGTTTTTCCTATCACAAAATAGTTTTTCTCATTCTGAAAATAAGCCATTCCGGCTAATTCCTTATCCGTTTTTGGAGTAAAAAGCATGGATGTGGATGCATCAAAATTAGTATGTTGCTGACGGTGGGCGATAAATGCAGGATTTTCTTTTTGCGACAGGCTACGAGGAAGAACCTCCAAATCCAGTTTTCCTTTCGCAATATTCCACCACTGCTCACGGGGTGTACGGAGCATGAGCCATTTCATATCCAATGTTGGTTTATTAAACTCATCGCGCCAGCTGAAGTTACCCGATTGCGTTTCGCCTTTTGGGGCAATGTCTTTTTTGGCAATTACCGGAGCTAGTGTTTTGCCATTTTCCAAAATTACAGGAAAGTCATCCACCCATTTCACTGGGAGCATAAATGTTTCGCGACCGGTATTGAACTGTTCATCGGAGTATGGTCGACAGCCGAGAAAAACGGCAAACCACTCACCACTTTTCGTTTTCACCATATCGGCATGTCCCACATTGGTCACTTTGTTGGGGCGATCGGCAGGAAGTCCCAATTGTGTAAGTATCGGATTATTTGGCCCCTGAACATAAGGACCTTTCGCCAATTTACTTCTGAATATCACCTCTTTGTGACCCGACTGTGTTCCACCTTCGGCAGCCATCAGATAATACCAGCCATTTACTTTGTAGATATGCGGCCCTTCGAGCCAGCGGGGATGTTGAATGGTATCCGGTCCACCATCAACTACTATCAGTCTGTCGGCAGAAGCTTTATCGTTTACTGCATCAAACTCGTGCATCCATATTACGCTGTGTCCGCTCCACTTCGGTGCCGGGCTTGCCTGACTGCAAACGATGTACGATTTTCCATCATCGTCGAAAAACAACGATGGGTCAATGCCTTTCACTTCGGGCAGTTTTATGGGTTCGCTCCAACTTTTGAAAGGGTCTTTGGTTTTTACAATAAAATTGCCAATGCCACCTACCACCGTATTGATAATGTAGAAAGTCTGATTCTTTTCGTTATACTCAATAGCCGGAGCATACACGCCACTGGAAACGCCCAGTCCATCGAGTTTGAGCTGCGAAGGTCGGTCGAGCGCATTGCCTATCTGCTTCCAATGTACCAAATCGTTGCTATGAAAAACAGGTATTCCGGGGAAATAACTGAACGTGGAATTAATCAGAAAATAATCATTGCCTCGTCTGCAAATACTCGGATCGGGATAAAATCCGGGCAATATTGGATTGCGAAATTGGGTTTTCGGGTCGATTTTCTGTTCGAAACAGGCATCGTTTCCTGTGTATTGAAAATAGGAAAAAGAAGCCTTGTTAGTTTGAGCCAACAAAGCTGATGCAAAAAATAGAAGTATAATTGAAAGTTTGATATTCATTTTAATAGTTGATTAAATACAAAAAATAGTAACGCGGATAACGCTGATTTAGCGGATGTCAGCGGATTTTTAAAACTCACATCTACTTACTAATCATTATTTTAACGCATTTATTTTCCCCATTTGCTTTTACATTCAGGAAATAAAAACCGTTCGCCATTTCTGATAAATCAATTTGCAGATTTGACATCGACGAGTTGAAATTATTGGCATACACCACTTGACCAGTCATATTTACCACTTTCACTTCCGTTCGGTCGTAAGCAAGTTCGGCATGGTTGATAAAAACCAATCCTGTGGAAGGAACAGGATAAACCTGCAAAGTATTCAGACCTGCGTTTCTGTTTTCTAAGCCCGAAATCGCTTCTGTTTTGAATGTATACACTGTATCGCGCACCATAGCATTGCCAATCACATCATTCACACTGGCTTTTACCATAACCTGATATTCGGTATTAAAATCGAGCGGTTGCTTGAAGTTTATACGGAAACGTAAGGGTGTCATTTGCTGAATTGTGTATGTTGGAACTGTGCCTCCACCGGTTTTGCTCACTGTAATGTTAGTTGTTGTGAGGGTTGTCAGGTTCATGGCTTTATTAAATTTCAGCACAGGAGCAACGTTAATTGGTTGATTATCGGCCTGATGTGCAGGTAGACAGGCTTCTGGTTTCAGCTCAGGTTTCCATACCACTTCTTTGTACACGCGCACCCAGTCGCAGGCAGCATACGTTCCATCAATCTGATCCCTATCAATCGGGCCATCGAACCACGAAATAACGGTACTTAACTGAGCCGGATAGTTTGCGGTGGTAGCTCCTGTTCCTGCAATTCCACCAAAATTAGTCGTATTCCATTTATCCGACAAGGGTTTTACAATTCCGTAAGGCTTGCCATTCCATACATAAAAAATGTCATCTTCGCCGGTATATCCTCCGTTCGTGATAAAATCGGCCGACAAATTATCCTCAGTTAGGAAACCATACTGACTTCTATATGGTTCTTTCAGGAAATAATTGTTGGTGCCCACTAAGTTTGGATATGCACCTTCGTTGTAATTGTTATCGCCAGCACCGCCACCACTCGACCAGAATGAAGTATGCGAACCAAAACATTTCGGGTATTTGTAACGGGCTTCGAAGAAACCACGGTTTTGTACGAATTTTGATGTGATATTTCCACTGCTGTAAGGCACTTTGTGATTGTCTAAGTAATTATATCCTTTAAATACACCATCTTCCACCACACAGTTTTCCTTCCATTTGGCCGAATACGGCGCAAAGCGTACATAATCATCGCAACTCCATTTCGTGAAATCCAACTGGTTGCCATCAAATTCATCAAAGAAAGTAAGCTCCCAGTCGCATTTGCGATAGGTTGGGCCTGAGCCAAGAATATTTTCTTTAAACTCTTTGAGTAACGAAGCCGCTTCGGCACGCGTTAGCATTTGTTTAGGTAGTAATTTATTTTCAGCAGTTTTCAACATCCTGCATTCCGCCATACGTGCCACTGCTTCGCGGGCAAATTCGCTGATAGAACCTGCATCGGGATAAGCCAGTAGAAATTGTGTATGATTGGTTTGATACAGATTCCGAACATTGGTATAATGTCCCGAATACTCCATGGCATTAAGCATAAACTGAGCCGCCACTTCGCGGGTAATGGTTTGGTCGGGATAAATTTTGGTAGTATCGGGCAAACCGTACAACAAACCATTCTTTTTGGCAGTGCCAATATATCCTTTGTTTATGTCTGTGCTCAACACATCGCTGTAAGTTGGCAAAGTAGGATTTGCCGTTAATCCAAGCATTTTCACCATCGAAGTTATAAAATCAGCTCTGGTCATTCCTGCATTGGGTGCATAAGTTGTTTCGTTAACGGGTGTCATTAATCCTTTTTTAACCATTACGCTGATGTCGTGAGCAGCAGCAGTTCCTTTGGTATCCGTAAATATTTTTTCGTAATAATAAGGAAATGAGGTAACGGCCACTTGTTTGAGAATTGCTCCATTGGAAATATTTTTCTCCAACAACAAATCACCAAAACGAGCAATATTCATCTGGATGTATTCGTCGGCCAAACCGCCATTGAACGTGGCTTTACCAATGGGTGTAAATTTAAATTGCGGGAAAGTTGACACAGAATAACTTTTACTTCCAGCTCCTGTTTTGATGGTAAATGAACCCGCTCCGGGAGGGTATCCTGCATACAACGACATTTCATATTCGCCCGGTTCAGTAATTAGCGGATTGATATAATGAGGAGTAGATGTCCCTTTTTTAAGAATAATATCTCTTGAATAAGCCGTTGAACCAACATACATTCCGGTGGAATAGTTGCTCCAAATATCGGCACCCTGAATCGATAGTCCGGGAGCAATGGTAGCCGCCGCTTCTTTCGCCTCAAAAGTAGCAGGATAAGTGCCTGTAAAAAGTCCATCGGTGTACGGGTTGGTAGTAACCACCGTGCGACGCAGAATTGTACCGTCGAATTGTACATTTTCAAACATCAAACAATCATTAAATGTAGTATCTGTGCTGTTTTTAGTCAAACGAACATATTCATTTCCTGTTCCTGAAAATTCGAAAACACCTAATTTACACCATCCTGCATCGCCCATAGGATTTGTTGGGGAACCGTTTTTGGAATCAATATTCAGGTTTGATTGTGTCAGATTTCTCAGATAAACAAATTCCACTTTTGAATCATGAAAAATTTCAAATTTATCATCCGTTTTTATATTCGGGCGATAGGCATAAATCATGTATTTCCCTGCATCCATATTCCCCGGTTTCCATATTGCCACCGAACCTGCGGTGTTCGATTCCTGTGGTGTGGCAAAAGTACGATAGCCTGTTTTGGTTGAATTCCGCCATGTTCCAGTCTGCGTATAGCCGTTTGGTACATTTTCATTGACCTGCTGAGTCGTTTGCGGACGGGTTTGTGTGTCGTAGTATACGTCCAAACGGATTGGAAGTGAAGGAGTAACACCTATGCCTGTCACTTCGCGACCAATACGAATATATTCCGTACCATCAGCTACAAAGTCAAACATTCCCACACTGTAATAGTCGTCGCGGGTGCTATTCAAATTAGCATACACTACATCCGTTTTCCCGTTGTGAAAAACCTCAATTCGTGCACGGGTATCAAATATCGATGTACTTGTATTTTTATAAATCAACACATCCACATCGCCGGATATTCCCAGCAAGTTGGGCGTGTATTGCACATATTCGCCGGGCGTGGTGGTTGAGGAATAATTGGCACCATTTCTCATTTTGGTGTATGTAGCCCAGTTCGATGCATTATTGTAAGTGGTCAGGGAGTCGTTGTAGAAATAGGTAAAACGGGTGGCCAAACGGTAAGTTGGGGCATAGTCCGCATTGCCGGTAATGGTAATTGTATCCGAGCCTTTTGTGGCCGATAGGTCGACGGCAGTTGCTGTAACTATCACTGTTCCATTTACTTTGGCTTTTAATAGTCCGTTTCCATCAATTGTGGCATAAGTGGGTTTATCTACCGACCAAACGATTCTTTTTTCGGCAGCATCAGCAGGTAATACATCGGCCAGCATTTGGAGCGTACCACCTGCAGTTGTAATTGTGCTAGCATTGTTTTGCCCACTAACCGAAATTTTGTTCACCAACGGATTTCCGGTTATAGTAATCGTATACGATGCCGTTAAATTGGAGCCATCGCGTGTGGTGGCGTAAGCTATTACAGTGCCGTTTTGAACAGCAGCCACCATACCAGCTTCACTTATTGTTGCAATACGACTATCGCTTATCGTCCATGCCACTTTTCGGTAAGTAGCTGTGGTTGGCAACAATACAGGGATTAATTGCACGCTCCCTTTAGCTGTAGTAAAAGTACTGACACCCGCCGGACGACTACTGATAGTGATGGAATTTACAAGTGTATTGCCATAAAGAGCCAGGTCAACATCATCAATTTCGAACGTGCCGATTTTGTCGAAAGTAAAGAAAACACGAATATAATCTTCCGAAGAAGGGAGCATATCGAACACACACGAATAAGTTTGCCAGGTGTCAGTAGGCGTAACCACAATTTTACCGCTCGAAAGCACAATACCGCTCGAAGCATCAGTCATATTTGCAGGAAGCAAAGTTCCTACATCAGTTTGTGTACTGAGTTTCAGGTAAAAATTACCTGCTGTAGCTCTTGCTCTGAACGTAAGTTTGTATTTGGCCGGAATGGCTTTTTGAGCCGTGTATTGCGCCAATGCTCGCTGGTAAATATCACTGGCTGTGGTTGTTATACATTGATAATATTTATTTCCGTTTGTTTCGGTAATAATGGAAGATGTAAATGTAGGTGTTCCTGTTGTAGGATATGCTTTGTAACTGCTCCAGCCCGGATCGCCCGTGGAAGGATTGTACAAATCCTTAACAGAAGCATCAAAACTTTTGTCTTTGATAAGTTCCTGAGCGTTAGCACCGAAAATCGCTGCAAAAATGAGTGACAGGACAATAAATGATTTTTTCATATCGAAAATTATTTGAAGATTTTAATTGATAAATTCGTAAACGCCACCTTTTTTAGCCTGAAAAACAATGTTTTCCGTTTTGGGTTGAGTCAATCGTGTTGGTTTAACTCCTTTGGCAAAAAGCGGCGCAGCCACTTCGGCACTTTTGTTGAGTGGATTAGTTGCTGAAGAAATTGTCTTTAATTTTTGGGTTGCTTTCAACGCATTGGGCAAACGTAAATTGCATATTCCATCCATGGTTGATTTTACAACTAATCGAGTTACTTTACTGTCTTTCCACGCTATGTCCACCACAAAACCGCCACGGGCTTTCAGTCCGGTAATGGAACCATTTGGCCATGCTTTAGGAAGTGCGGGCAAAATATCGATAGCACCATCGTGACTTTGAATGAGCATTTCGGCAATGCCGGCAGTAACTCCAAAATTAGCATCAATCTGGAATACATCGGCACCCCAACCGCCCAAAATGGCACTAAACATATTGGGCAAGCTGCCTCCTGTTTTGTTGAAATCCATCGGTTGAATAACTTTCTGCAAAAATTCGTAAGCCTTTTCAGCATCGTGTAATCGTGCCCACTGCGAGATGCGCCATGCTCGTCCCCACGAGGTATAATTGCGGTCGGCTCGTTGTTCCAGCGAGTTTTTTACAGCAGCCGCCAACTCAGGTGTGCGGTAAAAACTGATTTGACCCGAAGGATAAAAACCGTACAAATGAGAGATATGCGCCTGATTTTCGTTCTCCAAATCCCAATCCCACAGCCATTCCTGCAATTGGCCGAACTGCCCAACCTGTGGCGGTACAAGTTGTTTGCGAACAGTGTTTATTTTGGTCAAAATAGCATCGTTTTTTATTCCCAATACCGCAGCAGCTCGTGTGGTAGCATCGAACATATCGAGCATCAACTGGTTATCAATTGTAGTTCCGTAATTGACTTTCGCCTCGCG
>JFJP01041994.1_pt1 | contig 11212 bp, 7 predicted proteins | sample 431651 | NCBI WGS metagenome assembly JFJP01 (sample SAMN02602958, study PRJNA72255) | Microbial mat metagenome, whole genome shotgun sequencing project. | biome: fresh water; feature: sink hole; material: water; isolation source: purple microbial (photo- and chemosynthetic) mats found in... | reverse complement strand
CTGAGAAGCAGGGTCCATATCCGTCAGGAGTTCGTCAAGAATGAAAAAAGATCCTTTGGCGGTTAACAGGGAGACAATTTTTTTCTAGATAGTAGATATTTCGACTCACCATGAGAAGATAACATCCAACTCCACCTGATCATTTTGTGAGTACCGTCCAAACAGCGACAATAATGGGCCATCAAATGCTACAGCGCTTATCCCCACCTTCCACGAATCCGTAAACACATACCAGACACTTACCTTGGCCCTGGTGTCACCATGTTCCGGATTGTAGGCAAAATTAAGGTTAGTCTCGATTTTCTGATTCATAAAACCATTTCTCAGATTAGCCCAAAGGATGGTCTCGAATTGTCTATCATACAGGGTGTCGGGTCTATCGGTGATAACAATTTGCTGGGACTGCATGGTAAGCACGCAATCTTCGAACAACCGATAATCAACTCCAATGCCATAGGCAATGGTATCACTCTTGTGCTCGTTGGGGTTAAGTTTGTAGGTGCCGAACGTGGGGGTGGACGGATATCCCCACAGCTCGTATCTGGTGTTATAGTAACGGCCAAACGCGTAGGCTGCTTCAGCGCGCAGGCTCCAGTCTCCCTTGACGAATGCCACATCAAAACCGATGGACGACATCTTGTGAAAGTCCGGTTCTGGCCCCGGATCGACAACAATCGTACCGGAACTGAGAGAAATTACCGGTTCCGTAGCTTTAAAAACGGGACGAAGATCATAGCCGTGAAACAAGGTGACACCCCAATCCACGTTACCAGTGTTTTGGATACGCAAGCCCACGGAGCCGTTCTCAAAGGTACGCGACGGAAGATCAGGTTCTTGAGTGATTATTTCCGCATTATAATTTTTCGCTACGGAGATAATTTCCGGGAAGACCGACCAGCGTTCTGTTAATAGCGGAAGACGATAAGGAACTAAAATGGGTACCCAAACCGCCTCCATACTCCAATCATTTTTATTTATGCGAGCGGACAGGGAAGGGACCCCTATTTTTCTGTCTTCCAGTGATTTCCCGAGAAATTGTGAATAGTCCAGGGGGTTCAGAAGATCATTGATAGAGTACTCATCAAGCCTACCCCAGGAGAAACGCTGAATGCCAGCGCGAATCTCAAGGAAATCGGTTGAATAGGACCCGTACAATTCCTTGAATTCCAGGAAAGGTGTGGTGCTCTGGTACACTTTGTCCCCCACCTTGAGAACGGAACGATCCTTAACTGGAAGAGAAACACTCCCGTCCCACCCTCCTTCCAGCCACATACGACAACGCCAGGTAGGCGTTGTCGTATCTACCTTCACTCTTCCCAGGAGATTTGGATATTCCGTTTCGGTGTCGTTGTTGTGTAACGGAATGACCCCCCGCAGTTCCAATCTGCCGGAAACTGAAAGAAAATCATCCGCGAAACAGACTGAAGAAAAAATAGTAAGAAGAAAAGCCACGATCAATGCTCTTTTCATGATATTACCCCAATATATTAACCCTACAACGTTATTTAAATTCCATTGCCAATAAATAAATCCTTTTCCTCCGATGTGAAAGGTAGGCTTGGTGGTTTCTGTTTTGAACCCACGTGATTTGATCAAGCAATGTATTCAAAGTCTCCTTTTTCATTGGCAGGATCAATCTGATTAGCACCCTAAGCTGCGATACCGTAATGGATGGTGCTTTTTTTCCCCAGCCTGATTTTCAGGTGCCACAGGAAAAAATGTGCCATCATGCACGTTAGTATATGGTGGTGCCAACCCATAAATTTTCTTACCTCATAATGATCCATTCCCAGCTCTGTTTTGGTTTCTTCGAAGCACTGTTCAATGGCCCAGCGCATTCCGCTCAGCCAAACCAAATCCTTCAATTTTGTGCTGGGAGATGCATTGCTGATAAAATGACTGTAAGAACCCTTGCCATCACTTATGGTACGACGGATCAACAATGTCACTTCCCGTTGAGGCAGCCCTGATTTAGACAGCGTAATCCTGCGTTTAGAAAATTCATAAACAATGGGTCCTTTGGTTCCCTCTGATACCTCCCGGCGGTACCAGAAAAACTTATTTGTACTTTTTGCCAGCGTTTCAACCGTTATCGGTTTTTGCTGAATATCTGGGGCGTTTTGGCCAGCACAAAGTATCTTGTGAAATTGAAACCATATAGGTCATATCCGGTAGCAACTCAACAGCTTTGATAAATTCCGGGCTTTCGCCATAAATGGAATCCGCCAGAACGTATTTGAAAGGCAGGATCTTTTCATCGACAAGGGCGTGAAGCATTTCAACAGCTAATTGGGGTTTGGTTTTAAAAATGATATTCTCCGGCAGGTTACATTTTTTACGACGAACTTCATAATCTTCAGAAAACCATAGCTTTGGAATAAAAAGCCTTTTATCCACAAGAGAATACCCGGTCTCAGAGGCATAGGCAGCAAAAACACCTACCTGGCAATTCTCAACCTTGCCTATGGTGCCGCAATATTGACGACCTACGCCGATAGATTCCTCCCCTTTTTTAACAAAGCCACTCTCATCAAATATAAGAGTGCCGTTTGAGCTGCCAAGGTCATCGTTTATTAAACTACGATATTTGACACCTATGTTGGCATCATCCCATGACGCATCACTGACAAAGCGTTGCATTGCCCTGACATTGCCATCTTGAACGGCCAGGGCTATAGGTTCGATGGATTTTCGCTCCAGGTCGCTGAATTGACCAGCCATGTATTTAAAAAAATGATCTCTGGATTCGCTGCGCTGAAAGCAATCGCTGAAGTGTTCATGAAACCCTTTAAGCTCACTGGTAAAATCTTTAATATCAGATTTTTTCAGCTTTAAAATTAATTCCACTATATGAGCCGAATATCACCCTTCAGGTCATTTTCCCGCATTACAGAATATAATATACTTGAAAATTGGTACGGCTTATCAGTCAATCTTAATTATCCGGTACCAGAAAATTTCCAGGGGTATTTAATAAGGCATACCAATACTATTCAAAACCGGGTATTGTCGAGGTCGATCCGATTTTTGAGGGAACAGACGATTATTTGAGAGCCACACGTCTTTAAAAAAAACTAGTGGCGGTGAACCGCCACTTCTAATCTGCTGAGTGGCAGAGAATTGGAAGTCCTACGAGACATCAGTTTTACCCTTGAGGACCATTTTTTTGTAACAGTTGTGGGGAAAAGTGGCTGCGGCAAAACCACCCTGCTCAGGATCCTGTTAGGCCTTGAAACGGTATCTCAAGGAAGTGTTTACTTTTTTCGTAATTCCGGTAACGAGGGCTCCCCGAAAGCAAGTATAGTTTTCCAGGAACCTCGACTGATGCCTTGGCTCACAGTGGGACAGAACATAGCATTCTCAATGGCCAGAGCTTCAGACAAGGTTCGTATTCAGGAAACCGTTGATTTCTATCTCACTCTTCTTGGGCTTATGGATTTCAGGGACGCCTATCCTTCGCAGATTTCCGGCGGTATGGCGCAACGGGTGGCGCTGGGTCGGACACTTTGTTTTGACTCTGATGTTATTCTCATGGATGAACCGTTCGGTGCCCTTGATGCCTTCACGCGAAGAAATCTTCAGAAAGGAAATCAAATTAAAGAGACCTATGGTCGCAAGCCGGTTTTTCCATTGATATGAGCTGGATGGACAAGGTCCCGGCAAGGCGCTGATCACAAGTCCGCTGCCACAGGAAAACAGATGTCGATGAATTCATGGCAGCTTAAAATATTTGTTGCAGTTGTTGAAAACAAAAGCTTTTCAAAGGCTTCCGAAGCCATCAACCTCTCCCAGCCCACGATCAGCAGCCATATTAAAGAACTTGAAGGGTATTTCCAATGCCCCCTCCTGGACCGTTTGGGTAAAACTACGGAACCGACCCGGACCGGAGGCATATTATATGAGCATGCGAAAGAGATCCTGGCCTTAAGCAAAAAAGCTGAAGATTCCATCCAGGATTTTCTGGGAAATTTCAAAGGGGCTCTTTTTGTGGGCGGCAGCACTATCCCGTCCGGTTATATTTTCCCAAAAATCATCGGATCTTTTTCAAAACAATTTCCGGATGTTCATATTGAAATGATATCCGGTGATACCACAGGCATTATCGAGGAGATCAAAAAAGGAAAAATCGATATCGGTATTGTCGGTGCAAAAACCGATGATCTCTTTATCTTTCAGGAAGAATATATCGCGGATGAGATGCGCCTGATCGTCCCTTCAGACCACCGATGGGCGGAAAAACCGTTTGTCAACTGCCGGGAGCTTTTTTCAGAACCCTTTATCAAACGGGAAAAAGGATCAGGAACATGGCAGAGCATCCTGAAAAGTATGGAAGCTGCAGGGTTTGATGCAAAGGATCTGAAAGCCCCGGTGACCATGGGCAATACCGTGTCCGTAATCCAGGGGATTCTTCACCGTGTCGGGGTTTCCATACTTTCCACCATAGCGGTACAGGATGAAATTGACAAGGGCCGTTTGAAAGCTTTGCCTGTTGAAGATCTGAACCTCATGCCGGCTTTTTCTTGACGCCTGCTTCCAATACAAAAAGACCTTTAATCATTACCCAGCTCCGTCACCGGGAATTGCTGAACCGGCTTAAATCTATTTGACAAAAAGGAAGCGGCTGATCTACAATAACGCCCTTATTCTGCTTGGGAGGGAAATTTTTTGTGAAATTTTTTCTGGTTTTTTTTGTTTGCCTGCTGGTTGGATTTACCCCTTGCCCGCTTTTTGCACAGTCTTCTTTGTCACTGACGTTGAATGAGGCGGTTCGGATCGCGGTCGAAAAAAACCTGGATGTGCGGGCCGAACTCTACACCCCGGCTCAGTTTGAAGCCGATATCAACCGCTATGGCGCCATATATGACCCCCGGTTTACCATACAGACAAAGTTCGACGATTCTGCCGAAGAAAAGCCGACCATCAATGAAAGCATCATTGATACCCGCGCCTTTACTACGGGTGTATCGTTAAGTCGGCTTTTCTCGACCGGAGCCACGGCAGCGCTCAGTTTTAGCAACTCTGATAATGACACCAATAACTCTACTTTGATTGACCGTTACGGGCAGTCCGGTCTTATGTTCACCATCAGCCAGCCTTTATTCAAAAATCGGGGAAGGGAAGTGACCGAAGAAAATATCCGCATCTCGCAGATATCCAAATATGCCTCCCTGGAACGGTTCAAAACAAAGCTCTTGACCACCATCACCCAGGTGAGAAATGATTATTATAAACTCTACCGTCTGCGGGAAGAATTGGGGGTCAAGCAGGTTTCCCTGGAACTGGCCAAAACCATCCTTGCGGAAACCAAAACAAGGGTGGCGGCAGGCGTTTTGCCGTCACTTGAGATTCTGAACGCTGAATTTGGTGTGGTCAGACGGGAAAAGGAATTGATTGACGCAGAAAAGGCAGTGGGTGACCAACTGGATGTGCTGAGACTGCTCCTGCAACTGGACACCGGGATTGATATCACCACAACAGATGCCCCTTCCCATGAGATTCAGGACATTTCGGAACAAGACGCCGTCAGCCGCGCCCTCACCCGTTCGGATATTCTTGAACAGAAGAAAAATCTTGAATTGGCGGAATTTCAGACCCGTATATCTCAAAATAAACTTGAGCCCGATCTTTCGCTGAATACGTCTGCCGGGCTGAACGGCATAGACCGCACCCGGGGCAGCCATAACCCGGCGGGAATCAGCGATCTTGATAATTTCGGCTGGAGCGTGGGCCTTGTTTTTACCTATCCCCTGGGAAATAAGGCGGCCGAGAATGATTATATAAAAAGCCGTCTTAAAACTGAACAAACCCGGCTTAAGATAAAAAGTCTTGAAGAAACCATTGCCAATGAGGTGCGCGCAGCCTTGAGAGGAATCCATTCGGGCTTTAAGCAGATTGAAGTCACGGATCGCGGGGTTGAATTTGCCGACAAACGCCTGCATTCTTTTATCCGTAAAAATGAGGCCGGGCTTGCCACAACCAAGGAGGTGCTGGATGTGGAGGCGGATTTGGCCACTGCCAGAAATAATCAGATTGCTGCCCTCGTTTTTTATGCAGATGCACTTACACGTTTCTGGCAAGTGACGGGTGAGTTGCTGGACCGTCAAGGGGTTCATGTGGATGAAACTGAAGCAGACCGTCTCTATAAAGCTGTGAAGTGAGAAAAAAGGATGAATATGAAATGTGAGATGATGCCGGTAACAAAGCTCTTTATTGCCGGATGTATAATCATGGCGCTTCTTGTCTGCGGCGCCTGTAAATCGGAAAAAAATAATAAACCTGGGAAAAAACCGGTCATGCCGGTTACAGTGGCGCAATCCATAGAAAAAGAGGTTCCGGTTCAATTAAAGGCCATCGGTACGGTGGAAGCCTATGCCACGGTTGTTGTGAAATCCATGGTAAACGGTCAAATTGCCAAGGTCCATTTTGAAGAGGGAAGCGATGTGGAAAAGGAGGATCTTCTTGTCAGTATCGACCCTGCCCCTTTTCAGGCAATCCTGGCCCAGCATGAGGCCGCTCTGGCCAAAAATCAGACCCAGGAAAAATTTGCACGGGAACAGGCGGCCCGGTATGCAGGATTGCTTAAAGAAGGGATTGTCGCCCAGGATCAGTATGATCTTCTCCGGACCAATGCCGAATCTCTTGCCGCCGCAGTCAATTCAGACCTTGCAGCCATAAAGAGCGCAAAAATACAGCTCGGTTACTGCACCATCCGTTCCCCCATATCCGGCCGAACCGGCACCCTCACCCTGGATTCCGGAAACCTTATAAAGGCAAACGACAGCCCTATTGTGACCATCAACCAGATCAGTCCCATCAATGTGGTTTTCTCCATTCCGGAAAAGAAAATGGCTGAAGTTAAAATGGCCATGGCAGCGGGTGAATTGAAGATTGATGCCCTGATCCCCGATGAGATGGGAAATACTGAAACCGGCACCCTTAGTTTTATGGACAATGCTGTGAACCCGGAGACAGGGATGATTAAAATCAAGGGGGTCTTTAGCAATACATCCAGAAAACTCTGGCCCGGCCAATTCATTGATGTGGTGATGACGCTTTCGTCTTTGAAAAATGCCGTGGTTGTTCCCACCAGCGCCATCCAGACCGGTCAGCAGGGTCAATATGTCTATGTCGTAAAACCGGAAAAAACCGCTGAAGTCCGGCCGGTGACACCGGGCCCGTCCACAGAAGAAGAAACCGTAGTGGAAAAGGGCTTAAGCATAGGAGAAACCATTGTCATCGACGGCCAGTTGCGGCTTACACCCGGCGCAGCCGTAGAGATAAAAAAAGCTTCCGCTACTGAAGGAAAAGCAAAATGAATATCGCGGACATTTTTATCCGCAGACCCATCATGACCTCCCTCGTCATGATGGCCATCCTGATTTTTGGGATTGTCTCCTACCGGCTTCTTCCAGTCAATGATCTTCCCAATGTCGATTTTCCGACCATCCAGGTGAACGCCTCCCTGCCGGGCGCAAACCCGGATACTATGGCTTCCGCCGTTGCGATTCCGCTGGAGAACCAGTTGTCCACCATTTCCGGTGTGGACTCCATGACATCTAACAGTGGTACCGGCTCCACCAGCATCACGCTTCAGTTTGCACTGGAGCGGGATATCGATGCCGCGGCCCAGGATGTGCAGGCTGCCATTTCCCTTGCCACCCGTCAATTGCCAAAGGACATGACCACGCCGCCGTCTTTCAGAAAAGTCAACCCGGCTGACCAGCCGGTTCTGTTTCTTGCCCTCAGCTCTCCGACCCTGCCCCTTTCCATGGTGGATGAATACGCCCAGACCCTTATCGCAAGGCGGATTTCCACCATCAGCGGGGTTGCCCAGGTCAATATATATGGGTCCCAGAAATTTGCCATCCGGGTGAGGCTGGATCCCAGGGCCATGGCCTCACGGCAGATCGGAATCGATGAAGTGGCTACAGCCGTCGGCAATGCCAACGTGAATCTCCCCACCGGGGTCATTGATGGCACAAAACAGGCCTTTACCATTGAATCTAACGGACAGCTCTTTAAGGCTGCGGATTACAGGTCCATTGTGGTCGCCTATCGGGGCGGGTCTCCTGTCCGCCTTGAGGATCTTGGCGAGGTGCTGGACAGTGTCGAAAACATCAAATCCGCCGGATGGTACAACAACACCCGAGGCATCGTACTGGCCATCCAGCGGCAACCAGGGACCAATACCATCGAAGTGGTGGATAATGTTAAAAAGCTTCTGCCGTCTTTCCGCGACCAGATTCCTGCTGCAGTTGAACTCAATGTCCTTTTTGACCGGTCCCAGCTTATCCGTGAATCCATGCATGATGTCAAATTCACTCTGGTGCTGACCATCGCCCTGGTTATCCTGGTCATCTTTCTTTTTTTGCGGAATCTCTCCGCCACTATCATTCCTTCTCTTGCCGTACCGATTTCCATTATCGGCACCTTTTCGGTCATGATGATGATGGGGTTTTCCCTCAACAATATCTCCATGATGGCCCTGACCTTGTCCGTCGGTTTTGTGGTGGATGACGCCATCGTCATGCTGGAAAATATCGTGCGCCACATGGAAAATGGTGAAACCGCAAGGGAAGCGGCATTCAAAGGGTCCAGGGAAATCGGCTTCACCATTATTTCCATGACCATATCCCTTGTTGCGGTCTTTATCCCGGTTCTTTTCATGGGGGGGATCATCGGCCGGCTGCTTCACGAATTTGCCGTAACCATCAGTGCCGCCATCCTTGTTTCCTGTCTGGTTTCCCTGACACTGACCCCCATGCTCTGTTCACGGTTTTTGAAACCGCCGAAGACTGCCGAACACGGGAAGTTGTATCTTCTCTTTGAACGGTTTTTCGACGGGATGCGCAATTTCTATGAATGGTCGTTGAAAATTGTATTGCGCTATCGTCTGGTAACGCTTCTTGCCACCTTCCTGATCACTTTTGTGACAGGCTGGCTTTTTACAGTCATTCCCATGGGTTTTTTACCGGCTGAGGATACAGGCCGCCTCAACGGCACCACCGAGGTTGCCCAGGGGACTTCTTTTGAGGAAATGAAACGGCACCAGGAAGAGGTTTCTGCCATTGTTGCGGCAGATCCCAATATCGACGGGTTCATGTCTTCTGTTGGAAGGGATGGAGGGCGACTGTTTCTGAGACTTAAACCCCAGGATGAACGTCAACTGACGGCGGATCAGATTCTTCAGGAACTCAGGATCAAGCTCTCAAAGGTGCCGGGGATTCAAACCTTTTTGAGAAACATCCCTTCAATCCAGATCGGCGGCATGTCTTCAAAAAGCCTGTATCAATTTACCCTTCAGGGGCAGAACATGGCTGAACTTTACAGCGCTGCCACTGAGCTTGAGGGAAAATTAAGGGAGCTTCCCGAGTTGCAGGATGTCACCAGCGATCTCCAGATCCGAAATCCTCAGGTGCAGGTGGAGATCAACCGGGATAAGGCGGCAGCCCTCGGACTCTCCGTGATGCAGGTGGAAAATGCCCTTTCCTATGCCTACAGCTCCCGCCAGATATCCTCCATCTATGCTCCCACCAACCAGTACCAGGTCATCCTTGAGATTGATCCCAGGTATCAGGGAGATCCGGCCTCTCTCGGGATGCTCTATATCCGGGGAAAATCCGGCCAGCTTATTCCGCTGGACACCGTTGCCACCCTCACAAAAACTATCGGCCCCATGTCCGTAAACCATCTGGGGCAGCTTCCGGCTGTGACGATTTCTTTTAACCTGAGGCCGGGTGTGGCCCTTGGGGATGCTATGGCGCTTGTTCAATCCGTATCTGCAGACCTTCTGCCGCCAACGGTAAGCACCAGTTTCCAGGGTACGGCCCAGGCATTCAAATCATCCTTTGCCGGGTCCCAGATTCTTCTGATGCTTGCCATCTTTGTCATCTATATTGTTCTCGGGATTCTGTATGAAAGTTATATTCATCCCATCACCATCCTTTCCGGGCTCCCGGCAGCCGGCTTCGGCGCCCTGATCACCCTGATGATCTTTAACAGCGATCTGAATCTGTACGGATTTGTCGGTATTATCATGCTCATCGGTATCGTTAAAAAGAACGCCATCATGATGATCGATTTTGCCCTTGAGGCGGAGAGAAAAGAAGGCAAAGCGCCCATTGATGCCATCTTTGAGGGCGCTGTCGTGCGTTTCCGGCCCATTATGATGACCACCATGTCGGCCCTCATGGGGACTCTCCCCATTGCCCTGGGTCTCGGGGCCGGGGGGGAATCCCGTCAGCCCCTGGGACTTGCAGTTGTGGGCGGGCTTTTATCGTCTCAGCTTCTGACCCTTTATATCACGCCTGTTGTTTACTATTATATGGATGTTCTTCTCACCAAGGTACGGCCAAGGAAAAAAAAGTCTGATGATGCGGTGTGATGTCATGAAAAACCCCTGTGGTTCGGAGCTGAACCACAGGGGGATATAAGGCGTTTAAAGTTTCTTTTGAACATCCCAGACCTGATTTGCCGCAGGCAGTACAGGCAGAGACTTGAGCCATTTATGGGATTTCATATGTTCCGGATCCTGCTGGAGTTTCCGGCTGTGTTTTAAAATCGGCGGAACGATCTGCTTGATATCGCCGGCAAGATCTTTGGATATGCCGAATTTTGTGGCTTCGCTTGCCAGATCAACCGCCTTCTGGCTGAATTGCTGGGAAGAAGCCAATGTATCCAGGGCTTTGGCCGGGTTGTGGAATCCCACAGAGTTTTCAGCAGAGACATAATCCCAGAAGAACTGGCCTTTCCGTACCATCTGCTGGGCCTGGATGATAAGGTCTTCATAATTGGGCGCTTTTTCTCCGGTGTATTCCAGGGCCAGACGGACCGCCTCGTGTGCTTTGACCGATATTTCCTGGGCAATCAGCAACTGATCAAAGGTCTTTTTCTGGGTGAAAATCACGCGGTTGTGGAGGAATTCCGGAGTTTTATCGGAATGACACTGGCGGCAGGCTTTGGCTTCCGGATCTTTCAAGGGGGAAGTCCACCAGTGGGATGAAATTTTCTTTTTGTCATCGGTCCTTACATAGGACATATGACAGTCGGCGCAGGTAACCCCTGCGGCCCCGTGGGTGCCGTTGCTCCACATCTCATATTCCGGATGCTGGGCTTTCAGCATGGGGGTTTTGGAAACCGGATGGGTCCAGTCTGTGAAATTGCCTTCAAATCCCTTGGTCTTGGTTTCCCCCTGGTTCTGATAATAAGTGAA
>JFJP01040447.1_pt1 | contig 11212 bp, 10 predicted proteins | sample 431651 | NCBI WGS metagenome assembly JFJP01 (sample SAMN02602958, study PRJNA72255) | Microbial mat metagenome, whole genome shotgun sequencing project. | biome: fresh water; feature: sink hole; material: water; isolation source: purple microbial (photo- and chemosynthetic) mats found in... | reverse complement strand
AATTGTCAAATTATTAAAGCATAAACCTTTTATGAATTTTAAATGTGTTTATAGTGTCATCTAAATATTGATTTTGAAATAATTGATTAAAAATGCAATATATTCGACATAAATATGCTTCGATATACAAAATTTATATTTTTTCAAACATAATTATTCGTATTTTTGTTTTAGATATGAATTTTTCTCAGTTCACTTTTTTTAAAAAATGAAACACAGTTCAGAAACAATCGATCGACTACCCGCAGTAGCAGGTAAATTTTATCCGTCAGAAACTGAAAAATTAGAAAAAGAAATTCAAGGTTATTTTCAGAAAACCGAACAAAAAACATCTGAAAATATTCGTGCACTTATTTCGCCTCATGCAGGATATATTTTTTCAGGTAGAATTGCAGCATGTGCATTTAATCAGTTAGATGAAAATGCAGAATATGACCGCATATTTGTGATTGGTTCATCGCATCATCACAGTTTTGGAAAAGCATCTGTTTATTGCGATGGCGATTTTATTATGCCTTACGGGAATGAAAAAGTTGATGTGGATTTTGGAAGAAGTCTGACCGAAAAATACCCAACTATATTCATTTCAAATCCCACTATACATGCTGAAGAGCACAGCCTTGAAGTTCAGCTACCCTTCCTACATTACCAATTGAAACAACCATATAAAATAGTCCCTATTGTTATTGGGGGCTCACAACCTTCACTTTGCAGGAAAATAGCCTCTGCTCTCAAACCCTATCTGAACAAAAAAAATCTTTTTGTTATCAGTACTGATTTTTCACACTATCCAAAGTATGCTGATGCGGTAAAATGTGATGCGTCAACAAAAGATGCCATTACCTCGAACGATCCTGATACACTTATAGCCATGTTAGCAGAAAATGCAGCCAAACAGATTCCAAATCTGGCAACAAGCCTTTGTGGCTGGACTTCTGTTCTTACGTTGATGTACATGACTGCAGGCAACAACTCGATTGAATATCGTGCACTTGATTATTGTAATTCAGGTGATACAAAGGCTTATTCAGGACGTGACAGTGTTGTGGGATACTGGAGCTTAGTTGTAAGCGAAAAACAAAGCAAAAAAAAAGAATTCACACTGACAGAGGAAGAAAGGGAAAAGTTGTTGTTTATAGCAAGAAATACCATTAAAAATAAACTTTATATTCTGAAAAATGAGTCTTTAACGCCCGAAGAACTGACTACCACTTTAAAAACCAACTGTGGTGCTTTTGTTACTTTACACAAAAACGGTCGATTACGTGGTTGCATCGGTAGGATGATAGGAAATCTTCCATTGTATAAAATGGTTGAAGAAATGGCTTTATCAGCTGCACTTCACGATCCTAGGTTTGAACCTTTAACAACAAATGAACTATCAGATTGTCAGATTGAAATTTCGGCACTTTCTCCTTTGAAAATGATTGATGATATTGCAGAATTAGAATTGGGGAAACATGGTATTTTGATTCAAGATGGATATCATTCAGGTGTTTTTTTACCTCAGGTTGCAACCGAAACAGGTTGGAGCAAAGAGGAATTTTTGGGACATTGTTCGCATGACAAAGCCGGATTGGGTTGGGATGGTTGGAAAAGAGCTAAACTTTACATATTTACTGCAACGGTTTTTTCGGAGTAATATAGTCATTAGAAAATTGATCTGATTTGAAAATTATTCCCAGACTCCTGAAATGGTTTCTCCGCAATACTTACATTCTCCGTTTATGATGTGATTTTCACTAACCACATAAACTTTTCTCTCTATAAGCAATTGCTTACAATGCGGACAATATGTATTTTCACTCTGCCTTATGGAAATATTTCCTATGTAAACATATTTTATTCCTACATTCTCTGCTATCTCTTTGGCTTTAAGTAAAGTTGATACAGATGTAGGCGGTAAATCATTTAACTTGTATGTAGGGAAGAATCGACTAAAATGCAGAGGCGTTTCTGCAAATCCGTTTTCCATCAGCCACTTGCACATTTTTTTAATTAACTCCTCATGGGCAGTGTATTCTGGAATTAACAAATTAGTGATCTCGAGCCAAACATTCTTTTCTTTTAAAGTAATCAAAGTATCTAGAACGGGTTGTAAATTTCCCCCGGTTAAATGTTGATAAATTTTGTCTTCAAAACATTTCAAGTCGATGTTTGCCGCATCAATATATTGACTCAGTTCAAACAGAGGTGCTTTGCTGATGAAACCATTTGAAACCAATACCGTTTTTACACCATTCTGATGTGCAATTTTTGCTGTTTCAAGCATATATTCATAAAAAACAGTAGGCTCAGTATAGGTAAACGCAATACTTTTTGCGTAATGAATAAGTGCCTGTTGAACTACATTTTCGGGAGAAAGGTCGTAATGCTGAATTTCGTCGGGTGTGGTTTGGGAGATGCTCGAATTCTGGCAATTCAAACAACGGAAATTACAACCGGCAGTTGCCATCGAAAAAATAGCTGTTCCGGGTAAAAAATGGAATAAGGGTTTCTTCTCCATCGGATCAATACTCAGCGAACATGGATTGCCGTAAGTGGTTGTGTAAAGTTTTCCATTGTGGTTAATCCGGACTTTACATACACCGGATTTACCTTCGTGAATCATGCAATTGTGGGGGCAAAGAGTACAGCGAACAACATTATCGGGAAGTTTTTCATGATAACTTGCTATTTTATAATGATTTCCGGTTTTTAGAATTGATTCCATATTTTACAGAAAAACTGTTTTAACTTCAATGTTTTGCCGATAGAGACTGACACCAACAGTGAATGAAATATTTCTTTGTAACAGTCATAATAAATTTCAGTTATTTCCTCAATAACTACTAAGAATTTGAACGTCGCCGTAATTATTATTAAATACGGCTCCTAAATTAATATTAAGTTCGTCATTCTTATAAAGTTGTAGTACCGCATTATTTTGCAGTGTAAGTTCACTTCCACTTTGTGCAATTATGTTAGCATAAGTTATTGTTCCTCCATCAACAATTAATTTGGAATTGGCTGAAATAGTAATGGTTGAATTTACCGGCATAACTAATTTATCTGAGATGGTTAATGTTGCACTATTTGTTATAAATAAATTCCCACATAGAATATTTTTTGTATTCATAGCTGTATTTGATGATATTGTCATGTCTGGATAGGTTAAAGGTGCTGATAGTTGTCGACAAAAACCGTATGTATCCATGGGACCCAAGTTCGGATTTGAATCATCTCCATCTTCTTCGTCCGAAGCACAAGTAGGACAGGTGGCTGGTTTTAGACCCACTCCCCAATTATAATAACCATCTCCGTCTAAATCAACACTTTTAATATCATTGTCTGTATATTGTAAGCTTGTTATCGGACCAGAGACTGTACATGTATAATCTTGATCAATATAATCAAAATTATCAATAACAAAATAGGTATAACCATTGGTGGGATTATTACTTCCCCAGCTATTTTTTACAATCCAACAAGTTTTTCCAATTAAGGGGTCACCCGATTGAATAACAAGATTTATTGAATCACTTTGTTCAGCATGATAAATTAAATCTCCAGCTTGAAGTACTTTGTAACCGACTAAAACTGTTGCATGCTTAAGATAAGAACAATAAATCGAAAAAGTTAATGGAGACTTTAAAGCAAGACTCTTTATTTCATCCTCATTGCTGCATCTTGGAACGTTGTAAGCACCAATCAAAATTTTTTCAGATGGATTGCTACACTTAGTACTACAGGGTAATTGAATATCATCAGTTGGGTTTCGAAAACAGTTTTCATCTACAACTCCTGTTGTCTTAATATAATCTAGTGCAAAATCTGGTCTACCAATATTAGAATTACAACTTGGAATACATGCTATTACATTATGTTCTGATAAATCCAAATTTATATTGCGATTATAGTATAAATTTACTAAAGTTTCGGTTGTTCCAACTGGAGCAAACGCCCAGCATGAGTTATTCCATTGTTGCTTAATCGGCGATACCCATCCATTTGCAGATCCTGTATAATAAGGCGATACGGGATTGTTGGCGTCGTGTTTCTCTCGCCAGTCGAAATGATCGATATAGGGTGATTGCGTTGTTGCACTGACAGCTGCCCTCACTTTCTTCAGTTTCGATTTACCGGTTGGGTCCAAGTCTTTAAACTCAAATATTCCATCGGAATAATATTCCAATCCCATCGAATTGTATTTCTCTGTACCGAATAAGATTTTCTTATCCATATAGGTCATTTTTGAAAAATCATTCGTGCCTGCTCTCCATTTCTTATTCTTTGAGAATAAATTCACGTTTAACTTTTCAAACTTTTCTTTGTGTTTTCTCTTGCAAAACCCATCAATGTCTTATTGTTGAAATTTACATCCAGAGATTCCCAAACATGAAGATATTTAAGTGAATTAATGATTGTATCACCTTCAAATTTATCAAAATATGTCGTTGTGTCAATTCCATGTATTACATTAGAAAGACCTAAATTATTCCATCGTTTACCCGGTTTTAGTAAATCCCAGTTTGATGCAAAAGTTATGCTGCAAATAACTAATAGGGTGAATATTGCTAAAAGATACTTTTTCATCTGTTTATTTTTTGTCAGTTAGTATTTTATAAATTTCTTTGTACCCGATAGATTAGAGGACGGCGATGCAAAATAGATCCCTTTTGGATATTTCGATATATTCAGGCTATATTCCAGATTTGCATGAACATTGATAGTTTCTATATACATACCGCAACTATTATAAATCCCCATGGAGTTATCAACTGTACATTTAATATTAACAATATCCGAATTTATCCCTATGTAAACCTTAATTCCTGATTCTGGATATTGTACTGGATCAACTGCAGTTTTTATTATCGGATAATAACAAACTGAACAATCAGGATTTTTATAAATTAATACAGTATTATCGTAGCAACAAAGAAAGTAATAAATAGCACCAGTTGTAATATTGCCTAAACCGCTTTGCAATATTCCAAAAGAGCTGCCAATTCCTTCAATCCATGTTTCGTGTAAAAAAGAATGAATTGGTTGTTGCAGGGTATATCTTTTTTTGAACTTACCATCAACCAATACTGAATCCACACCTATAACTGAATCATTTATTGTACTATACCTAACAAAGGGATGAGTAATTTTAAAACTTTCTCCGACTTTTAAATTGTATTTATAAATCAATCCTTCATCTCCATCCAAATTACGGAAGTAAAATCCAACCAAGGTGTCTTCTCTAACGAAACCCTCTAAAGTTTTATGGTTAAATTCTTTATCGGTAGATTCCCAAGCATAGCGATATTTAAGCGTATTGATAATGGTATCACCTTCAAATTTCACAAATAATGTAAGCGTGTCATAATTCCCTGTTGGATATGAAATGAGTATATTATTCCAACGTTTACCCGGTTTGAGTAAATCCCAGTTAGATGCAGTAGTTAAGTTGCAAATAAATAATATTGTGAATATTGCTAATAAATATTTTTTCATGTGATTATTTTTTTTAATTCTTCTGTTAATATTTTATAAATTTTATATTCCCCAATAACTTCGTTGAAGGTGAAACAAAATAGATTCCTTTCGGATAACTTGAAACATTGAGGATGTATTCAATATTTGCAAGAAGATTAATAGTTTCTACATAAACACCGCAACTATTATAAATCCAAATAGAATTATCAACTGTACATTTAATATTGATAAAATCAGGGCTTGTCCCTGAATATATTTCAATTCCTAATTTTGGATTTTGTACCGGATCAATTGCAGTTTTTATGATCGGATAATAACATTCAGAATAATCGGGGTTTCTGTAAAGCATAACATTATTATCGTAATAACACAGTAATTCAAAAGTTCCACCAATACCAATTAATCCACTTTGTAAAATCCCGAATGAACTGCCTATTCCCTCAATCCAAGTTTCGTGTACTAAAGTATGATGTGATTGTTGCAGGGTATATCTTTTTTTATATTTGCCTTCAATTTGTAAGGAATCAATACCGATTACTAAATAATTAATTTCAAGATATTTAATTTGATTTTTAATTATAATACTATCTCCAATATTTAAATTACTTAAATTATATTTGTACAACATTTTTTCATACCCATTTATATCCATAAAATAAAAACCAATCAAGCTATCTTCTCTTACAAAGCCATTTAATGTCCTTTTTTTGAACTCAACATCAGTGCTTTCCCATGCACGACGGTATTTGTAGGTGTTAATGATTGTGTCTTCATCGAATTTATAAAAATATGTAGTAGTATCATTTCTTTTTCCATCAGGAGACAATCCTGTTAGAATAACATTCCATCGTTTACCAGGTTTGAGTAAATTCCAGTTAGATGCAGAAGTTAAGTTAAAAATAACGAATAGGGTGAATATTGCTAAAAGATATTTTTTCATCTGTTTATTTTTTTGTCAATTAGTATTTAATAAATTTCTTAGCGTCCGACAGGTTGGTGGCGGGTGAAGCAAAATAGATTCCTTTCGGATAACCTGACACATTAAGGCGGTACTCCTGATTTGCTAAAACATTGATAGTTTCTACCATCGTACCACAACTGTTATAAATCCGAATGGAATTATCAACGGCACTTTTAATATTAACTATATTATGATTTACTCCTGAGTAAAGTTTTATACCTGATCCTGAATCTTTGGGGGATTGAATTGCAGTTTTTGTTGAATAATAACATTCAGAATATTCAGGATTTCTGTAAAGCATAATATTATTTTCATAATAACAAAGAAAGTGAAATACACCACCAGTTGTTGCCATTCCACTATTTAATATTCCGAATGAACTGCCTATTCCTTCAATCCAAGTTTCAGGTGTAAATAATTGATGTTGTTGTTCCATAGTATAACTTTTTTGTTTTTTCCATTTATTAATACCAAGTCAATATTTTTAACTGAATATCTGATGACACAACACGGAATAAACGGATTTATAATTGAAAGACTATCTCCAATATGTAAGTTATATTTATATATTAAACTTTCAACTCCATCTAAATTGCGGAAATAAAAACCAATCAAAGAATCTTCTTTTACAAAGCCTGTCAAAGTCTTACTGTTGAAATTTTCATCCATAGATTCCCAAGCACGAAGATATTTAAGAGAATTAATAATTGTATCACTTTCAAACTTGTAAAAATATGTTGTGTAATTGATTTTTTCTCCATCTGGTGACAATCCTGTTAGAACAACATTCCATCGTTTACCCGATTTTAGCATATCCCAGTTCGATGCTGTAGTTAAGTTGCAAATAACTAACAGTGTGATAATTGATAAAAGATATTTTTTCATCTTGGATTGTATGTGGTTTTATTTCGTTAATATCATACGTTTTGTATCAATTACTTTTCCATCGGCTATCAAAGCATAAAGATACATTCCAGCGTTAAGTTCAGAGTCTTGAATAGTAATATTTCCTTTTCCTCTTTCGGTAATGATGTAGCTTTTTAATTGTACACCATTCATATCATAAATATAAATTTCGGCGATTGTTATTTTGTGTGGAAGGTAGTATGAGATCGTTGTCGACACGTTAAAAGGATTTGGAATGTTTTGTTCTAAGACAGGATATGTTAAAGGATTTGCTTCAATCATTGAATTGTTGGGAGAATTAACCATACTCTTTTGGGGTTCAGATACATTTTCAAGAAATGAGATTCTTTTATTAAGGCTTTCAATGGTCAGTTGTTGTTCTTTCATCCCCTCAACAAGTATTGCGATCAAATCGGTATAAGCAATTGCTTTAGTTCCGTTTACTGTGGTACGTACAACTTCAGGAATAATTTTTTCTATTTCTTGTGCCAAAAATCCAATATGTTCAAGATTCGCATCTTCATCTGCTATTTGTTTTAGGGTTGATTGTTCTAATTTCGGAATATCTATTTTTGTTGTTTCACGATTTTTAGAATCTCTTTTTTCATCAACCGGATAATTTGTTATTACTTCTTCATTGTTTATTAAGTTTTCACTTATATCTTTATACTTATAACTTACGCCACGCATTTTCATAATTTTTTGCATGGGATTTTCAATGGTTCTGATATTCGTTTTTAAGGTTGAATCGGATGTTATTAAAATTCCATTTGTGTATGCAGTTCCATCTCCTTTTACATAAAAATTATAATTTGAATATCCCAATCCGCTTGCAAATGCAAGGCTTGTTCCCCTAAAAACACGAGAGTATATTGATGTGCCATTCACTGTGCTACTGCTATGTTGGGAATAAATGCCTAAACCATCAGTGCTTTGAGTGGTAACACATAATCCTATTGGATAGTAATTAGAATTTGTTTGTACGATATTTAATGCTCCCCCATACTCACCTAAGTAATCTTTTTCAGAAACACATACTGCTCCGTACATAAATCCTATACCTCTTATTGGAGTTGATTTTGCGTCTGTTAAGTAAGTGTAAAATTCATCTGATGTGATTTTCAATGCAGGTTCATTCCATGTGGTTTTGAATAAGCATAATCCTGTATCATCTCCATCTCCAATATTAATTTGAATATCTCCATAGTTGGAGGTAGTACTTCTTAATCCAATTTTCCCGTTGTTTAAAACCTTTAATTGAGCGCATAATGTTGTAGAAATTAATATAAAAATTGCAATACTAGTGATTTTATTTGTTTTCATAATGTTAAATTATTTTGAATTCGTTGATGTTTAATCAAGTATTCTGGTTATAATCAGGTATTAAAAAAAGATTAATTTTCAATCAATTCAAATTGTAGTTGAATAGAGTATTTGCTTTATTATATCTCCGATATAATAAGAGATTGCAAATTTGTGCAAGTATTGACAATAGTTTTCGGACATCTCCTTTCTTGTTAATATGTTTAGTATAGAAAAGGTTTAATAAAAAAAATATATTTCTCAATTATTTATAAATCAAATTTATGCACATTTTTGTTTAAGTAATGAAGATTTCTATCGGCTCAAAGCTTGCAAAAGTACAACTGTGTATTGTGTATTATTTTCGATAAGTCGAGAGTCATTTTTACGGTAATAAATGCAATTTTGGTCGAGGCATTAAATAAGTAACGTTTATGACAACTGAAAAATATGCTTAGACTTTTGAATTCTGTAATAGCTCATCTTTGTTCATATTAATTATTTATAGGTTTTGTAAACGCAAATGTACAATATTATATTCTGAATGTCAACAAAAAAGCAGAGTCACTAATTAAGTAACACTGCTTTTAAAATTTAGTTTAAACTGAATATATTATTCAACCGTGAATTTATATTCACACCATTCATCATATTTCTGTCCCGGGCGAAGAACCGCAGTAGGGAAGAAAGGCACATTTGGTGAGTTGGGGAAACCCTGTGTTTCAAGACAAATTGCATCCTGACGGTCGTAGGTTTTTCCCTGTTTCCCGGTTTGTTTTTCAATCCAGTTTCCGGTATAAATCTGCATTCCGGGCTGTGTTGTGCACACTTCGAGTTTCCGTCCGCTGACAGGTTCATAAACACTTCCGGCTTTTGAGCATAACCCTGTTTGTTCTTTGCGAAGGCACCAGTTGTTATCCATCCCCCAACCGGGCACAAAAGCTTCGTCATCAATACGTTTGCCTATCACTGTTGGTTCACGGAAATCAAAAGCCGTTCCTGCCACCGGACGAATTTCGCCTGTAAGTGCAAACGACTCATCCAAAACCGTATAAAAATCGGCATTGATTTTCAGAACGTGATCTTTTATTGTTCCGTTACCTGCACCTTTCAAATTGAAATACGAGTGATTGGTCAGTCCGATGACGGTCGGTTTATCGGAAGTAGCTTCGTAGTGAATGTCAATTGCATTATCATCACCTAAACTGTAAGTTACTTTCACAGTCAGATTTCCGGGATAACCTTCTTCTCCATCCGGTGAAAACAATTCAAGTTCAAGTTTTTCTTCTGATGCCGAAATCACATCCCATACTTTGGTGTTGAATGCATCCACACCACCGTGTAAAGCATTTGTTCCGTTATTAACCGCCAAAGAATATTCTTTACCATCGATGCTGAATTTTCCATCCTTTATCCGATTGGCAAATCGTCCGCATACAGCTCCGTAATATTCTTCCTTTTCAATTACTTCTTCGAGGGTGTCGAATCCGAGCACCACATCGTCAAAGTTTCCATCTCTGTCGGGGGCAAACAAGCGAACTATTTTTGCCCCGAAATTGGTAATATCAGCCGACATTCCGTTTTTGTTTTTCAACGTAAACATCTTAACTGCTTTACCGTCAATTATTATTTCTCTCATAATATTAAATTTTATTGCCTCCTACCCATAGAGCAGAGAAAGAGATTACCATTGTTTGTAATAATTAATGATAATTTAATTCTCCGACAGCTGACGGATTAGGGGCATATTTCTACTCAATTTTACAAGCTCCATCGCCAATTTCGGCAATGTAGAACTCGGGTTTGATGCCGATTTTTGCTTCATAAGCAGCTCCCACTTCTTTGATGAAAGTGTCAATTGCTTCGTCTTTTACCAAAGAAACGGTACAACCACCAAAACCACCGCCTGTCATGCGTGAACCAATAACGCCGTCAATTTTCCAAGCTTCGGCAGCCATGCAATCCAATTCAGGTCCGGTCACTTCGTAATCATCACGTAACGAAACGTGTGAAGCATTCATTAACTTTCCGAACAAAGTCAAATCATTTGCTTTCAATGCTTTCACTGCATCAGAAGTACGTTGAACTTCACCTACCACGTGGCGTGCACGTTTATGAGCTACAGGATCGGTAATAGCCGATTCGATACTTACGAATTCAGCCTCTGTCAATTCTGCCAAATATTTCAAAGGACGAACTTTATTCAATTGCTCTACAGCTAATTTACATTCGGCAACACGTTGGTTATATGCACCTGAATCCAATTTGTGTGGTGAGTGTGTATTTGAAATAAGAATTTTAACGCCTTGTAGTTTAACCGGTACCAGTTCAAATTCAAGAGTATCGCAATTCAAATGAACAGCATGATCTTTTGCTCCATTAGCAGAAACAAACTGATCCATGATACCGCAATTAACCAAAGCAAATTCATGCTCAGCTTTTTGTCCGATTTGAGCCAGAACGGTACGGTTGTAACCGGTTCCAAGTTGATCGTTCATGGCAAAAGCGGTTACCACTTCGAGTGCAGCCGAAGATGAAAGTCCTGCACCATTAGGCACATTACCCCAAATAAGAATA
>JFJP01041536.1_pt1 | contig 11214 bp, 10 predicted proteins | sample 431651 | NCBI WGS metagenome assembly JFJP01 (sample SAMN02602958, study PRJNA72255) | Microbial mat metagenome, whole genome shotgun sequencing project. | biome: fresh water; feature: sink hole; material: water; isolation source: purple microbial (photo- and chemosynthetic) mats found in... | reverse complement strand
ATTTTCAGTTTTTCTATCAAAAACAAATCGCTATTCATTTGAATATCAATAAAATCTTTAAAAAAATAAAATTTCTATTATCTATATTCCAAAATATATACCAAGATAGATAAGTAATTATGAATTATGGATTTTTAAATTTTATTTTCCGCCATTTGTTTTTTTAACTCTTGCTTTTTAAGTAAATTTTTCTTGTATTTTGTTTGCACAATGTCAATAGCTACCAAAATGGTAATTGTAAAATACAAAGTAGTTTGATTCATAGGCGTAATTTCGTTGCCAAATAGCTTTAAATGAGCCAAATGTCCACCTTCGGTTGTTAGCATAACGCCTACCAAAAGCAAAATAAAAAGCCCTAAAACTTCAAACATTCTGTTTTTGTGCAAAAACTGATCTACTCGCTCGGCAATAGCCACCATCAACAAGCCGCCAATGATAATTCCAACTATCATTACCCACATAGTTTTGGTTAAAGCTATGGCACTCAAGATAGAATCGAAAGAAAAAACGATATTCATAACCATAATCATAGTCATAATTGCACCAACCGACTTTGTCGATTTTGGCCTACTTTCAAGAATGCTACTGAAGTCATAATCAATCATGTGCCAAATTTCTTTCACCGCAATGTACAATATAAAAATACCTCCAGCAAGAACTATCATACTGTGAATGTTCATGTTAATTGAAAAAACATTTTCTATCTCCTGCGTTATTATTGGATTTTGAAATAAGGGAATTAAGTTTACAATAATAAAAAGTAAAGCAATTCGAATCAAAATAGCCATATAAAGCCCTATTTTACGAACCCAAGCCTGTTTTTCGGCAGGTGCGTTTTTTGATTCTATCGAAATGTAGAGTAAATTATCGATTCCCAAAACAGCTTGCAAAACCACAAGCATAAAAAGCGTCAAAATTTCATTTACCATTTTAAATTTAGTTAAATTAAGTTCGTAAAAATAGATTCATTAATTACTTATAATTTGCAGTTTGCAAAGTTAGGATAAATTTTAAAATAATCGAAATATATTGGCTATTTTCGCAATGAAACATCGAAATTTTGCTAACGATTCAAATTTATGTTTAACTTTTAGAATAAATAATTGCAATAGCACAACCATACTAACCTATAAATAAGCTAAATAGCAAAAAAAATGCCCATTTTCGAGAAATATCTCAACGAAAATTAGACATTTTTTCTTTACCAAATAAAAAAATATAATTTGGCAAAATTATTCTACTACACATTAAAAATATACAGCTAGATTAAAAAAAGAAGTATTTTATAAAAAAGATTATTTAATCAAACTTAAACCTTCCAAAGCTGATTCATCGCTAGGTGAGAGCATTAAAACTTTATTAAACAATATTTTAGCTTCTCTAGTCTTTCCGGTTTGAAAACTTGCCCAAGCATACATTAGCAGTCCATCGTAATCAAAAGGATATAAATCTACTACTTTTTTAAAATAAGTTAAGGCTTTTGAATAATCTTTTCGATTGTAATAAATTAAGCCTAACCGGTAGTTTGCCAATGTGTTATTAGGTGAATTTGTCAAAATTGAATTATAAAGATTTATAACGTCATTCCATTTTCCGAGTGCTGCTTTGGGGTAAATAAGTCCAAATTTTGCTTCTTCAGAATACGGCATTAATTCCAAAGCGCGTGTGTAATGCGTTTGCGACTCTGTATAATTTTTGGCACTATACTCGAGCCAACCCAAACGCAAGTTCACTTCATACGAATCGGCGGTATAAACTGCGTGCATTTTTTTTATAGCTTCATCGTAGTTTTTGCTTTTTTCGAGGTTATAACTTTCTGTAAACGCCTTTTGAATACTCGAAAAATCTTGTGCTGTGGCAAAATTCACCAACAGCAATAAGCTAAAAATACCTGTTGTTTTTTTTAAAAATTCCATACTATTCCTCCTAAAAATGTTTGTGAATTGTAATTAATTTCATTATCTATTGAATTGATTTTATATTCGTTAGTAAAATTATAGTTTTGATAAATAGCGTATAAATAATTCGATTTTCCTAACTTTATATTAAAATTAACTCCGTACCAATAATTGATTCTATCTAATCCATTATAAATTGTATAAGCTTGACTATCAACAAAATCAAAAGTTTCACCATACATTACAAAGGGTTCAATTCGTATAGAATTTCCCAAAGCAACACTCAAGCGCTGCTTAAAAATAAAAGCAGTATTTTGTCCATCTACTTTTGTATAATATTGGAAAAAACCTTCATTTTGCCAAAAAACTTTTTTGTTTGCAAAAGGATAAAGCGTAAACGAAAGTCCGCTTTGGCTTTGAAATTCTAAACTCAAATTAGAAACAGACGACGAAATACCTAAATCGAAATAAGCAAATTGTTTTGAAAAACCAACAAATCCGGTAAAATTATTGGCTGTAAAGTTGTAAAAAGTAACTTCCGTTTGCCTGTTTCCTCCAAAACCGGAGGTAGTTTCTATGCCCGTGGCAACCAATTTTTCATTGGCATAATTAAAGGCAAAAGTCAGATTTTGCCTTTTAGGTAAATTGAAATTTCCCGATGCGTAATATTGCCACTGAAAAATAGCTTGATTCATAGCATCTTCGGAGTAATCTTCGTCGTAAACTCGGCTATTTCCAAACACAAAACCCAAACTGTTGGAAAAAGAAAATCGGCTTTTTGAATAATGACTTGTGTAAAGATTAAAATAATTCAAATTTTGCTTAATTGTTTGATTAAGCACATCGCTAGAAGTTTTAGAAACTTCATAATTATCCGTTAAATAATAACGATATTCCATTCCAAAACTATTGATTATCAGGTCGTCGTCGTAAAAACGGGTTTTCTCACGCAAGTCGCCTTCAAAGGAAAGCCAAAGCTGTCGGGCTTCTTCGTACATTCCGCCTTTTAGATACGAATAGTACAGATATTCCATTCCAAGTTCATCATTTGGGTATTCTGAAAGCACTTTTTGAAAGTATGAAGCGGCTTTTCTGTACTTTTTAAGTTCATATTCGGCTATTGCTAAGCGATAATCTAAATAATAGAACGAAATGTCCGTTTTTTTTGCTTCTTTTCCTATTTTAAGTAAATTTTTCCAATCCGAAGCTAAGTATTGAGCATAAGAAATGGAATCGACATAGCCAAAAGTTAATTTTGTTTGTGAAAATACGACAATTGGAATCAAAAAAATCAATAGTATAAAAAGGATTTTCTTCATATTTTGGGCTTATAATTAATTTTATTTTTTTTTTGAAATAGCTATTTTTAAATTTTATAGTTTTATTTCATTAAAAAAGAACGTATTCCATTGATATTTATTGTAATTTCAAACGAAATTTGTTTTATTTTTTTATTGAACGAAAAAGATAAAATTTCCGATTTTAATTTTATTTCTTCCGGCGAAAATTCATCATCTACACTCAAATAATTAAGCTTGTATTGGGCTTTCAAAAAAAGATAAAAAGGCGCAACAAAATCTTGAAAAATCATTCGTTTTTGCGAAAAAAGATTATTTTGTGGCAATTTATCTTCAATGGTTAATCCATTGTAAAAACCCAATTGCACCTTGTAAAATGCTAAATAAAAGAAATAAAGAGCCGAATTTTTATTGCCTTCAAAATTGATGAATTGAAAAAGTAATTCGTCATTTTTGAAGAAAGCAGAAGAATTTGTTTTTTTGCAATAAAAGTACGAAACATTGTAAATACTAGTCCTAATTTCCCATTCATTCTCGATTATTTTTGAAAAATCATCTACTTTTTCAAAAAGCAATTCGCTTCCATTTTTTACCGTATTAAATTTCAAAACTTGCCCAGGAATAAAATGAAAAGCCTGCAGAAGTAAATTGTTTGATGCAACATTTTGTAACCTTTCATCTTGCTGCGGATTGAAAAGAGTTTTGAGTTCTAAATACTTGTTTTCTTTCTTAATTAAATGAGCAAACGGATAAAAAAACGTTTTGGAGCCAATAAAAGGTGTTGCTTGAAATTGAAAATGCAAATGAGGATAAGGCGAACGACCTGAATTTCCGCAAGTTGCAAGCATTTGCCCTTTGCGTACAAATTCTCCTTTCTTTACCTTAAAACTTCCTTGTTTCAAATGACTTATCTGTGAATATAAATAATCTGAATGCTTGATTACCAAAGAGTTTCCCCAATTGTTAATGGTATTGATGTCGCCAATAATGTTGTCGGCTATTCCATCAACCAATTCGGCTACAATTCCATCGGCAGAAGCAACTATGGGCTTGTTGTAGCAAAAATAATCGGTTGCAAAATCGCCTTTGTTCTGGAATTGTTTGCCCTCATTATCAGTTATTACAAAGTCCCAAGCGTGCTGCCACTCGCCTTTGTGTGTATGCTCGCCCGCGTGAGCTTGCGAAACAGTCCACTCACCCAAAAATGGTAAGTAAACCGGTAAATAAAAAGCACTTGGGAAACGCTCGCTCACGTTTTTGTGAAAATACAAATTTTCTTCCGGAGCATTGCGCTGCTCGATAGGCTCAACAAGCTCATTGCGTGTTTGCGTGCGAAGTTTCATTACATAAACAAACAACAATACCGTAATATTAAACGGCAGCGAATAAATAGAAAGCTGATAATATGAGAAAAATTTGCTCAATCCAAAAGTAAGTATTACCGTAATTGGCAGCAACAAAAGCAACCACAAATACGACCAGCGCGAGGGAACAAAGAAAAATCCACCAATGGCTATTGCCGTAAGTATGTAGTTGAAACCTATGTAAGTATAACTCAACTCGCTAAAATTTACGCCCAAAAGTTGGTAAAAAAGGTAAGCAACATAAAAGCCAACAAGCGAAAGTGTAAAAGCTATGCGCGAGCTAAAAAGCAAAGCAATGGCGATAATAATTCCGGCTAATTCATTGAACTGAAATAAAATAGCTCCCAAAGAAAGAAAATAAATACGCAAAGATGCCGGCGTTTGAAACGACGAAATCCAATTGTAAAAATCGACAAAATTTTGTCCGCCAAGTGCGTAAAGTTCGTTGTAAAAATAAATACCTCGCTGGCTTACACCAATATACCACAAATCGCTCATTGCCAAATTGGCAGTCCACATCACCAAAATAAACGGAATACTTATATAAGGTAAACCGTATTTTGTGAAAACGCCTTCGATAGTGAGCGTTACAAATAGCGTAAAAATAGCCAAAACAATCAACAAAAATAGGCTTGCCAACGAAGGTTGAAACATAATGCCAGTTCCCAAACCTACCAACAAGCTATTGAATCCGTAAAGTCCTTTTTCGACATTCAACTTATTGAATTTAAACCAAATAGCCGTTTGATTACTCACCAAAACAGCAAGTAAACCGCCCAATCCTGTCCAAAAATCGAAAAAACTAACCAACAATAACAATATCCCCAAAATTTTATTTTTGGAAAAAAATATCTGTGAATATGAATTTAATAAACCCATTTCTTTTAATGAAAAATGAAAAATGAAAAATATTTTTTTTGCCTGTTTATTTTTTTAATCGCTCCGAAGCAAGCCTCTCTTTACTCGTTTTCACACTGACTATTAAAATTGACAATATTTCTTTACAATCAGAGGCTAAGCTTTCAAAAAGCTTTAATTCAATGTATTCTGTATCATGCAAAATACTTAACCAATAGTCTGTTTCGTTTGCTTCTTTTAGCGAAATACTCAGTTTACTTATAAAATCAGCTGTACTCTGAGCAAATTCTGACTCTCTAACCAAAGCACCTATTGATGTCCCACTTCGTAATACCTGATTACTTAAAACAAATTCTTTTTTTTCTTTTTGTAAATACTGGCAAAGCTTCACAATACGAATTGCAAATTTATACGTTTTTTCTCGTAATATATTTGTTCTTTTCATAAATTCATTTTTCATTTTTCATTTTCACTTTTAATTCCTAATTTATAATTCCTAACTCCTAATTCTTAATTAAATAGTCTGGTATTTTTTCGTGTTGCAAAAATGTATCGTTGGTTTCGGCAGTACGGATAATGTGGGTTTCGCCTTTAGTGTCGATGAGCACAATGTTGGGGCGAAGTGTGATGAATTGCATCCATTGCGTCATATTGTATGCACCTATTCGCTTGATTACCACTTGGTCGCCTTTTTGAAGAAGCGGAAACTGAATGGCTGCTCGCACTACGTCAATGTTCATGCACAACGGACCGTAAATAGTCGTGTCTTCGGTGTGTACGCTGGTTTCTTTTGCCGGATAAATTTCGTGCTCGTACCAAAACGAAGTGAATAACATATTTACTCCTATATCGATAATTGTAGAACGTCTTCCATCGGCTAAACGCTTATTAGCTAGCACAGTACCAATCAAATAGCCGGCATCGTCTATCAAGGCTCTTCCTGTTTCTAAAATAAGAGTTGGCAAATCTTCGGGCGAAATTTCGGAATTAACTATGGCTGAGGTTATTGCATCGGCATAGGTATCAAAACTTGGGCAAGTATCTGCACCCGAAAGATAAGCACCTTTGAGCGTATTTTTGGTAGCAAAACCACCGCCCATATCAATGTATTTGATTTTGTGATTGTACTTTCGGTTTATATTTACAGCTAAATCGGTCAATTTGGCAGCCGCCACTGCATACGCATTGGGCGTAAGTATGTAAGTACCTATGTGTGTGTGCAATCCAACCAATTCCATTTTCCCGCTAAGCATAATTCGGTTCAAAGCGTTCCAAGCTTCGCCATTTTCGTAATTGAAGCCAAATCTGTCCCATTGCGGATAAATTCCGGTGTCCATGTTTACCCTAATAGCTACTTTTGGGCGTTGCGAAAGCACTTCGGTCAGTTCCATAATCATATAAAGTTCGTCGAAATGGTCGATATGAATCAAAGAACCTTTTTCGATGGCAAGAATCAAATCGCCTTTACTTTTGTCGGGACCATTGAAAATGATGTGCTTACCTTCTACTCCATTGTTCAACGCTTTGCGGTATTCAAAACCCGAAACCACCTCAGCCCAAGAACCTAACGAATGAAAAACTCGGCAAACGGCATCTAAATAGTTGGTTTTGTACGACCACGCAAATTGTACTTTCGGATAGCGATTGGTAAAAGCACGTTTGACTTCGGTAAACGTATTTTCGATGGTTTGCTGCGAAAGTACATACGCAGGCGAGCCAAATTTTTCAATTAAATTGCTTATTTTCAAGCCATCAATTTCGGTTATGGCTTTGGTTTGAACTTTCATTCCGTATTTATCGGGCATTCCGGCATTAATTTTATTTATTACCGGTCTTTCATATTTTAGTTTCATGTTTTTTTTATTAAATTGTTAAATTATTAAATTGTTAAATTGTTAAATTGCTATTTTTAAAAATTAAAAAGATATAATTTTAAAAAAAAATTACTAAAATAATATCATTTTTCTAAATAATAATTAATAAATAACAACTCTTAATTCTTAATTCTTAATTCTTAATTCTTAATTAACTTAAAGTTCTCCGTTCATCGATAATTTTTCAAAAATCGACAAATCAACAATTAAATCTTGCGAGTAGCGAACAAACATTTTTCCAATTTCGTAGCTTGTGTAGGGAATTACTTCTTTTCCAAGTCCCAAATTTACCATAGCTTCTGGCAAATTTTGACCAGCTCCGTTGGCAAGATACACCCAAGCAGGAATGCGTGGATTTATTTCTATTAAAAAATATTCTCCGGTATTTGTTTTAATCATTTCCAGCTCCATTCCGCCACGCCATTTGGTTTGTTTGATGATGTTGCGAGTAAGTTCGAGCAGTTTTTCGTCGCCAAGCGTAATTCCGCCCCACGCCTTGCCCTTGTCGGTAATGTATTGCTTGCGCATAGGTACCGCGCCAATGGTATTTCCGTTGCCATCGCCCAATGCAATTACGTTTACTTCAGTGCCTTTGGCAAATGCTTGAACAATAACAGGTAAGCCCCATTTTGCCGAAATTTTGTTGAAATGATTGATGACTTGTTCTGGGTTGTAAGCCAAATAGGCATCGTAAAATTTCCCTTTCACCAAAAGCGGATAATCAAACTCTTTGCGCAAATCATTTATTTCGGAAAGCGATGTAAGAGCTTTGCTATTAGGAACTTGAACATTATACTTTTTGCCATATTCGGGCAAATTTACTTTTTGTCGTTCCTCAAACTGCTCCAAAGTGGGCAAAAAAGTTTTGATTCCCAAATCGCTCAAAATATCTTGCGAAGTGATAAAAGTAAACAACTCGGCATCGAAATTTGGAATAATAAAATCCAAGTTTTCTTTTTCGTGAATGTATTTTATGCGGTCTATAAAAGCTGTACTTCCGGCTGAAGGGTATGGAATTTGATAAACCTTATCACAAATTCCATCGAGATAAATTCCGGGTTCTAAGTTCTCATAAGCTAAGCCTATAATATTCACTTTGAACGATTTAGCTTCGCGAAGTCCCCGAATTACCGGCACTCCCGGACCCGGATTATCGGTATTATTTAAGCCTGTAATGGCAATATTGTATGTTGGAAGCATTTTTTTAAATTTAGAATTAAAATTAATTTCCTAGTAAATCTTACAATTTACTCCACAAATTGATAGTGCTTGAGCATTTGAACAAAATCATCAAAATTGCGTTGAAATGTAAATTCGTCAATTTCATATTTTTCTAAAATATGCGAAGTGATAAATTGCTCGTCTTTGTCGTCTTTTAGCAAGTTTACAATTTCGGTTGCAATCGGATTGAGCGAAAAACTATCGCCCGAATTGGGGTCGAAAGCAAAGCCCGACTGGCTTATGGCAATATTTTTTTTAATTTTCATAATCTATTTTTGATTTAAGATAAATACCTTGTTTTTTTTGTTTGAAATATAAATTTTGATAACGTTTTATCGAACTAATTTTATAGTACAAAAGTAGTGGATATAGAAAGGATAAATGTTACAAAATTTAGTAAAAGATTAATGATTTTCTGTCTTTTTTGTGTAAAATTATTCTCTAAATTAATGAAATTTTGCAAAATCGCCGTTTTTAAACTCGCTTACTGTTATTCCTGTTTCTTTTTTGAATTGATTGGAAAGATATTGAACGCTGCTGTAATCCATCATGTAAGCAATTTCGCTAAGCGAATATTCATCGCTCATTATCAACTCTTTAATGCGTAAAATTTTGTGATGAATGGTATATTTTTCGAGCGTTGTGTCTTCGTATTTCGAGAAAAGTTTGGATAAATGTTGGTAATTAATTCCGAGTTTTTCGACCAAATAATCCGATTTGCGCACAATGGAATCGACATTGTTCATTTGGTAAATAAGCTCGTAAACAGCTTGTTTTGCCTGCTCCACAATGCGTTGTTCTCGATTGATAATCAGGCTCATGCCCGATAATTTCAAAATATCGTCTATTTGCTGAAGGCTTATTTCGTGCGGATTGAAACGCACTTCGGCAAAACCTTGTATTAATTTGATTATTTGTATGTTGTGCTTTTCAAAATCCTCGCGCACTATACGCAAACAATTTCGTGCAAGTTACAAAAAAAAATGCAAATAGCAATGATAAATGTTGGCACCAAGCATTATTGATACAGGTGGCTTGGAGTCATCGTATTAATTGACTATTCTTTTACCTAATTCAAAAACAAGCTTTTTATAGGATTGAAAAAGCGTGCGGCAAGTGGCAAATCTTCGGTTATAATTTCGGCAGAAGCCTGCATATTTTGCTTGAACGGAATTTTAAGTTTGTAATTGGTTTGTAAACTTTGTTTTACGTGTATCAAAACCGTATAATTTTCGCCATCGTTTACTGCCGAAATTTCTTGTACGCTGCCTTGCAAAATACCAAATTCTTGAAAGGGATAATCATTGAGCTTTAAATTTACTTTTTGCCCTTTTTTTACTTTGCCTGCACCCGATAATGGCAGATTTGCACGCGCTGTAATTTCTTTTTTTTCTTCGGCGGCTATTACCGTAAAAACAACGTCGCCGGCATTTAGATTCTGAAAATTTGTCCATATTTTCGAAAATACAATTTTTCCGGCAAAAGGACTTTTGAGCAAATAATTTTGTTCCCACAAATGGGCTTGTGCCAAAAAGGCTTCAATGCTTTCTTTGAGTGTTATTATTTGGGTTTCTTTTTGTTGCTGATATTGCAGTTCCAAATCTAAAACAGATTGCTCTAAATTGCTTATTTGTATTTTGGTGTTGCTTATGGCATTTTCAGAATTTTGAAAGGAGCCTTTTTTTTGCAAAAATTGGCTTGCCGATTTTTCATATTCTTCGGCTGAAATAACTCCCGAAAGGTGCAATAGCGAATCGCGGCGAAATTGTTTTTCTTGCAATTTTAAGTCTTTTTGCGATAAATTGACTAAGTTTTGAAGGTTTTCAGTGTAACGAGTATATTCGGCTATTTGAAGGTTTAAACCGTTTATTTTTCTACGCTGATAATCTATTTGCACAAAATTTTTGTACGATTTTAATTGTTTCAAAAAGCCCGAATAATAATTTTGAAGTTCGCCAAGTTGCAAACTATGATTTTCGGCACAAGGCAACTTTTCTATTTCGGTGGTTTCAATGCTTTGGTTAAGGCTATCCATTAGACTATAAACTACTTTGTAGTGTGCATAATTGCACGTATTTTCGATGATAGCCAACACCTCATCTTTTCTAACTTGCTGTTTATCTTCCACAAACAACTGGGTTATTTTTCCGTTGAGGCGTGCTTTTATGTTAGCCGGAGGTGTGTTGCCACTAAGGGTAGCCTTTGCTGTTACCACATCGGGGTATTTAAAAAAGAAACTCCCTGCAAAAAGTACCGAAACGATTATAAAAACCACCGTTATTCCACTCCTAAGTAGCCAGTGCGGAACTATTCCTATTATTTCCTGTACCTCTTCGCTGCGTAATCTGATTTTTTATCTAAAAAAAAGCCATTTCTAAAATGCCGCATTTTTTTGTAAATATTTTACACCTTCGTAAAAATTGCGAATAAGTTTTGTAGCAAATTCATTTATGTTAATATTTTCTTTTTTAATCCAATCGGTTATTTCCTTTTCCAATGCAAGTTCTGCATTTATCGACCAATTTATTTTGCCCGATTCAATATCTTGTTCTGTTATTGGCTCAATATCAGAGTAATCAATGGCATCGTCTTGGTAATCAATATAATTTTGAGGTATTTTAAAACCTTGTTTGCCCAAAATCATTGCCTCTTGCCAAGGTATCGTATCATTATCAAACTCAATTTCAATATTATAAAGGTT
>JFJP01032967.1_pt1 | contig 11215 bp, 8 predicted proteins | sample 431651 | NCBI WGS metagenome assembly JFJP01 (sample SAMN02602958, study PRJNA72255) | Microbial mat metagenome, whole genome shotgun sequencing project. | biome: fresh water; feature: sink hole; material: water; isolation source: purple microbial (photo- and chemosynthetic) mats found in... | reverse complement strand
ACCTCCGAAGGCAGAGCCGCTGAATTTACAGTCCAGACCCGTTGACCGCTTGGGTAACTCCTCCAAAATAGCTTTCTATTTTAACAGCCTTACAAGCGCCTTGTCAAACAATTATTAATAATTTTCGCCAAACGCCGTTATTTCTCAGTGCCGTAAAACTGTCAATTATAATCCGATATTTTTCTAAATCGCAAGTCCTAAATTTAATTTAAGTATATTTATAATTGAAATCAAATAGTTAAAATAAAAAATAAAAAATTTAGTATTTGCTCTTGAAAATTTACAAAAGTTTGTTAATAATTATATTAGCATTATCTGATAGAGCATCTTTAAATCACTTTAATGCTTTGTTTTTATTGATTTCTTCTGCACTTATAGGAGACCTTTCACTATGAACGCGGTAACTAAAAAATTAGCGAAAACGGGCGCGATTGCGCTGTGTGTGGCTGGCTTAGGATTAAGCGCTATTCAACCAGCGCAAGCCTTTTGGGGTGGCTGGATGTCGCCTTGGAATTGGTTTGGCGGACGGCATTGGGATTATTACAATCCTTATTGGGGCGGTAGTCCGTATGGTTGGGGTAGCCCTTATGGTTATCATCAACCTTGGGGATATTCACCTTATTCATGGGGTGGACATTATCCCTATTATGGTGGTAGTTACTATCCTTATTATGGTTATTATCCATACAGTTACGCGCCACCTGCGCCATCCTCTGCTAACACTAAGAAAGATTAATTTTTCTTTGTATTCGAGATAAAGCACAAAAATTAAACTTGACAGGTTTCAGAAATCTGTCAAGTTTTTTTATTCAAATCAAAACTCAGGTTAATTTATTTCCTCTGCAATTAATTAGCAGCATTTAACGCTTGATCGATGTCTTCTAAAATATCGTCGATGTGCTCGATACCAATTGATAAACGAATCATATCTTCAGAAACACCCGCTTTCTTCATTTCTTCGAGAGAAAGTTGGCGATGAGTAGTAGTTGCGGGATGACAGGCTAATGATTTCGCATCACCAATATTCACCAAACGCACAATTAGTTTCAACGCATCAATGAATTTTGCGCCAGCTTCTTTTCCACCTTTGATTCCAAAACTTAAAATCCCCGATGCTTTACCTTTCATATATTTGTCGACTAAAGGTTTGCTCGGATTATTTTCTAAGCCAGCGTATTCAACCCATAAAACGTTTGGATGTTTTTGTAAATGTTGAGCAACTGCTAAAGCATTTTCGCAATGTTTCTCCATTCTTAATGGTAAAGTTTCTATCCCTTGCATGATAAGAAAACTATTAAACGGAGAAATCGCTGCACCCATATTTCTTAAAGGAACAACCCGCGCCCGTCCAATAAATGCCGCCGCGCCTAATGCTTCGGTGAAAACGACTCCATGATAAGAAACGTCGGGTTCATTTAAACATTTGAAACGTTCTTTATGTTCTGCCCAAGGAAATTTACCCGAATCAACAATAATTCCTCCAATTGATGTGCCGTGTCCACCCATGTATTTTGTTAAAGCATGAATAACAATATCTGCACCAAAATCAAAGGGTTTGCATAAGTAAGGGGTTGGAACGGTATTATCAACAATTAAAGGAACACCGTGTTTGTGAGCGATTTCTGCCAATGCACCAAAATCGACAACATTTCCTAAAGGATTTCCTACCGTTTCACAATATACAGCTCTCGTTTTATCATCAATAAGTGCTTCAAAAGATTGAGGATTTTTATAATCCGCAAATCGCACATCAATTCCAAATTTGGGCAGCGTGTGCGCAAAAAAATTGTACGTTCCGCCATACAAAGTGCTCGACGCAACAATGTTATCGCCCGCTTGCGCAATTGTTTGAATTGCAACGGTAATTGCCGCCATCCCCGACGCTAACGCCAGCGCCCCAATTCCCCCTTCCATCATTGCGACCCGTTGTTCCAAAACGTCAGTGGTGGGGTTCATCATGCGGGTATAAATGTTACCTTTTACTTTTAAATCAAACAGATCAGCCGCGTGTTGCGTATCGTCAAACGCATACGAGGTGGTTTGATAAATCGGCGTGGCAACGGATTTTGTGGTGGGATCGGGTTCAAATCCCCCATGAATGGCGATGGTTTCTAAACGCATAACAGACTCCTGAATTTTTAATGTAAAAAAATATTTTACCTTAAATTTTCAATATTTGCGCTAAATCAAACACTTAATTATATTAATAAACGCTCTTAACAAATTAAAATGAAAGACTTAACGAAAAGAAAAATTGGCGAGAATTACCTTGTTGCAAAGTGTAATTCAAACCAGTTGGATCATGAGAAACAAAACCATTCGTTCCTATCGAACTGAAATAACGTTTATCAAATAAATTATCAACATTAAATTGCAATCTTACATTATTAAAATTATTGCTATTTTTATATTGATAACCCGCACTTAAATACCAAAGAGAAAAACCAGAAACATTTAAATCATTCGTATAAGTTAAATAACGTTTTCCCGTATATTTTCCTCCCAATCGAGCAAAATAACCATTGTTCTCATAAGTAACATCAGAAGAAAACAAAATCTTTGGTGTATCAACCACTGTTTTTCCTGCGGCTTCTACTAATATATCTCCATCTAAATAATTTGCTTGGTATTTTGAATCATTATAGGTAAATGCACTAAACCATGAAACGTGTTCAAATGGCATCCATAAGAATGTTGCTTCTAATCCTTTTGTTTTAACTTTTCCTACATTTGTTAAACTATCTGGACAACCTAAAATACTACTGCATTGAGAAATCCACAACAAACGATTTTTAAATAACACCGAGTATAATGCTAAAGAGGCTTGTAATTTATCTTGTTTTAATCGCCAACCTATATCAATAGTTTCTGATAATTCAGGTTTTAGATGTTCTTTAGTTTGAGAAAAAATATCTTGCGTTGCATCAAAAGGACTAAAGCGTCCTTCTGAAAAAAGACGAGCATTTTTTGCATAAGAAACAAATAATTCATTCTTTTCATTTAAAGGGTATTTCAAACCAATTTGAGGAAGAAATTTTTCACTCGTTTCTAACGTTCCAGCCGCACGATTACCAATTTTGCTCTCGGCAGTTGTTTTAACTTTAGGGCTTTTTGCACCTAATGAGATTTTCAAATCTCCTTGCGTGAACGTATCTTGAATGTGAAATTGTTGTGTTAAACTCGTAAACTGTTGTTTAAATTGAGTAACATCAGGATTAGAAAGGAAAAAACCCGTATCAGCAGCAGAATTTACTAAATAAAAAGTGCGCCATAATTCATGCTGATTCTTTTCTAACCACAAACCTGTAGAAATCTCATGATTCTCAAATTTCCAATCTAAATTGCTCACAATACCAGAACGATTAATTCGATAATTAGTTGTACGCAATGAAATCGGAATTTCAACTGATGATGGGAAATAAGGCGTGTACCAATGTCCTTGCCCTTTGTTATGATGATAATAAACCGTTGTTTTAAAACCTAGCTTTTCATTTAATTTAAAAAAGCTATTAATTCCTATTAATTCATCATTACGCAATCCTCTACCAATATAATAAGCATCATCTAAAGTTTTAACATTACCAGTTGCAATCCCTTTGGAGATATTAATTGCGCGTTCCCAATCGGGATAATAATTATCCCAATTCCAACCTAAACGTTGTGCAGATTCTAATGAATAATCCGCATAATCTATTTCCATACGTTGAGAAACATTTGCAAATAAAGAAATACTATGTTTATTCAATTCGTAAATAATTTTTGTATTGAGTTGGTTTTGTTCAACTTGCAATCCACTTCCTTTCCATTTATCCGCTTCTAAACGAGAGAAACTTATGTAAGATTTTGTTTTACCTATTTTACCCGTATCTGCCCGAAAAAATGTGCGCAAAGTATTGCTACTTCCCCATGATTGATTAGCTATTACGCTTTCAAAGTTCTTCGGATCATTTGAAATCAATTGAATTGTACCACCTAAATTAATTACGCTTGGTGTTCCTAACGCTCCACTTCCTTGTGCAATCCGAATTTTCTCAATATTTTCTAATATAATTGATCGCCCTAAATGTAATCCATTGTTGTTTCCATATACCATATCGCCAAGCGGAATATTATCTAAGGTAAAACCTAATTGACGTTCTTTAAATCCACGAATACTTAATTTAGTGCTCCATTCATAATTTCCCCAAGGATCAGAGGCTTGAAAATGCACACCGGGTAATCTTTGTAAAATTTTTAAAGGATTTGAGCCCGCAATTGAATAGCGAATTTCTTCCGATAAAATCTCTTGAATTTGACGAGTTTCTCCCTGTCCTAAAATAGGAACTTCTAAGAGTTCTTCTAAACTCAATCCTAATAAATATTCTAATTTTTTGGGTTCTTCACTTAAAACAGTGGTGTTTTGCAAATTCAATCCTACAATTAGCAGAAACTTCAGACTAGTTTTTAACATCATCTCATTTACCATCCTATAGATATTTATATAGAAATATAGCATAGTATTTTATTTGTAGTCAAAATAAAAACAGTTTCACTTTTGGTCTAAAATTATTATACTTGCGTAGATTTGAAGGGCACATATTTTGCCGACAAATAACAGTTTTCATTTCAAAAGTTAAGGAACACAAATGAACAAACCAGAACATTGGGATAGTAGTTATGATTTAGGAATTATTGCAATTGATGAACAACATCAAGAATTAATTTCCATTGCTGAAGACCTTGCAAAAAAAGCCATTTCAAAAGAAACAACTTTTGAAGAAATTAAAATCCGTTTTGATGCTTTATTGGGTTATACAAAATACCATTTGGGTATGGAAGAATATGTGATGCAACAAAGCAATTTTGATAATTATGATGCACATAAAGCAGAGCATGATAAATTTGTCAATGATATTCAATCCCTACGCTTACAACTAAAACAACATAATGTTTTTATTGCAAAAACTGCCGCACAACTTTTACAAGTTTGGCTAATTAAACACATTCAAGTGATTGATAAGTCTTTTGTTGATTTTCTATTGAAAAAATATCCAAATATTCAAGCAAATGATTTATTACAACACGCTTATGATGATTTGGTGTTAAATTCGTAATGATTCGGGTCGCTTTAGGAATAGAATACGACGGTTCTCATTTTAATGGTTGGCAAACCCAACTAGGGGTAAGAACCGTGCAAGAAACCTTAGAAAAAGCCTTGAGCAAAGTTGCAGATCAACCTATTTCTGTGATTTGTGCGGGACGAACCGACAGCGGTGTGCATGGATTAGAGCAAGTGGTGCATTTTGATACCACTGCAAATCGTTTGCCGAGAAGTTGGATTTTTGGAACAAATTGCTATTTGCCAAATGATGTCAATGTGTTATGGGCAACGCCTATTGATCCTTCATTTCATGCGCGTTTCTCAGCAATTCAACGCCATTACCGTTATATTATTTTAAATCGCCCTGTTCGATCGGCGGTTCATGCGAAGCGAATGACATGGTTTTATACGCCTTTAGAAATAACTAGAATGCAAGAAGCAGCGCAATTTTTGATAGGTGAACATGATTTCTCATCATTTCGTGCTCAGGCTTGTCAAGCGAAATCTCCGATTAGAACTATCACTCGATTAGACATTTCAAAATATGAGAAACAAGTGTGGATTGAAGTGAGTGCAAATGCGTTTCTACAACATATGGTGAGAAATATTTCTGGGGTTTTAATGACCATTGGAACGGGTAAAGAAAGTCCGATTTGGGCAAAACAAGTGCTTGAAAGTCGTAATCGAACCAAAGGCGGCATTACTGCACCGCCTGATGGTTTATACTTACAATCTATTGATTATAAAGATAATTTTCAAAGATTATTTCAAACTTTGAAATCTTAATTTAATCATGCAAGCGTTTGTATTTGATACGATGTGGCGCATCCGCATCTGTGCCCAAACGACGATGCCGATCCACTTCGTAATCTGCATAATTGCCTTCAAACCACACGACTTGAGAATCTCCTTCAAACGCCAACATATGCGTTGCAATACGATCTAGAAACCATCTATCGTGAGAAATTACCACCGCGCAACCAGGAAATGCTAATAAGGCTTCCTCTAAAGCACGCAAGGTTTCTACATCTAAATCATTAGTGGGTTCATCTAATAATAAAACATTTCCACCTGCTTTCAATAATTTCGCCAAATGTAATCGGTTTCTTTCGCCGCCTGACAAATCTTTGACTCGTTTCTGTTGATCTGTCCCTTTGAAATTAAAACGACCCGCATAAGCTCTCGACGGTGTTTGATATTTTCCAATGGTAATTAAATCATTTCCATCGGAAATTTCTTCCCAAACGGTTTTATCACCATTTAAAGCATCACGCGATTGATCAACATACGCTAATTCTACAGTTGGTCCAATCCGCATATTTCCTTTGTCAGGTTGTTCTTGACCCGTAAGAAGTTTAAACAAAGTTGTTTTACCTGCGCCATTCGGTCCAATAATCCCTACAATCCCACCGGGTGGTAAAGTAAAGCTCAAATCTTCAATTAAAACTCGTTCTCCAAAACTCTTTGAAAGATTTTGAACTTCTACCACTAAATCACCTAAACGTGGACCGGGTGGAATATAGATTTCTTGGGTTTCATTTCTCTTCTGAGTTTCTTGAGAAGATAATTCATCAAAACGCGCCAACCGTGCTTTACTTTTTGCATGACGACCTTTCGGTTGTGTTCTCACCCATTCTAATTCAGCTTTCATCGCTCTTGCGCGTGCATCTTCTTGTTTTTCTTCAATTTCTAAGCGTTTTTGTTTTTGTTCTAACCAAGAAGAATAATTGCCTTCCCAAGGAATTCCTTGACCGCGATCTAATTCTAAAATCCAACCTGCGACATTATCTAAGAAATACCGATCGTGCGTAATTGCAACCACTGTTCCCGCATATTCTTGTAAAAAGCGTTCTAACCATGCAATTGATTCAGCATCCAAATGGTTAGTTGGCTCGTCAAGTAATAACATATCGGGTTTAGAAAGCAATAATTTGCACAAAGCAACTCGACGTTTTTCTCCACCCGATAATTTGCTTACATCTGCATCCCAAGGGGGTAATCTTAAAGCGTCAGCGGCGATTTCTAAAGTTCTTTCTAAATTATGACCATCTCGGCTTTGTAAAAAGTTTTCTAATTCACCTTGTTCTTTAGCAAGTTTCTCAAAATCTGCATCGGGTTCTGCATAGGCTGCATAAACGGCATCTAAACGAGTTTGTGCTTGCTTGATTTCTGCTAAGGCTTCCTCAACATTTCCTCTCACATTTTTATTAGGATCGAGGGCTGGTTCTTGGGGTAAATAACCGATTTGAATTCCAGGTTGTGGACGCGCTTCACCAATATAATCTTTATCCACGCCCGCCATAATACGAAGCAAGGTTGATTTACCCGCACCATTTAAGCCTACGCGTTTGGGAGGAACAACTTTACCCACGCGATTCATCGTAAAAATATACTGTGCCATAATAATACTTTTATCCAAAAAGAGAATTATAACCGATTTAGAGAAATAAATGCTATGGTTAAATTAATGAATTTATCTATTGATTTAAAAATAAATAAACGTTAAAATTTTAAAAGACTATTAAATCAGGAGGAGTATCATGCAACTAATAATTTATATAATGTTTTTAATCGGTGTATTACAAACATTTGCATTTGAGCTAAATGCAGCGGAAGAGTATGAAATTAAAGCCGCTTACTTGTTTAATTTAGGTAATTTTATAAAGTGGCCCGATCGGGTTTTGCAAAATAACATTGATATTTGTATTTTAGGAGAAAATCCGTTTGGTTCAAATTTGGAATTGATTGCTAAAAAAGAGAGAAAACTCCAAAATAAACCAGTCGTTCTTAAAAACATAATTTCTATTGCAGATTCAAAAGAATGTGCGATTTTATTTATTAGTGCATCGGAACAATCTAATCTAACAACTTTATTTAATAAATTGAAAGGAAAACCGATTTTAACGGTTGGAGATTCGGAACGTTTTGTGTTAATTGGAGGTATGATCCAATTTTATCAACGCGAAGGCAAAATTCGTTTAATGATTGATCCACAAACGCTTGAAGAAAATGGTTTAAAAGCAAATTCACAATTAATGCGGATTGCTCAACGAGTTGAACGAAAGGAGTAAATTTATGAAAACAATATTAATGAGTTTAATCTTATTAGGCATTTCAAATATTGCATTTTCATCAGAGGAAATCAATAAAGAAAAAGCTGCTCGTATTGATGCGTTAATGGCATTGAAATTGGAAGAACTTGCAGAGGTAGAAATCAAATTAGATGATACATTTGATGTATTTGACGGATTATTGCGGCGACAAACCGTAAAAGTTGCGTCGGGCGTTAAACAAGATGCGTCAAATGCACCCGCTATAACAACGGTTATTACCGACCAAGATATCGAAGCAATGGGCGCACGCACACTCACTGAAGTCCTTGAAAGTGTTCCAAATTTACACATTTCTTATGATTTCTTCAATTATGCGCCCATGTATGTGATGCGTGGGGTTTATTCAAACTTTAATCCCCAAATTCTTATTATGATCAATGGGTTGCCGATTAAAGATTTACATTCTGGCAATCCAAGTACTCGCGGCATTAATTTTCCTGTGCATTCGGTGCAACGTATTGAAATTATTAGAGGTCCAGGGTCGGCGTTGTATGGCGCAGACGCGCTGGCGGGGGCTATTAACATCATTACCAAAACCGCGGAAGAGCTAAAAGAAACTGAAATTGGTGCGCGCACGGGAAGTTTTGACACGCATGGCGGTTGGGTTGTGCACGGCAGCAAATTGCAAGGCGTTGATGTCGCCGCGATGGTCAATTATAGCAGCGAAAATGGTCATAACGAATTGATTACACAGGATTATCAGAGTGCGTTGGATCAGCGTTTTAAAACGAATGCGTCGCACGCCCCGAGCAAACCGTCGTTAGGGCGCGACACGCTTGATATTCGTTTAGATGTTAGTAAAATTTCTGAAAAAACAGGCACTTGGCGTATGCAAGCGTCGCAACATCAAGTTTTTAACGCTGGAACAGGCGCAGGTCCCGCGCAAGCCATTGATCAAGTGGGAGAAAATAAGGTCGACATTAAAGACCTTGTTTTAAGTTGGCAATCTCCGTCATTGGGCAAATCTTGGCTTTTGGGCGCGGAATTGGCATTCACCGACCGTTTTTGGACGAGCCATGATATGCAGCTTTACCCAAACGGCGCATTTGGCGGACAATATCCGATTGGCTTCAACGCAAGTGCGGGAATTGCCGAACAAGACCTCCGTTTTAACTTTAATTCAACTTATAAAGGCTTTGAAAATCATGTCGTTAGAATGGGAACGGGCTATTTTCACGGCGATCAACATGAAGTTTGGCAAAAAACGAATTGGTTGTATCCACCTCAAAATCCGCCGTTGCCTTATGGTGGACAATTGGTGGACATTAGCGATACGCCTTTCATTTTCCAATCCGAAGAAACCCGCAAAAATCATTACATTTTCTTACAAGATGCTTGGCATTTCAAAGATAACTGGGAATTAACTTTAGGTGGTCGTTTTGATAGCTATTCTGATTTCGGTGAAACCTTTAATTTACGCGGCGCATTAGTGTGGCAAATTAAAAACAATCTCACCGCTAAAGTATTGTATGGAGAGGCTTTTCGTGCACCCTCTTTTCAAGAATTATACAACGTTTATAATCCTTTAGCATTAGGTAATCGTGGATTAAAACCAGAAACCTTTAAAACATGGGAATTAGCCTTCGATTGGCGACCACATCAAACCTTACATACGGGTTTAAATTTCTATGTCTTTGATTGGAAAGATGCCATCGCATTTCTTTCACCAACTAATACCTTAGGTTCTGAAACCCAACAAGGTGGCTTAGTTGCCAGAACCGCTCAAAATATGGGAGAAACTATTAAAGGACATGGTGTAGAACTTGAAATGCGTTGGAAAGTAAATGCGCGTTCAAGTTTGTTATTCAATTACGCATTACAACGAGTGAAACAAAGCTCAGTTGATTGGGGTAATTATCCTCAACAAGATGCTTATGTTCGATGGGATTGGTTGTTTTATCCTGATTGGTATTTGAACACGCAATTAAATTGGATTAGTGATCGTGAACGTCCATTCGGTGATCCACGCCAAAAACTTAAAGGATACGCGGCGTTAGATTTAACTGTGCGTCATAAAAATATTAGAAATAGCCAATGGAATTTCGCCTTTGGTGTGAAGAACTTGCTCAATCAATCCATGTTTGAACCTAGCCCCGGACCCGATCAAGCGGGCGTAATTCGAATCCCTAATGATTTACCTTTGGCAGGTCGTTCGTTGTTCGCCGAAATTCGTTACAAATTCTAATCTAATCACTAATCTAATAGTAGGCAAATTTGTCTACTATTTTTCCAATCTAAACATAGGAGGAAAATTGTTATGCAATCTAATTTAACATTACAGATTGAAATCTACGCAAAAAATCAAAATCAATCACTCCTATGCAAAATTTAGTTGTTATTCCTTTTAATCCAAATAAAGAATAAAACCTTGTGTTTCTCAAAATAGCGGTTGCTTTTCCTTTAGATATTCTCGATTATCTTCCTCCTCCAAATGTTGAAATTACAACTGAGCATTTTGGTTGTCGAGTGCGCGTGCCATTTAGAACAACTGAAACTATCGGTTTGTTAATGGGCATTTCAAATGAAACCGATGTGCCTTTGGAAAAAATGAAAGCGGCATTAGAATTGATTGATGAAAAACCTTTGATTTCTAAAAAAGATTTAGCTTTAATTGAATGGACGGCGAATTATTATCATTGCGTGATTGGTTGGACAGTTCAAACAGTTCTTCCAAATGTTTTATTTCAAAAAACTGAATTGCCTGATTACAAAACCCCTAAAATAATACCTGCTCAAGAAATCGCTTTAGTATTAAATAAAGCACAACAACAAGCCGTTGAAACAATTGAGGAATCTTTTGGAAAATTTAAGCCTTTTTTATTAGAAGGCGTGACGGGAAGTGGAAAAACCGAAGTTTATTTGCAACTTATTGATAAAATTATAAAAAGCGGAAAGCAGGCTTTAGTTTTAGTACCAGAAATTAATTTAACGCCACAAACCGTCGAACGATTTCAAAAACGATTTGACGTTCCGATTTCAACGATCCATTCAAATATTGCAAAAATAAAACGTTTGAATGCTT
>JFJP01011534.1_pt1 | contig 11215 bp, 10 predicted proteins | sample 431651 | NCBI WGS metagenome assembly JFJP01 (sample SAMN02602958, study PRJNA72255) | Microbial mat metagenome, whole genome shotgun sequencing project. | biome: fresh water; feature: sink hole; material: water; isolation source: purple microbial (photo- and chemosynthetic) mats found in... | reverse complement strand
TGGCCGCGCCCGTGATGCAACTCGTAAGGTCACGGCTAGAGTCGGTGGCTTCATACGTGACGGTATGGCAATAGTTGGGGTCGGAGGCAGAGGTGAAGGTAATGCTGAGACTGTTGCTAAGTTGCTTGGTTGAAGCCCTGCCACTGAGTCTCGTTACTACCGTACTCACAGTTACCGTGTCTGTTACAGAGGGAGAGGAATTTGTTATGCCATTGATAGCCATATGAAGGTCGGGGTCTCGCTCAAATTCTAGAATCAGGCTGTAGCCGTTTGTTTCTGTTATATTCAGTTTGGTTCCAATTTTAAGGTCATAGTAGTAAGCTGTTGTCGTTACCGGTGTTATAGATGAGATGTTGGCTACTACACAGCAGAAATTTGAGTTGTAGTCGGAGCCGACTACTATTGAATCCCCTCTTATAACTTGACCCCCTGAGGAACCTTCTACACTTATACCGTAAGACATTGTACCGTTTCCGTCGGGGATGACGAATGCCCTCATGTTTTGTTCAACGAAGACAGGGTCGTCTGCGTTGGTTGTTGTATCCATAGCCTGCACCATTGCATCATGTCTTTTTGTACTAATCAGGTTGGCTTGCGTGAAAAGTGACGCAGGGGTATAGAAGAGATTGGTTTTGTCATCGCTCCAAGTTTCACCTGGCTTTATTTCATATTGCCAATGGCCTGTCGTTAGGTCAATGTCTATCCGTCGGGTGCTATCATTCGGCCAATTACTGTCATACACATAAATGTAACCTGTATTCCCATTTTCCTCAGTGCGATAGGCCACCAGGTTATGGCCTGAGTCACCTTGATAAATAACAACGCCCATAGGTTCTGGACTGGCTTTGATAGCTTGGTAGCTTTGCAAAGGGGTGTCATCGAGATGGCGGTTTTGAGTGACCCATTGCCCATTGACCCGTTGTGGGGTGCCAAACCACCAAGTAAGATATTGTTCACTCAGTTGGCGCGCCTGATACAAATGGATATAATCTTTCACATCATTACTCGCAGGCCATTGATTGACGTTGGTAATGGCTTGATTAGCGGAGGACAGTAAACTCGGCTCGACGGTTTCCGTCAAGCCCAGATAGCGCACCAAACTTGCGCCCGTGAACCCCGCAGAATTTCCGCCCTGACCTATACTTTGATGCATTTCGTAATACAACAACGCCCCCTTACGGCGTTCTCCCGTAGGAAGTTCCATTTCCGTATCGGGGAAAGTCTTTTTAAACTGTTCCCATTGGGCCGTATCGGTTAAAGTGGTGTTATCATAGCTAAAGTTTTTAAAGCCGAAACCATCTCGCCCCACTTGGAAGGTTTTGGCGTTAGGTGTTAGCGTGGGGGTTGTCGTCGCGGTATTGGTTGGTGTGGCGGTATTGGTAGCGGTTGGGCTAGAAGTTGAGGTTGCGGTATTGGTAGCGGTTGGGCTAGAGGTTGGGGTGGCAGACGGGGTAAATGGTGTGGCTGTACTGGTTGGTGTGGCAGGTGGTGTCGCGGTGGCTGACAAAGTGGCTGTTGCCGTTGCCGATAACGTCGCCGTTGGTGACAAAGTAGCCGTAGGCGTGGGGGTGGCAGGACAAAGTACATTGGTTCGTCCTAAGTTGGTGATGCCACTTAACCATGTCTGAAACGTGGGTGATGAAGGTTCACAAATCGTAGTACCCGTAAAATATAAGTACGTTAAAGCAGTTAATTGAGTTAAACTGTCAGGAAGTGGGCCGTTTAACGGGTTATTAAAAAGGGAAAGAGTCGTCAATTGGGTAAGATTGCCAAATTCAATCGGAATCGAACCCGTTAGCTGATTATCCGAAAGGTTAATCGTTTGCAGGTTGGTTAAGTTGCCCAACGCAGGAGGAATCGTGCCGCTTAACTGGTTCTTAAAAAGATAAAGACCCGTCAATTGGGTAAGATTGCCAAATTCAATCGGAATCGAACCCGTTAACTGATTATCTCCGAGGTGAATAATTTGCAAGTTAGTTAAATTACGCAACCCAGAAGGAATAGTGCCAGTTAACTGATTAGCCATAAGAAAAATCTCGGTCACATGCCCCGTGTTACAGGTTATCCCCTGCCAGCTACATGGGGTATTTGTGGTCAACCAGCCCGTTTTGTTCGTCCAGCCTGACCCGTTGGTGCTGTTGTATAGGGTGACTAATTCGTTACATTCTGCTTGGGGGATTTCGCTAACATTACTACAGCTAAAGGCTTGCGCCTGCGCGGGCGCGGCGGTGTGGCTGCTGAACATGAGGGTCAGTAGCAGGGTGCAAAAGAACATGGTTTTGATGATGAGACGGCTTTTCATTTTTGGTTCTCCTGTGAAAAAAGATAAGGTTGATTTTAAGCTATTATAAGGTTTCAAACCTTATAATAGCTGACTAACAAAGTTAAAAATCGCGGAGTTAGCACGCCCCCGTGCTAACAGTGACACACGAGGGCGTGTGTCACTCCTCAAAATGAACGGTTTTGCGTAAGTCCTAAGGTTGAGTGAGTTTGAGTCATCAGGTGACTTGAAGTCACCTGATGACTAGGGACGAACATGCGGTTTGCCCTGCAACCTTGACGGGAGGGCGGGTGGTGTAGAGACAGGGCATGCTCTGTCTCTACTGTGACAAATCTAAAGATTTGGACTCCGCGTGTGGCGATACAAGTTGGTTATGACATGGCTTTAAGCTATAATTCAGCCCATAAAGGAGCTAAAGATGACAACTTTAACCATTGAATTACCCGATACATTATGGCAACAAACCCAACAAGTGGGTTTATCACCCCAAAAATTAGAACACCTGATTATTCAGTTTGTACAACTTTCTGTCCAAAAATGGCCGCAGCAGCCTAAATTAGAGGGGCGACGCTTTGCTCAACAACTCATTCAGCAAAATCGAGCCTTGTTTGAAGAGTTAGCACAATTATGAAGATATTGCGGCCTGGTTTGAGCAACTTGTGGCATAAATAAGCGGATTGCCTTGCAACCTTGACGGGCGCGGCGGAGTCCAAAGCCGTAGGCTTTGTGTTTTTGGGGTCAAAGCCTACGGCTTTGGACTCCGTGTTGGCGACAAAAAACGCGCTGTCCCATGAGGCAGAGAACTGCTTGGGCGCGGCGCGCGGGTAAAACCAAAATAAATAGTGTTAATTTTACGAAATATGAGGTAAATATAATATTGTTGTAAGTATGAAATTTTCAATTAACAAATTTGATTTTTATATTATTAAGATAAGCCTGACATAATTTAATACCATGCAAGGATTTTGTCAAATGGGTGAATATGGCCTGGGAAGCCATACGGTGCGAGGGCATAAACATGGAGTCCAAATCTTTAGATTTGACGGTCAAATCTAAAGATTTGGACTCCATGTTTGGACTCCAGGGCGAAAATTCTACCTGCAAGAATGATTGACTTTAACAGATGAGGCCATTATAATTTCAGGTAAGTTTTATCTCAGGAGATAATATTATGAAACGTTCCATTATTGACCCTAACCGCAGTTACAGTTTTAGTGATTATTTTGAAATGAATGTGCCAACGCGTGAGGTATTGGCTTATTTTGGCTATAGCTGGCGCGCCGAAAGTTGTATTTTGCCTAAAACAGCCATCAACTTAGATTATTTTCATGGTTTGAAAGAAACTTTGGATGCCAATTTACGGGTTGTGCCGTTGACGAATGAAGCATCGCGACGGGAGATTTTAGTTGCTCCTATTTTGCTTAAATTGGGAGCATACTTGCAATTTACGATGGATATTGAATATTCCTTGAATGTAACCAAACAGTTAAAGGGTAAGATTGATTATTATCTTCAACACAAAACCAATTTGCTCATTATTGAGGCCAAGCATGATGATATGACGCGCGGCTTTACGCAGTTGGCAACGGAGTTGATTGCCCTTGACCAATGGTTAGATGATGATGAGAAACCGTTATATGGTATTATAACGATAGGTGATGCTTGGCGGTTTGGGGTGTTAGACCGTGTGCAGAAGCAAATTTGCCAAGACATTCGGCTGTATGCCATTCCGACTGAATTAGAGGAATTATTACGGATTCTCATTGCCATTTTAACGGGCGAGGAAACACCTTAATCATGAAACATTCCATTATTGACTCTAACCGCAGTTACAATTTTAGTGACTATTTTGATATGAATATACCCATAGATGAGTTAATGGCTTACTTTGGCTATAGTCGCACCCGACAAAAATATCCCTTGCCTCGTAGTGAGGGTGATTTGAGTTATTTTGCGGGCTTGCAAGCCCAATTAGAATCTTATTTTTATTACGCTGACCCTACTTCTGAAACGGCCTTGCGAGAAGTGTTAGTGGCCCCGATTTTATTAAATGTAGCCGTCTATCTTAAAATACCGATTCGAATAGAATACCCCTTACGCGTCACTCATCAATTGAAGGGCAAGATTGATTACTATTTGTATGGTAACAATTTGTTAGTCATTGAGGCTAAAAATGGTGAATTACAACGCGGTTTTATCCAATTAGCGGCTGAGTTGATTGCCTTTGACCAGTGGCTTGATGCGGATAGTAAACCGATTTATGGCATGGTTACAATTGGTAATGCTTGGCAATTTGCAATTTTAAATCGTGTTACCAAACAGATGACGCAAGACCCGCGTCTTTATCGGGTGCCAGATGATTTAGAGGAATTGTTACGAATTTTAATTGCCATTTTAACGGGTGAGGAATCAAATTAATCATGAAACGCTCTATTATTGACCCCAACCGCAGTTATAGTTTTCGAGATTATTTTGAAATGAATGTGCCAATAGATGAGCTATTAGCCTATTTTGGGTATACTCGCCAAAGCCAAGCCTGCTCTTTGCCTAGAACACACCATGAGATTGCTCGATTCGCTTTGTTAAAAGAACAGTTAGCAGAAAATATGCTTTATGTGGATTTGACGGGTGAAGCGGCGCGGCGTGAGGTTTTGATTGCCCCGATTCTTTTAAGTTTGGCGCGTGACCTTAAGATAAAAATACACATTGAATATCCGCTTCATGTGACCCATCAATTGAAAGGTAAAATTGATTATTACTTGAACCAAGCGAATAACCTTCTCATCATTGAAGCGAAACATGATGATATGACGCGGGGTTTCACCCAACTAGCGGTGGAACTCATTGCGCTTGACCAATGGCTTGATGATGATGTGAGGCCATTGTACGGTATTATTACTATTGGTGACGGGTGGCGGTTTGGGGTGTTAGACCGCGTGAAGAAACAAATTATCCAAGATACGCGCCTTTACGCTATCCCTACCGAAATCGAAGAATTATTACGAATTTTAATTGCCATTTTAACGGGTGAGGAAACGTCCTGAAATATTAAAAAGACCTCACAGGTTTTCAAAACCTGTGAGGTCTTTTTTTCATAAACATTAGCCTTTATAGCGTTTCAAACGCTATAAAGGCTGAATAGATTATCACGGGAAAATGCCGCGTTGTTCAATGGCATCGGCCACACGGGACACGCCCAACATGAACGCCCCTTGCCGCAGCGAGACATGGCGGCTATCGCTCAAGTCACAGACTTGTTGGAAAGCGGTGTCCATGAAGCGGCGCATATTCTTACGCACTGTGTCTAAATCCCAGAGGAAGGCTTGTAACCCTTGCACCCATTCAAAGTAACTAACCGTAACGCCCCCCGCATTAGCCAAAATATCTGGCACGGTGATGATGCCCCGTGCATGGAGGATTTTGTCTGCCGTTGAGCTAGTGGGGCCGTTTGCGCCCTCGACAATATATTTGGCCTGAATATGGTCGGCATTGAGGGAGGTAATTTGGTCTTCGAGCGCGGCGGGAATGAGTACATCACACTTAAGACATAATAATTCTTCATTGGTGACGCGTTCTAACCCTGGCACGCTATAGCCCTCTAGGGTGCGGGTGGGTGAGCTTTTGGTATATTTCAACATGGCTTCGGGGTCGAGGCCGTTGGGGTTATAATAGCCGCCTGACACATCGCTTATGGCGATAATCTTGCAGCCATCTTGCGCCAAATAATGCGCCGCCCAATAACCCACTTTACCAAAGCCCTGCACCACTACCGTCGCGCCCTCAACCAATTCGCCATACCGTTTCAGGGTACTTTCCGTAATAATGGCAACCCCTAAACCCGTTGAGTCGGCGCGGCCTAAGCTGCCACCGAGGGCAATGGGTTTACCTGTTACAATTTCTTGGGCGGCGATGCCTTGCAACATACTGTAAGTATCACTCATCCAGGCCATGGTGCGTTCATCGGTATTGACATCGGGGGCGGGAATGTCCTTTTTCGGGCCGATAATGGGCATGATGGCATAAGTATAACGGCGAGTTAAGCGGCGGAGTTCTTTCTCGGACAGATTTTGTGGGCTAACTGAAATGCCCCCTTTCGCGCCGCTATAGGGCAAATCTAACACCGCACATTTCCAGGTCATCAATTGGGCTAAGGCCGTTACTTCATCTAATGAAACATCGGCATGATACCGCACGCCCCCTTTGCCAGGGCCGCGTGCATTGGTATGTTGGACGCGATACCCGGTGAAAACTTCAATTTCACCGTTATCCATTTCAACGGGGAGGGCAACTTTGAGGGTGCGTTCACAACTTCGTAATACGCGGTGAATACTGGGGCTGAGTTGCAGTCGCTCGGCGGCATCATCTAAATGGTTGAGTGCCGTGTAGAGCATTCGCATGCCAGGGCTGTCTTGAATGGTGGCGGTAATTGTGCCACCTTCTCTGGTTACGGGGGGTGCTAAAGTCATATCAATCTCCTGACAAACGTCATTGTTTGCTGATTGGCATGAAGTGGATTGGTTTAGGATTTTCATTTACTGTTCAGATATTGGAGTGCAAACCTTTAGGTTGCACTCCGTAAGGAGTTACGCAGAACCCTCACCCCGACCCTCTCCCACAGGGCGAGGGAGTAAAACTTCCCTCCCTTTGGGGGGGATTTTGCCTTTTTGCGTAAGTCCTATCCGTAAGCGAATATCCTCATCAACCCACTAAATGCTAATGGTCAATCATTGACTCAAATGCCTTTATCATGGTACACTATTATTATGTAAACTTGATTTGCGGGGTGAGTAGTCACCTTGAAGTCTATTCTAGCATAGAATAGCCAATTGCGCTATAGAAGTGAGGGAAACCATGACCATATCCTTGGATTTAGCTATCGCCGCTATTCAATCTAATCGTCGAGAAGAAGGACGACAACTGTTAAATCTACTCATTCAACAAAACCCTAATGATGAAATGGCCTGGTTATGGATGAGTGAAGTGGTGGAAAAAGAGGAGCAGCGCGCCCGTTGCTTGTATCATGTTTTGGCAATTAACCCCCATAGCACGGTGGCGCGGCAAGGGTTGCAACGGCTCGGCATCGAGATTACCGCCTCGCGCCCCGTGACGGTGGAACAGCCTAAAGAGGAAACGAAACCTGTTCCTACGCAACCCCCGCCCATAGCCGATGAACGCCACCCTAAACGGCTTGACCCCAAAGCGATTACCCAAGCCATGCCGCTAAATTCACCTTTTAGCGAGACGGCAGTAGCAACTCCTGCCGATGAATCAGCCCGTAAGAAAGAGTTATCGAATACCAAACAGCGTTTACGTTTCTTAACTCAGGCACTTGTTGAGCAGCAGCTAGGGCAAGACTCCCGCCCTGTTCCCGTGATGAATGGTAATGTACCTCTGCCTGATTTTGATGCGGCTTTAGCGCAGGTCAATCAACTCCCGCTAGAAAAAACCTTCATGGTCGCGCCCTCACGCCCCATGAAATTACCGCTTAACCCTTCGCGCCCCAGCCCTGCTTTTGCGGCGTATGCTGCGCCCTCGCAACCCATGCGACCCATTGCTTTTAATCAAATGGGCTATGATAACAGTATGTTTACGCAACTCACCCGCCCCTCCCAACCGATTGGCCTGCCCCACGCTCAAACTATGGGCATGCAATTTCAAAGCCAACCCATTCCCGTTGTCCATGCCAACACCACTTTGGGCATGCCTTATCCAGGGCAAATGGCCTACGCGGGCAACAACGGTTTTCATGCCAATGCCACGTTAGGCATGCCCATTCAAGTCGGTGGCTATCAACCCATGCCGCAACCCGCCCACTCTGACCGCGAATTGATTGCCGCTTATCAATCCGCCAACCAACGACTAAAATCATCTCAGGCCGCTGAGGTTGATGAGGATGATGAAGAGGTCAATGTGGTGGCTGTCTTTATTCTCGGATTTCTCTTTATTACTGCTCTCGGCGGTATTGGCTTGTTATTCTTACTTTTTCTGACGACGGGATTTTAAGCTCAAATAACAAAATAAGCCGCTAATTTCACCTGAGATTAGCGGCTTATTTTGTTGCGAAATGTAAAAAATCGCGGAGTTAGCACGCCCTCGTGCTAACAGTGACACACGAGGGCGTGTGTCACTCCTCAAAATGAACGGTTTTGCGTAAGTTCTACCTATTTTGTTTTGACTAGAGTGTAGGAATTGTTGTAATAATTTCTAATCCAGTAATCATTTCAAAATCAGTCGGATTATGGGTGACTAATGGTATATCGTGTTGTAAGGCCGCCGCAGCAATCCAGGCATCTTGTACGGAAATTGGCTGACCCCTGGCTCGGCGTTGATTTGTAACCTCTGCCCATAGACGGCTTGTTTCAGTATCAAACAATAAGATGTCAAAATTATCATGCATCCAACTTTCCATCTGTTGGATACGTTTTACTCCCCATTGGTATAACTCTGCTACATTCATCAAGCAAATAGCCCAAATCTGGTTATCTAAGTAAGGCTTATAACCTTCGATTCTGCTATCTTTCTTAAGTAGAAATGAAATGATGTTAGTATCTAGCAAAATCATTTGACTAGATTCTCCTGCCGTTGTTGGTACGTAAAGGTGAGAAAATCATCTACCGATTCATCTTCGGGCCAAAAGTCGGCTACAGCTTGGTCAACCGTTTTAAGTCGAGCAGTGGCAATATGGGGTCTAATCTCAGCCATATTTTGAATGCCTAGCAATCGCTGTAAAAGAATCACTATTAATTGAAACTGTTCTTTAGGTGAAAGAGCTAAAATAATATCCAAAATTGGCTCTGTTTTAGTTGATATTTGTTGGTTTAGCATCATAATCTCCTTTTTTATTCATCCGATTACGAATGAATCGCTATAGCTTATATTTTACCCGCTTATATAACAATTGGTAAAATTAGCTCAACTCTAAATCAAAAAGTTACTTGCTTTTGCTTGCGTCTTTATAGCAGGTAAATAAACCTTAAAGGTGGTGCCTTGCCCCACCGCACTTTCCACCCCAATATGCCCCTCCAATTGTTGCACAATCCCAAAAACAATTGCCAGCCCTAGCCCCGCACCCTGCCCAATCTCTTTGGTGGTAAAAAATAAATCAAAGATATTTGTCTTAACATTTTCGGTCATGCCCACACCATTATCGCTCACTTCAATAAAAATATATTGACCCAACTTGAAGCCCATTGGCAGTTCAGCATTGGCAGTTGTCGCTTCAAAATCGGTGATATTCACTTGAATCTCCCCCCCCTGGGGCATGGCATCATACGCATTAGCTACTAAATTAAGTAATATTTCTTCTATTTGCCCTGGCGTGGCAATAACCTGAGCCAAATTAGGCTCAATTGTGACGGTTAATTCAATATCGGGGTGAGTAAAACGGTTGAATAAATGGCTAGTATCCACCAAAAAACGGTTCAAGTTGATGGGATGAGGCTCAGATAAGGGATGACGAGAAAAATTAAGCAATTGTTGCACCAACGTCGCAGCGCGGTTAGCCTTACGTAAAATTCCTTTTAGGTCGGCCTCTATCGGACTCGCAGTCGGTAAAGTTATTAAAGCAAGTTCGGCATAACCAATAATCGTCGTTAATAAATTGTTAAATTCGTGCGCCACGCCGCCCGCGAGTTGTCCCACCGCCTCCATTTTTTGTGATTGTCGTAACTTAATTTCTAATTGATGCCGTGTCGTTATATCATTAATCATAATAACGACCCCCACGATTTCACCCTTCGCGCTCACATGGGGACTATAACGACTAATTAACCAATGCGTTTCGCCATGAATTGAATAAACCAAGTCTTGGCTACGGCTAGCTTGGCCGTTAATCGCTTGTTGTAAATGGTCATTGGCTTCGGGGTCAGGCAAAAAATTCCTTATATCTTGTTGCATTACCTTATCCGCTGTTACACCAATTAACTTCTCCATGAATTGATTCCATAATAAACATTGTAAATTTTGGTCACAAACAGCTACCCCTTCCTGCACACTGGAAATAATCGTTTTATTAAAATGCTCCGATTCTAACAAAGCCCGTTGAATCATCTTGCGTTTTGTAATATCACGAGCAATACCATGCACTTTTATGACTCCCTGGTCATCTTTCACTAAACGGCTTTTTATTTCTAAGGGAATCAATTGTCCATCTTTGGCTATGGCTTCAATTTCATACGTTGTCTGTGGCTCACCTTGTAATTTTGCCTGAAACTTGGGCTGAAATGCGTCAAGCGAACTGGGCGTAAAAAGTTCGTTGAGGGACATAGTGATAATTTCTTCGCTTGTATAACCTAAAATATCTTCAACGACTCGATTTATTGAGGTAAATAAACCAGTGGTGGGGTCAAGGGTGTAGATAATATCGGTGGCGTTTTCAAACAGATGGCGATAATTTTGCTCTTTACGTTGGTAACTTTGTTCTAAAAAACGAGCATAGCTGCGCCATTGGATGTAAATTAAGCCCACCATGAAGCCAAAAATAGCGGATACAGTTATAGGCATAAGATATATTACGGGAGATAAAGCGATGCCTAACACAACTTTTGTTTGGAACGCGGCAAGTAGACCACCAAAAAGGGCTAATAGAATTGCCGTAATTAAACAAAATAATAGCTGTGGTAAAGTTAAGCTAGGCCGATAATGAATTGGGATGGGTTGTTGTTTCATGAGTTCACATTGTTCTGAACAAACCTAAAAGTTTGCGCTCCGTAAATTTAGACTCAGTAGACATTATACCGATTTAATGATTTTCGTAGGGGCAGGGCTTGTCCCTGCCCGCAATGGGGGCAAGCACAAGGTATTGCCCCTACAAAATGCCAACAATTTTTTAATTGGTATAAACTCTAGTACACTTGGGCGTAAATGACTAAGCAGTTCAAAACCCACACCTACAAGGTCTTAAAGACCTTGCAGGTGAAATCACGTTACACCGAC
>JFJP01000357.1_pt1 | contig 11216 bp, 11 predicted proteins | sample 431651 | NCBI WGS metagenome assembly JFJP01 (sample SAMN02602958, study PRJNA72255) | Microbial mat metagenome, whole genome shotgun sequencing project. | biome: fresh water; feature: sink hole; material: water; isolation source: purple microbial (photo- and chemosynthetic) mats found in... | reverse complement strand
CGGGGAACATCTACACCCGCCTCGGCAATCCCACCCAGGCCGTGCTGGAGGAGCGCGTTGCCAAGCTGGAGGGTGGCGTGGGGGCCCTGGCAGTGGCTTCGGGCATGGCTGCCATCACCGTGGCGCTGACCACGATCGCCCGGGGTGGGGACCATATCGTGGCCGGTGACAACCTCTACGGTGGCACCTTCAACCTGCTGAAGAACACCCTTCCCCGCCTGGGGATCCAGACCACTTTCGTCGATAGCCGCAACCCCGCGACCTTCAAGGCGGCCCTCACGCCCCAGACCCGGGCCATCTACGCCGAAGCCATCGGCAATCCCAAGCTGGACATCCCCGATTTCGAAGCGCTGGGAAAGATCGCCGACGAAGCCGGAGTGCCCTTGATCGTGGACAGCACGCTGGCTTCGCCGTACCTCTTGCAGCCACTGAAGCACGGCGCCCACATCGTGGTGCACAGCCTCACGAAGTACATCGGAGGTCACGGCACTTCCATCGGTGGCATCCTCGTGGACGGCGGACGCTTCAACTGGTCCAACGGCAAGTTCCCCGAATTCACGGAGCCCAATCCCGGCTACCACGGCGCGAGGATCGTGGAAGTGGCGGGTCCTGGGGCTTTCGTGGCCAAGGCGCGCCTGGAGATCCTGCGCGATCTCGGCCCGGCCATCTCGCCCTTCAACGCCTTCCTGATCATCCAGGGCCTGGAGACGCTGCCCATCCGCATCGAGCGCCACGGCCAGAACGCCCTGGCCCTGGCCCAGTGGCTGGAACAGCACCCCAAGGTGGCCTGGGTGAACTACCCCGGTCTTCCGACCCATCCGAGCCACGCCACGGCGAAGAGATACTTCCGGCCCGGTGCGGGTTTCGGAGGCATCCTCACCTTCGGCGTCAAGGGCGGTCTCGAAGCCGGCAAGACGGTCATCAACCAGGTGGAGCTGTTCTCTCGCCTGGCCAATGTGGGCGATGCCAAGAGCCTCATCATCCATCCTGCCAGTACCACCCACCAGCAGCTCTCCGTGGAAGACCGCCAGCTCACGGGCGTCACCGATGACCTGATCCGGCTCTCCGTGGGTCTGGAGCACATTGATGACCTGAAGGCCGACCTCGAACAGGCCCTCGCAGGGATTTGAAAACAGAGATAAAAAGCATTGAAACAGGGATGAAGGGGATGAAGGGGATAAAGAAGAACTAAGGGAAGGGATTTCATCTTTGTCTTTGCTTTCATCCCCTGCAGCTCCTCCATTCCTGTTGTTTTATTTCGTTGAGATCGCAGTACTGCGGAACAAGGTCAGTTGGAGAAACGCACATGTCCATCAAAGTACTTAAATTCGGGGGCACCAGCGTCGGCTCGCCGGAGGCGCTGCGCCTGGCTGTGGCGATCATCCAGGCGGAACTGCCGCGCGGGGGCGTCATCGTGGTTTCGGCCCTTTCCGGTACTACGGATCAGATCCTGAAGGCCGTGGCCGCTGCTGGGAGAGGCGACACCAGCGCGGCGCTGGAGATCTTCGGCGATCTCCAGGCGCGTCATCGCATCGCAGCAGAGAGCCTGGGGGTTGCTTCCTGCGTCGAGCCCTCCTGGGCGCCCCTCTTCGACCGTCTCCATAGCCTGCTGCAAGGCATGGGCCTGCTCTGGGAGACCTCCTCCAGGGCCAGGGATGCGGCCTTGGCCATCGGCGAGACGCTGTCCGTGCATCTGGTGACGGAACTCCTGCGGGCGCAAGGGGTGGCCGCCTCTCTGCGGGATGCGCGGGAGGTGCTGCGCACGGACGCCCGGCATGGCCGGGCACGTCCCCAGCTGGAACTCATCCGCTCCGCCTGTGCGGACTGGAAACCGCTGCTCGCCCAAGGGCTCTGCATCGTCACCCAGGGGTTCATCGGTTCAAGCCCCGATGGTGCCACGACGACCCTGGGCCGGGGCGGATCGGACACCTCCGCGACCTTGCTGGGAGAGGCCCTGGAGGCCGACGAAGTCCAGATCTGGACGGATGTGGATGGGGTGCTCACGGCGGATCCGAGCCTCGTGGCAGGGGCCAGACCCATCCCGGTCATGAGCTTGCGGGAGGCGGCAGCCCTTTCCGCCTTCGGAGCCAAGGTCCTCCACGCAGATTCCCTGGCGCCGGTGGCGCGGGGCCGGTTCAAGCTGGTGGTGGCCAACACGCATCGCCCGGAGGCCAGCCGCACGGAGATCCTGGCAGACCCTGTCGAAGGGGCTGCGGGCCTCATCACCTCCGTGGCCTACAAGGAGGGGCTGGTGTGTCTCCACTTCCCTCCGGCGCGGGATCTGGATGCGGTCTTCCAGGTGGCTTCCGATCTTCAGGATGCCGGCGCTGTGCGCTATGGCCTTCTGAGCACGCCCGAGGGCAGCCTCCTGGTGGTGCGTCCCGAACACCCGGATGCGGTGGCACTGCTGGACAAACTTGAATGTGCAGGCCTGCATATCGAGCGGGGCTGGTCCAGCGTGGCGCTGGTGGGGGAAGGCCTCCTCCGGCATCCAGGGGGCGCCCTGGCTCTGCTTACCAACCTGGAGAGGGAAACCATCGGTGGCATCTTCGCGGGGGGGGCTGGCATCTCCGTGGCGTTCCTCGTGCCCGAGGAACGGTTGCGCGAGCTGATCCCATTGCTGCACCGGCTCTGCATCGAGGAACCCTGAGGCGGTATCCTTCAGGCGGGGGGAGGATATGGGATCCCGTGAGGTCAGGGAGGTGAAGCACATCGTCGACCTGTCCCGGGCCTACCGGCGGCATGTTCATGACGAACTCTCCATTGCCCATGTCTGGAGTGGCTCGACTCTGGCCTGGATCGACGGACGGGAGGTCCCCATTGTGGGCGAATGCATCGTGGTGATCCCGCCTGGAATCGCCCACGCCTGCAATCCCGTGGTCGACAGCGGCTGGGAATACACCCTGGCGCTGCTGGATCCCGCTGCCTGCACCGCAGGGAGCGAGGTGCTGCTTGCTGCCCCGTACCGCATCATGTCTTCCACGGATCAGCTCCGGGGCTTGTTCCGAGCCCTGCCCGAAGCTGGCAACGGGTCGGCCCAGGGGCTCCTGACCGCCCTTGGGGATGCGCTCAGCAGACAGGCTGGAAACCCCAGAACGCCCCTGCGTTCCTGTGCCCTGCGCCGGGTCATGGAGCATCTGCGCTCTCATCTGGCCTGCCCCCTCAGCCTGGACGACCTCTGCGCAGTGGCAGGCCTGAGCAAATACCATCTTGTGCGGTCCTTCAAGGACGCCTACGGACTCACCCCTCATGCCTACCACTTGAACCTCCGCGTGAACGAGGCCAAGGCCCGGCTAAGGATGGGCGGGGACCTTGCAACCGTGGCCCTGGATGCGGGGTTCTGCGACCAGAGCCACTTCACCCGGGTCTTCACCCGCTGCGTGGGGATGGCACCGGCCGCCTACCAGAAGGCCACCGCAATTCCGTCCAAGACGCCTCTCCAGCCTCATTCCTAGGCTGGATCCGGGGGTCGAGCCATGAAGATCGTGATCGTGCTGGACAAGCAACTGCCTACGGGCCTGCTGGCAAACGCCGCCGCCGTGCTGGCCTTCAGCACGGCGCAGCACCTGCCGGGGAGTGTTGGTCAGGATCTGGAGGATGCCGATGGAGGCATCCATCCCGGCATCACCAACCTGCCCATCCCGATCCTGGCCTGCGACGGGGAGCAGCTTGGTGTTCTCCGGGAGAAGGCTCATGCTCTTGCGAATGTCGGGTGCGTGGACTTTTCGGATGTGGCCCAGCGCTCCAAGCGCTATGAGGAATACGCGGGGTTCCTGAAGGCCTCCAGGGGGTCAGCACTGAATTACCTGGGCCTCTGCCTCTACGGCGAGCCCTCCTCCGTGAAGGGACTCACGGGTCATCTGGCCCTGGTGAAGTGAAGCGGGCTCAGGGTTGAGCCTGCGTCCGAAGATCCTGCAGGGGCGCCAGGTCATCGACCGTCAGGGCGATGGAGAAACGATAGCCGGCGAGGACGGTTTGAGGTTGCAGATCCGGCAATTCGAGGTAGGGATGGTCCAGGATGCGCAGCGCCGCTTCGCCTTTCCAGATGGGCGAGATCTGGACATTCCGCGAACGGAGCTGTACCAGTTCATGGACGGCGGGATGAGCCCGGTTCGCCAAGGCCAGTTCAGGGAAGTGCCGCACATTCACGGCTCGCGCGAAGCCGGGAGCAGGGAGCGTTTCGCTGAGCTCCCGCAGGGTCACCTGGGCTTCCACCAGCCGGCGATCCTTGACGGAGAGCGTTGCGCCGAAGCGGCCTCCGGGGGCGATCCTGGGTGCGGCCCTGGTGGAGAAAGCGGTCGCTTGGGTGATCCAGGTGGAGCCCATCTGCTTCGGCCATCCCTGGATCAGACCCCGCATCAGGGAGATGTCCTGGTCCACCCAGATGAACGGGCAGAAGGCCACGGGTTCATGCTGATATTCAGCGGAGAGCAGGAAGAGGGTCTCGCGATACTGGCTCCGGACAGGGTCGAGGCATTCCTCTCCGGTCTCGCTGGCGTATTGCCATTCGAGGAAGTAGACCGCACAGCGGCTGGAAGCCAGCTGGAGGCCTTCTGGCAGGAAGGAGGCGGCCGCAGAGGGATCCGCCTCGAATTCGATGGCGATGGCGTCCCCGGCGAAGTGCCAGGGTGGTGCTGATACGAGGCCCGAGGTGCCGCGAGGGGTGAGGGGAAGGGTGTATCCGCGCAGCATCCATGCCTCCTTGGATGCTGCCAAGCTTGAGGGTATCCGGATGCTGCCGCTTGGACGATCTTGCGCCAACGATGTCCCCGGCAGGTTCACAACCCCAGTTGTTTGCCCAGGGTCTTCCGTTCCATCTGGAAGTCCGGCTCGTCCACGGCCCTCTTCAGGGTCGCTTTGGCGGCATCCTTTTGGCCCAGTTTGAGCTGGCAGGTGGCCCGCATGAGAGCGGTCCAGCCACGGTTCCCCTTCTGGGGGTCTGCGGGATACAGCGCCAGGGCGCTGCGCCAGTCGCCGACCCTGGCCCGCAGATCCGCTGCGAGGATCACAATGGGCTCCCGGTCCACGCCCTTTTCGGCCAGCCTGGGCAGCCAGCTTTCGGCTTCTTTCAAGCGGCGGGCGGCTCCCTCGTTCTTGTCCTCCGGACGCTGGAGGTAGGTGCGCAGGGCGGCCACCCGCTCCGGACCGGGGAGGGCGATCGCCAGGGCCACTCTTGCCTCTGGCCAGCGCTGCAGGGTGATCAGGGCCTGGGCGCGCCGGAGGTTCTGGGCCGGGCTGGCGCCCCTGGTGGGCAACAACTTTAGAACTTCTTCGGGGTTGGCCTCCGCGGCCGTGGCCTCCAAGGCCACCTTCAGCAGGGCAGGTTTTTCCGTCTGGGGAGCGAGTTCGGCGGCCGTCCGTGCGGCCTGGGTCAAGCCGGACTGAGCCAGCAGCAGGACCAGGTTCCCGCGCTGTTCCGGCGAGAGGGCGTTGATGCCCGCCCTGTCCAGGTAGGGCAGCAGCGGGTCCACGGTCTTCTTGTCGAGGAGCTGTTGCGCCCAGGCGTGCAGGGCTTCGGCCCGGAACACGGCGATCTGGGTCCTTTCCTCGGGCGTGGCGCTCGCCGCGATCAGTTTGGTGGTCGTGTCCAGGGCTTCCTTCCAGCGCGCCTGGGATCTGCGGGTCTGGTATTCCACCAGGAGGACTTTGCGGGCGGCGCTGCCCTTCCTGTCGCTCTTGCGGATTTCCGCCAGGAGTTTCTCGGGGCTGGGGAAGGTCGCGGCTTCCTTGGGGTGCAGCTTGCCTTCGCTGAGAAGAGTGGCCAGGGCCAGGCGAGCCTCATCCGCTTCGGGCGTGTCCTGGTCCGTCTTGATGATGGCGCGAAGGATTTCCGCCGAGCCCGGCGCGTCTCCGGTGGTGCCCAGCAGCCGTGCCCAGGCGAGATTCGCCCTGGAGGCATAGCGACCGGCAGGGTAGAGGGCCTGCAGATCCTTGCGCGCCGCTTCGGCCTGCTCTTTCTCCTTGGCCTGGCAGAGGGTCTCCAGGATGGCCACCAGTCCCCGCTCGGAGGGTCTGGAGGCGCCGAGGGGGTGCAGACTCTTCACGATGGGGAGCCCTTCGGCCAGGCGATCCTGCTCCGCCAGGGCCCAAAGCAGCAATTCCTGGGCCCGGCGCTTGCTCTCCACGGGAATATCCGACTCCAGGGCCTTCTTGAGGCGAGTCTCCGCATCCTTGAAACGGCGGCGTTCGATGGCCTGGAAGGCCAGGATGGTCTGGACCTCCAGCAGGTAAGGGGACTGGGGCCAGGTGACCTCCAGCTTGCGGAGGGTCGCGGCCGCCTGTCTGGTTTCTCCCAGACGGTCCTCCAGCAGGCCCTGGGCATAGAGCACGAATTCCCGCTCCGGAATCCTGGAGGTGCGGAAGCGATGGGAACGCAGTCGCGCCAAGGCCCTCTTCTGGCTTGCCGCATCCTGGAGCGTGATGGCCTGGCGGGCAAAGGCCTCCGTCTGGGCATCCGTCATTTTGGCGGGAGTCTCTTGGGCCGGAAGGACGACCACCATGGCGGGCAGGATCAGGAGAGCCCGCAAGGACTTCACGCGAGCCACCGGGAAAGCCAGGCTTTTTTTGCCGTCTCGAACTGCTCCTCCGTGAGGAGGCCCCGCGCCTTGAGATCGCCCAGGCGTTCCAGATCTCCCAGGGCCTCGGAGGGGGCCTCGCTGGAGGGGGAGATGCGGTGGGCAAGCATTTCCATGCGGCCTTTGGTGGCCTCCAGGGTCTCCACTCTCGCCTGGAGTTTCCTGACCTTGGCCCGGAGTTCATCGCGTTCCGTCACCAATTCGATGCGCTCCATGAGTCGCCGGAGGGTGTTCCGGAACTGATCCAACTGCAGAGGCTTGGAGACCAGGCCGTAGGCGCCCAGGTCCATGGCTTCGGTGGCCTCCCGCACGCTTCCGAAACCGCTGAGCACGAGTACCGTGCAGATGGGGTTCAGAGTCAGGGCCTTTTGCAACACATCCATGCCGGATTTGCCGGGCATGACCAGATCCGTGAGTACCAGGTCGAAAGGGGGCCGTGCGGCCGTGAGGATGTCCTCCGCTTCCTCGCCGGAGGCGGCGCCGGTGACCCGGAACCCCTCGTTTTCCAGCAGGCCTGTCAAGGTTTCCCGCAGCACGGGGTCATCATCCACCAGCAGGAGGCGATGGGGCGGGAGGTTGGGAGGAATGATGGGATGTGGAGGCACAGGATCACCGGGACCCTTATTTAGTCGGCAGGCAGGAGAGAGTTCCTGAATATAGGTTACGCGGATCCGATGCAAGGGGTGTGCCGCAGGGACCCAGGGCTATCGCATTAAACGCTGCCTTGGTCATGTTGCCACGGTTGCCAAGTCAAATAAGATCAGGGCGATTGGCTTTTCGTAGGCATTTTCGCTCGCACCATCTGGGCTCGGTATTAAGAAAAAGCATTCAGCCGGGGATGGGCGGGGATTGGCGGGGATGTCGCTTCAGATGGCGAAGACGAAGGCCTCATGGCCCTGCTCGCTTGAGCGAGGCGCACGGCAAGCCGTGCGCGTTCAGGGAGGGACGGCGCTCTGCCTACGCGCGCGCGGTCCGGGCGCCGCCCCTCCCTGAACCGGGGCCAGGAGGTCGGTCACGTCTACCTCATCCCCGTGCATCCCCGGCTGATTTTTCCTCAAAGATGACGCCCGGCCCAGGAGCCTGAAGGACTTCGGGTTTTAATGCGATTGCCCTGGCAGTACTCCCAGTGACCGGCTCTAGGCTGCCCCCTTCAGGCGGTACACGTACGCGAGCACTTGGGCGACCGCCTGGTAGAGATCGGGGGGGATCGGGCGATCCAGTTCCACGTTGCGATAGAGGGACCTGGCCAGGGGCGGGTTCTCCACGATGGTCACCCCGGACACCGTGGCCCGTTCCCTGATCTTCAGGGCCAGGTGGTCCGCGCCTTTGGCGACGCAGATGGGGGCGGCCGTCTTGTCATCGTAGCGGAGGGCCACGGCGAAGTGGGTGGGATTGGTGATCACGACGGAGGCTTTCGGGACCTGGGTGATGATGCGGTGGAGCAGAGACTGGAACATCTGCTGTCGCTGGAAGCGCTTGATCTCCGGATTGCCCTCGGCATCCTTCATCTCGTCCTTCACCTCCTGTTTGGTCATGCGCATGCTCTGTTCGAAGGTATGGCGCTGGTAGAAGAAATCGATCAAGGCCAGGATGAGCATCGCGAGCATGATGTTCCGGTACAGGATGAACAGCGTCTCCTGTACGTAGGTGAGGCTCTGGCCCAGGGGCAGCTGGAGGGTGGTGATGAGGAGAGGGATTCTGGGGGCAAGCACGAGGTAGGCGACCCACCCCAGGATCGCGAATTTGGCCACGCTCTTGAGGCTCTCCATCAGGGCCTTGATGGAGATGATCCGGCGGAACCCGGGCACAGGGTTCAGCCGATCGAACTTCGGGGCCATGAGTTCGAAGTGGGGCTTGAAGCCGTGCTGCCGGAACTGATTGGCCAGGGCCATCAGGAAGTTCACGGCGTAGAAGGGCAGGAGGATCTTCAGCACGATGAGAAAGACGTTCAAGACCAGGCTCTGGAGGTCCGTCGAGGTGAAGTGGCCCGCCTCGGCGGTGCTGCGGAGGAAGTAGGCCAGCTGCTGGGCCATCAGGGTAAAGGTGGCTCCCCAGGCGCCCATGAAGAGAAACAGGTTCGTCCAGAGCATCACGGCGGCATCCAGATCGGTGGCACGCAGGACCGTGCCCTCCTTCCGGAGTTTTTCCCTGCGCTTGGGTGTGGCCTTTTCGGTTTTCCCTGGATCCTGGGCCATGGGCCTACCTCAGCAGCCTGAGGGCCTCCCGCGGCGCGGCGCGGAGCAGGGGCTCGATCCAGGTGGGGAACTCGCGGATCGTGAAGCCCAGCATGACGAGCCCCACGGAGATCTTGAGGGGGAAGGCCAGCTGGATGAGCTGGAGCTGCGGCATGAACTTGGCGGAAATGCCCTCGATCACGTCCACGAAGAACAGGGCGATCATGATGGGGAGCGCAAGTTGTAGGCCCCTTGCCAGGAGCTGCCCCAGCAGGGCGACGATGAGCAGGGGACTGCCTGGCAGCCCGTGGCCGATGGGAAGGGTACGGAAACTTTCCACCAGGGCCAGGATCATGTCGTGGTGAAGGTTCGAGATGAACAGAAAGAGCACCACCAACTGGCTCAGGATGGAGCCTGAGACGGAAACCGCATGGGAGGTGGCCGGATCGATGAACTGGACAAAGGAGAAGCCCATCTGGAAATCCATGAGCTGGCCAGCGAAGATCACTGCATCCACAATCCAGGAGACCAGCACCCCCATGAGCAGGCCTGCCGCGAGTTCCGTCGCCATCACCGCGATCATGGCCCACATCCCCGTGGGGAGCACGGCCGGGATGGGCACCACCGGGGTGATGACCAGGGAGATCAGGATCACCATGGCAGCCCGGATCGGGAGCGGGAGCCGCTCCTGGCCGAGCCCCGGAAAGGTGGCCAGCATCCCCGTGAGCCGAGTCATCACCAGCAGCCACAGCACGACCTTCCCCTGGGTCAGGGTCCATAGGGCGGGGTTGCTGAGGAGGGAGGACATAGGGCGGTTGTCAGTTGTCAGTTGTCAGTTGCTAGCCACAGACAACTGGCAACTGCTTTCAAGGCAGTTGCTTCACGATGGCGTTGAAGTCGGTGAACATGCGGATCGTGAAGGCTCCCAGCACCTGCATCATCCAGGGGAAACTGAGCACCACCACGACCATCACGGCCAGCACCTTGGGCACGAAGGCTACGGTGGGGTCCTGGAGGCTGGTGACCACCTGGAAGACGGAGATGGCCAGACCCACGATCATGGAAACGATGAGGGCCGGGGCGGCCACGTAGAGCGCGGTCTTCACGGCGTCCCTGGCCAGTCCGACAATGACGAGTTCGTTCAAGGGAGCCCCCTGGGGAAGTGGTGCTTCATCCGGTGTACCCCCTGACGAGGGAACCGACGATGAGGTACCAGCCATCCACGATCACGAAGAGCAGGATCTTGAAGGGCAGGGAAATGGTTACGGGGGGGAGCATCATCATGCCCATGCTCAGCAGCACGCTGGCCACGACCATGTCCACGATGAGGAAGGGCAGGAAGATCATGAAGCCGATCTCGAAGGCGGTCTTCAACTCGCTGATGAGGAAGGCCGGCACCAGGACTTCCAGAGGCACGTCCGCCTTGGTCTGGGGCGGCGGGGTCTTGGCGATGGCGATGAAGAGGGACAGATCCTTCTTCCGGGTGTGCTTCAGCATGAAGACCTTCAGGGGCGCCGCTGCGCGGCCCATGGCCTGATCCACGGTCAGTTCGTTGCGGTTGAGGGGGATGAGCACGGTGTCGTTGATCTCCCGGCCCACGGGGGCCATGACGAAGAACGTCAGCACCAGGGCCAAGCTGAGGAGCACCTGGTTGGAAGGCGCCTGCTGGGTGCCCATGCCCTGGCGGAGGAACTGGAGCACCACGGCGATCCGCGTGAAGCAGGTGGTGGTGACCAGGATCGCAGGAGCCAGTGTCAGGACGGTCAGGACCAGCATCGCCTGAAGGGTGGAACTCAGGCCTGGTCCCTGGGGTGTTTTCCCGAAGTCGATGGTGACGCTGGGCAGGCTCGCGGGGGCTGGCTGGGCCTGAAGCGCTACACCGACCGCGAAAAGCAGGAGGACGGGCCAGAGGCGGAGAAGGCCTTTCACGGCCGGTCCCCCTTGATGAGGGCTTCCATGTCCTTGATCGCCATGGGGCGGTTCAGCTCCAACTGCTGATCCAGGGCCGTTTCAAAGGAGGGTGTCTCCAGGTTCTCCAGACGGGCCAGGAGGGTGATGCTCTGGGGGCTCAAGGCGATGAGAAACCTCTCATCATCGGCCTTCAGGATCGAGACGAAACGACGATCCCCCAGGCTGAGGGTCTCTTCCACTTTCACGCGAGTGCCCCCGCTGCCCGGCAGGCGCTTGGCTCCCCATTTGCGGAAGGCCCAGAGCCCCCCACCGGCCAGGCCCAGCACCAGCACCACCGAACCGAAGGCGCGCCAGGCCGAGGGCTCGGTTGTCGAAGCCCTTCCCTGCGTCGGTTTTTCGTCCTTCAGGTCCAGGGGAGCCTGCAGGGCCTGCTCGGAAGGCCCCGGGGGCGGTGCCTGGGAAAGAGCCGGAACCACCGGCCAGAGCAGCAATCCAAGAGAAAGAAGGACGATTCGCAACAAGACGGTCTCCCGACACCAGGGGTGTCATGGGGCGA
>JFJP01040446.1_pt1 | contig 11217 bp, 9 predicted proteins | sample 431651 | NCBI WGS metagenome assembly JFJP01 (sample SAMN02602958, study PRJNA72255) | Microbial mat metagenome, whole genome shotgun sequencing project. | biome: fresh water; feature: sink hole; material: water; isolation source: purple microbial (photo- and chemosynthetic) mats found in... | reverse complement strand
AAAAAAAAATAAAAAAGACAACCTTTGCATGGCTAACTGCGTTAAACCAACAAATTTACAACCCAAATATTCTTTTTATGAGCCCAAAAATATGGAATGAGAATTACCGGTCTATTGCCTGTATTAATTTTTATAGTGCCAATGGTATCATTGTAAATACCTTTACCGGATTTAAAGTAGGGAAATATTTAATTACAGAAAAAAATGTTGCGTTACAAGATAAGGCTATTGAAGCGCACGTAAGCTTTATTGCTGATGATAGCATGGGTATTGGGCATATCATAAAGATGTCATACAAAGATTTCAAGCTATGTATTAATAATAGTTTGCTCGAAAACTATCAGTTTGTAGCCTGTATTTTTGATGATAATGGTTTTAAGGCTATCCCATCGTTAAAAATATCAACCAAGAAGACTCATTATATAGGCTCTGAAATCGGGATCTTAGGGTTTCAATCCGACAATAATTCTTTGGCACTAAAGGCAGGTATCATTAGTACATACACCAAAGCCAAAAACCAAAAGTTCATTCAATTCGATGCGGCAATAGTTAGAGGTAATTCAGGTGCGCCACTTATTGATATTGAATCAAATGAAATATTAGGTATTGTAGGTTATAGATTGAGTGCGGTAAACCAATCTTACTCACAATTAATGAAGATTATAAATGGCAATTTAGAGTTTTTAAAACAATATGAAGGTAAATTAAACTTGATGGATATTGATTTGATACAAGTGTTAATGGTAAGCCAAAATCAAGTGAAACACATTGCGCACGAGTTTTATCGTACCGCATCATTGATGTATGGCTATGCTTTGGATCTTACCTTAAACGACGAAATTAGAGAGTTTCTGCTAACAGAAAAGATAGAGGCTAAGATTTAATTTGGCTTATATAATCAGCGATACCTTCTTCCAAACTAGCAAATGGGGCACTATATCCTATCGATTTTAATTTAGACATGTCGGCCTGCGTATAATACTGATATTTATCTCTAATATCAGCAGGTGTATCTACAAAACTAATATTCTCAGTTATGTTCATCGATGTAAATACAGCCCTTACCAAATCAATAAAAGTTCTGGCTTTTCCTGTCCCCAAATTATAGATCCCTGAATGTTGGCGGTGCTGCATCAAATAAAACATTACAGAACAAACATCCTTAACATAAATAAAATCTCTTAACTGACCACCATCTTTGTAATCGGGGTGGTGTGAACGAAAAAGATTCATTTTACCAGTTTTCAATATTTGATGGTAGGCATGAAAAACCACCGAAGCCATCCTGCCTTTATGATTTTCCCCTGGGCCATACACATTAAAAAACTTTAATCCGGCCCAAAAGAAGGGAGATTTTTCTTGATTTAAAACCCATTTATCAAAATCATTTTTTGAATCTCCATATGGATTTAGCGGCTTCAATTTATCAATTAACAAATGATTGTCTGAATAACCTAAAGTACCGTCACCATAGGTAGCAGCCGAAGAGGCGTATACCAAAGGCAAGCCAAATTCAACACAGGCATTCCAAACCTTTTTTGAATAATTCAAATTCAATCGGTCGAATATTTCCTTATTAAACTCCGTGGTATCGGTTCGTGCGCCTAAATGAAAAATGAATTGAACAAAGCGGTGGTTCTCGTTTAACCATTGAAAAAAGTTATCTCTGTCAATTTTTTCGGTGTATTGGATGGATTCAAAATTACTTTTTTTCTCTACTTTTGAAAAGTCATCAACCAATACCAAATCAACAAAATTGCGACTATTTAAAAGCCGTGCCAGATTACTGGCTATAAAACCTGCTGCTCCTGTAATAACAATCATATATTAATATTTAAGAACAAATATAGAAAAATGAATCGTCCGAAAAACTTTTATTGAAACAAATCTTAAAAAAGCCTTTTATCGATTGTACAGCCATATCATCCCATTCTAACGAGTACTCGTTAACGTATAATTTGATGTGTTGTTTTACTACTTCTGCATCCATTTCTTGCGCATGTATTTTTATAAAATCAGATGAATGATCAGGATTTTCAAATGCGTAATGAACAGATTGTCGCAATAAACTACATAGTATCTGCTTTATTTCTGCGGGAAGGTCTCTTTTAATAACTATAAACCCCAAAGGCAATAACCAATTATATTTCGAAAACCATAGTTCACCAAGGTCTGCCAGTTTTTTTAATCCTTTTTTTTCATGGGTAAACCTGCCTTCATGTATTAGTAATCCCGCATCCGTTTTGTTATTTAGCACAGCTCCTTCTATTTCTGAAAACAGCATTTCTTTTTTATTTTTGAGATGGGGGAAAAGTTGAGCCAATAGTTTGTTTGCCGTAGTATTCATTCCCGGCACTGCAATGCTTAATGCTGTGTTGTTTAAGTCAATATTGCTGCTGGCAACCAGCAAAGGTCCGTTATTTACACCTAAGGCAGCACCTATCGGCAGAATCTGATAATGATCAGCAATAGCGGGATAACATGCCGCACTTATCTTAGTAAGATGCGGTAAACGCTTTATTGCCATTTGATTAAGCCATTCAATATCATTTAATGTATATTCCAATTCCATACCTAATGTGTCAATGCGCCCATTTACGAGCGCATCAAACATAAAAGTATCATTAGGGCAGGGTGAAAAATGAAATTTATACATTAGTATTCAACTATTCTTAATGCACCAAAAGCAATATCGGCTCTGATATCAATATAGTTAACTGCGGTATCGGCTCCGGCTGATTTATAAACATTGGTTCCTAGTACTGATGTACTGCCATTGGGTAAATTTACACCCGAGAATGCCGTATTTACTTTAATGCGGTATGGTTTCGATTTATCTACCCAAACTTCTGATGCTCCAAAAGCCGTATTTACTTTAACCACCGATGGTTGATCGGTTTTAATAGGAATACTCCGTAAATCGATGATCCCTTTACCAAATACCACATTGTATTCATTGGTGTTCTCACCATCGTGAATGAATGTTTGTTCGCTAAATGCAACATCTTTTTCCGTTTTCGTGCTGCACTGAAACCCTTTCCCTAAAAGCAATCTTACGCCTAAATAAATAAATATAAAGGCAAGTATCAATTTAAACACCGGCAGGTTGATCTTAAACACAACGTTTATTATCATTATTGCACCGATAAGGACAAGCAATATGCCCCAAAAAAGTCCTGTTCCCATTTTCATAATTTTTAAATTTAATAACCATTGAGTGCAAAGTAAATGCTAATAGCTCCATTTTCAAAATTGCAATCGGTGAAAGGGAAATATTTCACGGTAAACGCTTATTTTAATTCAGTAATAATGGATTTTTTACTTTTTGTCGGGTTAACGCTATAGCCAAAACATCTTGAATTGTCTCTGCATAATGAAATCTGAGGCCTTTCAGGTAAATTTCTTTTATCTCCGAAATGTCTTTTTTATTTTCATTACACAAGATAATATCCGTAATGCCTGCTCTTTTAGCTGCTAATATCTTTTCTTTTATACCACCCACTGGCAAAACTTTTCCGCGTAAGGTAATTTCACCTGTCATGGCCAATTTGCTTTTTATTTTGCTTTGCAAAATGGCCGATAACATTGATGTTACCATTGTTATTCCTGCCGATGGCCCATCTTTAGGAATTGCTCCTTCTGGTACATGAAGATGGAAACTATATTTTTCAAAAAAATCAGGGCGAATTTCCAAATCTCGCGCATGCGACTTAATATATTCAAAGGCTATGCGGGCTGATTCTTTCATCACATCACCCAAATTACCTGTGGTTGTTAAATCACCTTTCCCTTTACTAATACTTGTTTCTATATACAAAATATCTCCACCGGCAGCAGTCCATGCTAATCCAGTTGCTACTCCTGCAAAATCATTCCCCTGATATTTTTCTTTATTATAACCCGGAATACCAAGTATTTTAGGCACATCCTGAGGGTTTATCACTTTTTCAAATTTCTCGTCCATGGCAATCAGCTTCGCCTTAGAACGAATGATTTTAGCTATTTGCTTCTCTAATTGTCGCACTCCTGATTCATGAGTGTGATTTTCTATAATATATTCAAGAGTTGGTGCCGGAATTTGAATTAACTTTTTAGACACTCCATTTTCGTCTAATTGTTTTGAAATAAGATGTCGCTTGGCTATTTCAATTTTTTCTTCTAACAAATAACCGCTAATATCTATAACTTCCATTCTGTCGCGCAATGGTGCACTTATGGTTGACAAAGTATTTGCAGTAGCAATAAACATCACTTTCGATAAATCGAAATCTACTTCAAGATAATTATCGTAAAAGGTGCTGTTTTGTTCAGGGTCGAGCACTTCAAGTAATGCAGATGAAGGGTCGCCTCTAAAATCATTTCCTACTTTATCTATTTCGTCGAGTATAAACACGGGATTGGCGGTTCCTGCTTTTTTTAGATTTTGTATAATTCGGCCCGGCATGGCTCCAATATAGGTCTTGCGATGTCCCCGAATCTCAGCCTCATCATGCAATCCACCTAATGACATGCGGAGGTATTTTCTATTAAGAGCATTTGCAATTGACTTTCCAAGCGAAGTTTTTCCAACTCCCGGAGGTCCTACGAGACATATTATGGGTGCTTTTAAATCTTTGCGAAGCTTCAGAACTGCTAAGTGTTCTAAGATTCTTTCTTTAACTTTTTCCAATCCAAAATGATCTTGATCAAGTATTTTTGCCGCCCTTTTAAGGTCGTAATTATCTTCTGAATAAATATTCCAGGGTAAATCAAGCAATAACGAAAGATAGTTCATCTGAACTGAATACTCAGGCGATGCGGGATTCAATCGCTGCATTTTTTCTAATTCTTTTTTATAATGCTTGGCTATTTCTTGACTCCACTTCATGGATTCAGATCTCTTTTTGAAATCTTCTATCTCCTTATCAGATGTATTGCCGCCCAACTCATTCTGAATGGTTTTCATTTGCTGCTGAAGCAAATACTCTCTTTGTTGTTGGTCTAATTCTGTTTTTACTTTCGACTGAATAACATTCTTCAGCTCGAGCATTTGAACTTCTTTAGAAAGGTGTTCCAATAATTTAACGGCTCGTTGTTTCAAATCACCTATTTCCAACAAGGCCTGCTTATCTTCAATACCAATATTGCTATTTGAAGATATAAAATTGATAAGGAAGGTAGAACTTTCAATATTCTTTACAGCAAATGAAGCTTCTTGAGGAATATTAACAGAAAGATTAATTATTTTTAATGATAAATCTTTTAATGAGCCAACTATTGCTTCATATTCTTGATCTCCTACTAATGGTTTGCTATCGTTTAATTCAGATATACTGGCTTGAATATATGGGTCTTCTGAAACCACGCTTTCTAATTTAAAGCGCTTGCGGCCTTGCATGATAACCATGGTGCCTCCACCCGGCATTTCAAGAATCTTAACAATATATGCTACCGTTCCTGTGGTGTATAAATCGTTATAGGTGGGATTTTCGGTATTGGTATCTTTTTGAGCTACAGCGCCCAAAACTTTTTTACCCGCATAAACTTCTCTAATCAGGCGAATTGATTTTTCTCGCGATACACTAATTGGTATCATGGCACCCGGAAAAAGTACTGAATTGCGCAGAGGCAAGATAGGCAATAACTCGGGTACATCTGATTTTCCTATAGATTCTTCATCCTCATCACTCATCAATGGAATAAAATCCATGTCTATGTCCATCGGATTTTCTCCTTGCAAACCTTGTAAAAGATCAAAACGTAAATTGCTCATATTATATAATTGCGTCAAACTGTCATTTGTTTCTGCCAAAACACAAAAATGAATGACAAAAATTACTAAAAAAAGTATATCTGGCTTAAGTAAATTTACTTTACAGCCTTAGCAATGTAAATGCCAATTTAAAACTTTCTGTATACGGCACTAAGATTAAAAATATGCTCTAAAATCCTTTTTTCTACATCATCTAAAACCCGATTTCTGCGTTTCATAACAATCTCTGCTGTTTCAAAGGCCTTTTTTAAACCATATTCTTCCATGCCTTGCGCGCCGCCCCATGAATATGAAGGTATGAAATTTCGGGGAAAGCCTGCACCAAAAATATTAGCACTCACCCCAATTACAGTTCCGGTATTGAACATGGTATTAATGCCCGATTTGGAATGATCTCCAACAATTAATCCGGCAAATTGAAGATTGGTATGGACAAACTTACCAGAAGGATAATTCCACATACGAACCATCGCATAATTATTTTTCAAATTTGAATTATTCGTATCAGCACCCAAATTACACCATTCCCCTATTACAGAGTTACCTAAAAAGCCATCATGGGCCTTGCTCGAGCGTGGAAAAAATACAGTGTTAAATACCTCACCGCCAACCCTGCAATCTTCAGCAACCGTTGTAGCACCATATATTTTTGCCCCCATTTTTATCTGGGCATGCGCTCCCAAATAAAATGGACCTCTGATCATCGAACCTTCCATAATTTCAGCATCTTTGGCTATATAAACTGGTCCTGTTTGTGTATTGATAATTGATGCCTCTATTTTAGCTCCTTCTTCAATGAATAATTGATCTCCAATCAGTGTATTGCTAGGCGATAATTTTTGTGAAACAAGCCCCTGTGTCAAATCTTGATAATCATATCTGATCGCTTTGTCGTTTAGAGAAAAGAGATCCCATGGGTACGATATTTTTGTTATTTCAGAATCAATAACAATCGCTTTGCAATTATGTAAATTATTATTCAAAATTTGATCCACTTCACTATAGTTACATCTGGCCGCTAGCAAGACGTTGTTCTTAATAAGTACATCCCCCGGCTGAAGTGTTTTTATAATTGATATCAATTGGCTATCGGGTAATAAAGACCCAAGAATTAAGAGATTATCCTCTGATTTTTTAAGCGGAAATTTTTCTTGTAGGTAATCAACTGTATGGTATGAAAATGAACCTGGGAACTGTCGCATCCATTTATGAGCAATGGTCGATGCTCCTATTGTCAGATCGGCTACAGGTCTTGTATAAGTTAGGGGAAGTAAATTCTCCCGGTCTTCGCCGTCGAAAAAAATAACCTGTTTCATAAGTAATTATTTTAAATAAAAAAAGGACAGCATATCCTCTGTCCTTCTGTATTCTATTAATAAAAAAAATTATTTTTTCTTTTTATCCATATGGCTTTTATACCTGGTCATAAACTTATCAACACGACCCGCTGTATCCATTAACTTCATCTTACCAGTGAAGAATGGGTGCGAACTGTTTGAAATTTCGAGCTTTACAACAGGATACTCCTTACCATCTTCCAATTTAATGGTTTCGCGGGTAGCGGTAGTAGAGCGACAAATGAAATATTGTTCATTTGACATGTCTTTGAAGACCACCGGCCTGTAAGTCTGAGGATGAATATCTTTTTTCATACTTTAATTATATATATCAAAATAAATTGTTTACCCTTTTTTTAGGGACTGCAAAAATACATATAATATTTTAAAATCCAAATAAAATTGTAAAAATTGACATTATTGGCTTATCTGCGGTTTAGTTTTGCTAAAAGCCTGAGCATTTCAAGGTAAAGCCAAATGAGGGTTACCATCAGTCCAAATGCAGCATACCATTCCATGTACTTTGGAGCATTTGATTTGGCTCCATTTTCAATAAAATCGAAGTCGAGTACAAGATTTAGAGCTGCAACTACCACAACTATCACGCTGAAAATGATTCCAAATGTACCGCTGCTATGTATAAATCCTATGGGTATATTGAAAAATCCAAGTATAAAGCTTGCCAAATATAGTAAGGCTATTGCTCCGGTAGCGGCAAAAACACCCATTTTGAAATTCTCGGTAGCTTTAATTATCCCCGACTTATACAAAAATAGCAACATCAATAAAGTTCCAAATGTTAGTCCTACTGCCTGCAAAACAATGCCGTTAAATTGTTGATTATACATAGCTGAAATAGAACCTAAGAATAAACCTTCGGCCAAAGCATAGGCTGGTGTAGTATAAGGTGCCCATTCTTTTTTGAAAATGGTTACCAATGCCAAAATAAAACCTACAATAGCGCCTCCTATTGCAAATGTCATTGCGGTTGAATAATTCTCAGTGAATTTATGCCAACTGTATGCCGAAGCAAGAATCGTTAAAAATAAGAGGGTTGCAATTTTATTAATGGTACCACTTAGGGTCATTGTTTCGCCAATGGCTGTTCCTGATAGCCTGTTAAATACCTGATCGTTTAAAGCTGGGTTTGAAGTTCTTCCTAACATAATTTAAAATTTAATAATTAATGAAATAAAAACTTAAGTCAATTCACAAATATTGTTTCCTATTGTAAATTTGGCGACAAAGATAATATATTTTCATTTAAGTAATGTCATATTACCACTTGGAAAAGCCATTTTTGTATCTTTACAAAAAAAAATATGGAGATGACATCTATTTTTGGTAAAACCTTGGCGGAATTGAAAGACATAACTCATTCATTGGGTTTACCAGGCTATAGTGCCAAGCAAATTGCCGGTTGGATGTACCAGAAAAATGTTTGCTCTATTGACGATATGACCGATTTATCTAAATCAAGTCGTGAAAAGTTAAAAGAGCAATATGTTATTACCAAAACCCCTCCCTTAACTTCGCAAAAATCTGCTGATGGTACCATAAAATATCTTTTTAAAGTGGGTACAGAGCAGAGTGTTGAAGCTGTATTTATTCCGGAAGAGGATAGGGCTACCTTATGTATTTCTTCTCAAATAGGTTGTATGCGGGGTTGTACTTTTTGTATGACAGCTCAGCAAGGTTTTATGGGTAATTTAAGTACAGCTGAAATACTGAATCAAATAATGTCGTTGCCTGAATATGATAAGCTTACTAATATTGTTTATATGGGTATGGGGGAGCCTATGGATAATATAGAAGCTGTGTTATCAAGTATTGATATCATTACTTCGGGATATGGAATGGCATGGAGTTATAAAAGAGTTACTGTATCAACTGTTGGCATAACACCTGGTATAAAAAGATTGTTAAACGAAAGCAAATGCCATTTGGCAATTAGTTTGCATTCGCCTTTTGATGAAGAAAGAAAAAAATTAATGCCGGTTCAACGAATGTATCCTATTAGAGCGGTAATCGATGAATTGAAATTACATGATTTTAACCAGCACCACCGAGTATCTTTTGAATATATTGTTTTTAAAGGCATCAATGATACTAGTGAACATGCTGAAGCCATATCTCGAATGCTGAGTGATTTATCGTGCAGGGTAAATTTAATCAAATATCACAGCATTCCCGGTAAAGATTATGAGGGAATTTCTTTGAGTGAGATGGAACGATTCAGGGATTTGTTGAATAGAAAGGGTATTATTGCAACCATTCGAAGATCGAGAGGGGAAGATATATTTGCGGCTTGCGGCTTATTATCTACAAGAAATAAAAACATGGAAGGACAGATAGAAAATAAGGTTGATGGTGCTTTTTGAAATGTGAAATAATTGTATTCATGAAGAAAGATTTTTTTAAACTATTTTTATTATCCGCACTTTCTGGTGTTTTGCTTAGCCTTCCTTGGTATGAATGCTTTCCGGGATATTTTTTGTTGTTAGCGTTTATTCCCTTGCTGTTTATGGAACAGTATTATTATGAAAACAGAGAGCGATTGCGGGCATCTGGCGTTTTTTTATTTGCACTATTTTGTTTTTTAATATGGAACGCTATCACTACCTATTGGATTAAAAATGCCACTTTGTTTGGAGCTATTTCGGCAATTATTTTAAACAGTCTGTTTTTTGCGCTATTATTTTATGCCTATCATTATACCAAAAGAAAAATTGGAAAAAAAGAAGCCTATATTGCTTTGCCTGCATATTGGATTGCATTTGAGTATTTTTATTTGAATGCTGAAATGTCTTGGCCATGGTTAAGTTTGGGAAATGCATTTGCTAACACAATAAAATGGGTTCAATGGTACGAATTTACAGGTATATTGGGTGGTTCTTTATGGATATTGATTATTAATATACTAATATTTATTATCATACATGAAAAACGCTATCTAATAAAAGTGAAACGGAATTTACCCATCCTCATTGTTACATTGCTATTGATGGTTGTTCCGATAATATATTCTCACATAAGGTATTATAATTATGTTGAAAAAGTTAATCCGGTAGACATAGTAGTGGTGCAACCGAATATTGATCCCTATAAAGAAAAGTTTGGGAGCATGAGTCCCGCTGACCAATTGCAAAAGATGTTAAATATTGCAAAAAACAAGATGGACACTGCTGTATCCTATGTTGTTGCTCCCGAAACAGCCTTAACAGGAAATATAAACGAAGATGAAATAGAGGTCGATAGCTATATTCTTGCTATCAGGAAATTCTTAATCGATTACCCCCGCACTAGTTTTATTACAGGTGCATCAACATATAGAATATTTGATTATGAAGCCTCATATACCTGTCGTAAACTCAATGCACCCGGAATGTATTACGATGCTTATAATACAGCACTTCAAATTAATAAAGACAGTATTAGCATCTATCATAAATCGAAGTTGGTAGTGGGCGTTGAAAAGATGCCTTATCCAAAATATTTAAAAAAACTAGAATTCTTCTCCATCGATTTGGGTGGCATATCAGGAAGTTTGGGTACTCAGGAAACACGTGATGTATTTAAAAATCAAGATAATCGAGGAATAATAGCGCCAGTGGTTTGCTATGAATCTGTTTATGGAGAGTATTTAAATGGGTACATTCAAAATGGAGCCAATCTGATTTTTGTAATCACGAATGATGGTTGGTGGGACGATACTGAGGGATTCAAACAACATCACAATTATTCAAGATTGCGGGCCATCGAAACCCGTCGCAGCATAGCCCGATCTGCTAATACAGGTAGGTCTTCGTTTATTAATCAACGGGGCGATTACTTTCAAGGTACCGCATGGTGGGAAGAAGCGGTGATAAGAAGTAAATTAAATCTAAACGATGTTGAAACGTTTTATGTTAAATTTGGTGATTATATTGGTCGGATTGCCTCTTTTACAACGGTGTTGTTTTTATTGTTGCTATTTGTAAAACGCATGAAACAAAAATCTGGAAAAATTGTTTCAAGTAAATGAAGTTAAATATCATCTCATACCTCAAGCAATCCCGCACCTTTCTTGTTCAACACTTTAATTTTCTGTCCCCACCTCGACATAACCAAATAGCCCAATTCTTGAGC
>JFJP01030296.1_pt1 | contig 11217 bp, 14 predicted proteins | sample 431651 | NCBI WGS metagenome assembly JFJP01 (sample SAMN02602958, study PRJNA72255) | Microbial mat metagenome, whole genome shotgun sequencing project. | biome: fresh water; feature: sink hole; material: water; isolation source: purple microbial (photo- and chemosynthetic) mats found in... | reverse complement strand
CCCACATATCGAACGGGGCGCGGGCGGGAATGAACAGCAGCGAGGTGTATTCCAGCTTGCCTTCCACCCGGTGATGGGTCCAGGCCAGCGGTTCCTCGTAATCATGGCCAACGTGCTTGTAGAACTCCTTGTATTCCTCGTCCTTGATGTCTTGTTTGGATCGCGCCCACAACGCTGCCGCCTGATTGATCCGCTCTTCTTCAAAAGTCGGCGGGGCGTCCTTGTCCTCGCTGTATTTCTGTACCGGCATCAGCACGGGTAACGTGATGTGATCGGAATACTTGGTGATGATGGAGCGCAATTGCCACTCGTTCAGCAGGTCGCTCTGCTCCTCATTGAGATGGAGCGTGACCTCGGTGCCACGGTCGGCTTTCTCAACCGTTTCTAGGGTGTATTCGCCCTCTCCAGTGGATTCCCAGAGCACGCCATGTTCTGGAGCCATGCCGGCGCGGCGGGTGTGCAGCGTGACCTTGTCCGCGACGATGAAGCTTGAATAAAAACCGACGCCGAACTGGCCGATTAAATTTGTATCTTTGGTCTGATCACCGGTCAGCTTCTGCATGAACTGGCGGGTGCCGGATCGGGCGATGGTGCCAATGTTATCGATCACTTCCTGCCGATCCATGCCGATACCGTTGTCGGAGACGGTAATCGTGCGCGCATCTGTGTCGAAGCGGATGCGTATTTTCAGTTCGGAATCGTTCTCATACAACGCGCCATCGGTCAGCGCTTCAAAGCGCAGTTTGTCGCAGGCGTCGGAGGCGTTGGAGATCAGTTCGCGGAGGAACACTTCTTTGTGGGAATACAGGGAATGTGCGACCAGGCGCAACAGTTGCTGCACCTCGGCCTGAAAACCAAGGGTTTCCTTATGGGCTTCGACGGTCATGGGGAACGGCCTCCTGAGTAATGTTTTTATGCCAGGAGCGGATATGTGGATAGACCGCTGAATTTCAAGATGCCCCGTAGATGCAAGACGGCCTGAACCGGTTCTGCCAGTGGTGGACAGCCGCCCATTAGCGTGTCCCGTTTGCGAGTGGCCTTAGGCAACTCGCAAATGGCTTTGACCGCGGATGAGGATCGCGCCACGGAAAGACACGGAAGACACGGAAAAAAGAATCTTCCGTGTTTTTCCGTGTTTTTCCGTGTTTTTCCGTGGCCAGGTTTGGAAAGGTATGGGACTATTTTTTGCGAGTGGCCTTAATTCGCGGTGACGGCGTCCGGGTCAATGCCCAACTGTCGCAGGCGGGCCGCCAACTGCTCGGCACGGGTTCGTTCCTGCTCGGCGCGGATCCGTTCGTGGATAACCTGCGCCTGAGCCTGCTCGGCGCAGATGCGCTCCTGGACAACCCGTGCCTGAGCCTGATCAGCACGGAGGCGCTCTTGGACAACCTGCGCCTGCGCCTGATCAGCACGGGTTCGTTCCTGCTGGTAGTTGACCCACACAAAATCCTGATAGACCGGATCGGCGATCAGTGTTTCCAGCGGCGGACGACGCTCCAGGTCGTCGAGCCGCCAGCGGAATCCGGGAAGCACTTCCGAGCGCACAATCCGCCCTGGACCCACCGGCAGCGGTGCATAAACCCCGCGTGCCGTGCGCCGATAGAATTGCCGCAGCGCGGCGGTCTCGTGCAGCAGGTAATATTCCTGGACGCCCCCGGCGGCATATTCGCTCTTCTTGACCACGGTATCCCGTTCCTGCTCGGCCTTGCTGGAGGTCGAAACCCCTTCGATGCACAGGTCAAAAATTCCCCGGTAACTCTGCTCTGGCCCCGTCAGCGGAGCTGGGTTGTCATGGCGGACCACGCCGTAGTCGGGTCGGCGGATGACAGTTTTGCTCGGTAGAGCTAGCCGAAAACCCATTTCCAGACCCACCCGGTCAGCGATGGGCTGGGTGTGGAGGAATTCGGTCAGCAACTGAATGAACCAATCAAACACCAGGAACGTGGCATAGTTCGACACGCCTTTTTCCTCCAGGACGCCGTTATTCCATTCGTAGGTAACGTCATGACCCAGATAGTAATGTTCCCAATACGCCTCCTCGGTTACCGGCATACCGTCGTAAGGGGGTTCAGGAGCAGGGGGCAGACGATGCAGGGTCTGTACGCTCATGGCGAGCCTCCGGGGTGGGGATAAGAGGTTAATTGTAGAAGATTCCCGGAGCATTCGCACGATTGCCCCGACGCCTTCGCGGTAAGGACGGCGTGAGTGCTGCGAAACTATGACAAAAACCTACGCGGGCACGGTGAGGGACATCTTTTCATGCTGCAACAGCCAGCGCTTGATCGCCAGCGGGTCGCCGGTTACCGCGCCTGCATATCCCCCCAAACCGTGTTGCGCAACAACGCGATGGCAGGGAATCAGGATGGGGATCGGATTAGCGCGGCAGGCCCCACCAATCGCCCGTGCCGCAGTGCCCAGTTGTTGCGCCAGTTCGCCATAGGTCAGCACGGTTCCCACTGGAATGGTTTGCAGTGCTGTCCAGACCTGTTGCCGAAAAGCGGTTCCAGTCACCGCGAGCGGAACGGTGAATGGCGCCCGGGGATCGCGGAAATAGGCTTGAAATTGTTCAACGACTCGTGCGGTCATCACATCTACTGGCGGCTGTTCGGGCATATCTACCGGCAGGTAATACAGGCCGCTGACCGCCTCGCCCACCATGCACAGACCTATACCAGCGAATGGCGCAGCGATAATGGCCTGATAAACAATTAAATTCATCAGCTTATCCGACGCGGAACCGCACTCAACCAATCGCGGCTGGCATCGCCATAGGCAATGAAAAAGGGATTCAGTAACGAATCACGGGTGTTGTAGCGCAAGGGCTGACCGGTTTCCGCCGAGATGACGTGGCCGCCAGCGACTTCAACAATCGCCTGAGCCGCCGCGGTGTCCCATTCCGAGGTGGGTCCCATGCGGGGATAGACATCCACGGCGCCTTCGGCAACCTGGCAGAATTTGAGCGAACTGCCAATGGCAACCAGTTGATGCGACCCCAGGGCAGCGACGAACTGTTGCAGACCCGGTCCGCCATGCGATTTGCTGCCGACCACGCGAATCGGTTGACCCGGTTGCAGGGGCTGGGTCGAAATCGACTGCGGCGGTTGCCCCGGTTGTTCCCGGAACGCGCCATGACCACGGGCGGCAAAGTAGCAGAGGCCGGTCACGGGAACCTGCACGACGCCCAGTACGGGTTCGTGATTTTCAATCAGCGCGATGTTGACGGTGAATTCGCCGTTGCGCTTGATGAATTCCTTGGTGCCATCCAAGGGATCCACCAGCCAGTAGCAACGCCACTGAGCACGTTCGGCAAAGGGAATAGCTGCGGATTCTTCGGAAAGAATGGGCAGTTCTGGCGTTAGTTGGCGTAAACCGGCGACGATGGTTTGATGCGCGGCCAGATCGGCGGCGGTCAACGGGCTGTTGTCATCCTTGGCCGTGACATCAAACGCCGTCGCGTAAATATCCAGAATCCGCTGACTGGCTTGCGCTGCCAACGCCCGGACAACATCCAGCCAGGCGACCCGGTGGTCATCACTCATCATTCGACCCCCCGACCCTCGCCTACCAAGGGGAGGGCATCTTGTGAAATAGCGATGTGTAGCGCTCCCCCGCCCCTGATGGGAGAGGTTTAGCCTTTAACGCTCAGCTTTTCCTTGATACGGGCGGCCTTGCCTTCCAGACCGCGCAGGTAGTACAGCTTGGCGCGGCGCACATCGCCCCGGCGCTTGACGCTGATGTCGGAAATGGCTGGACTATGCGTTTGGAAGACGCGCTCGACGCCTTCACCATGGGAAATCTTGCGCACCGTGAACGCGGAGTTCAGGCCCCGGTTACGCTTGGCAATCACGACACCTTCAAAAGCCTGCAGGCGTTCGCGGTTGCCTTCCTTGACCTTGACCCGCACGACGACGGTATCGCCGGGATTGAATACGGGGATTTCACGGGTCATCTGTTCCCGTTCGAAAGCTTCAACCAGTTTACTCATCACACTTCACTCCACGTTGTTCCGAAAGATTGCCAGCCGCGCTGACATTCCCCATTGTCTCTAAATAGTCTTGGATAAATTCATTAAGCAGCGCCTGATCCGGTGCATCCAGCCCGCGCTGAACCAACAGTTCAGGCCGGCGTCGCCAGGTTCGCCCCAGGGCTTCACGTCGTCGCCAGCGGGCGATAGCCGCATGATCGCCGCTTAACAGCACGGTTGGCACGCGCCGCCCATCAATATCTTCCGGCCGGGTGTAATGCGGACAGTCCAGCAAACCGTCCATGAAAGAGTCCTGTTCTGCCGATTCCTGGTCATTCAGCGCCCCCGGCAGCAACCGGGCTATCGCGTCGATGATCACCAACGCCGCCTGTTCGCCGCCGCTGAGTACGTAGTCGCCTATCGACCATTCTTCATCGACTTCGGCTTCGATTAATCGCTCGTCGATGCCTTCGTAACGACCCGCCAGCAGGATCAATCGCGGTTCCGTCGCCAACTCCCGCACGCCATCCTGGTTCAAGGGTCGCCCCTGGGGACTGAGGTACAGCGTTTTTCCCGCCGGTTCCGCCGCCATTCGCGCCCGCCGTAACGTATCGCGCAACGGCTGAACTTTCATCACCATCCCCGGACCACCACCATAAGACCGGTCGTCCACGGTGCGATGCCGGTCATGGGCGTCGTCGCGTGGATTCCAGGTGGCGACGTTCAGCAAACCTCGCTCGACTGCTCGACCCGTGACCCCGAAACGCAGCAGGGTCTCCACCATTTCCGGAAACAGGGTGACAACGTCGATGCGCACTAGAAATCCGGATCCCAGTCCACGCGTACCTGTCGCTGTTCGAGATTGATGTCGACCACGACCTGACCTTTCACGAAAGGCAGTAACCGTGGCCGCTCGCCTTTGACGACTAACACATCGTTAGCGCCCGTCGCGAACAGATGGTCAACCACCCCCAACACCACACCGTCGAGCGTGATGACCTGCAAGCCTTCCAGGTCCGTCCAGTAATACTCACCGGGTTTGGACGGCGGTAACTGGGTACGCGGTACGGCAATGTCGCTTTGAATCAGAGCTGCCGCCTGGTCGCGGTCTTCACAACCGACGAACTTGAGTACGACCCCGGCACCGTGTGCGCGGCCCGTTTCAATCGTGAAGGGTTGCCATTCACCCTGCCGTAGCAGAAAGACGGGGTTGTAGCGAACGATGCCTTCCCGCGGGTCGGTATGGGAAAATATCCGCACCCAACCTTGTAAGCCAAACAGACCGGAGACCCGGCCCAGCACCACCCAGTCGGACATCGGGGGTGATTAAGCCGCCGCCTGCTGCTTGCGGGCGTATTCTTTCGCCAGACTGGCGACCCGCTCCGAGGTCTGCGCACCGGTGTTCAGCCAGTATTGCAGACGCTCCTGGTTCAGGCTCAGCCGTTCTTCCTTGCCGTTGGCAATCGGGTTGAAAAAGCCAAGCCGTTCAATATAGCGACCGTCGCGCCGGTTACGGCTGTCGGTCACAATGACGGTGTAGAAGGGGCGCTTTTTAGCGCCGCCACGGGACAGACGGATGGTCACCATACGCTGTGAATACCTCTTGGGAATTCTGGAATTCTGATATACATACAAATAAAGACCGCCCGCAGGGGGCGGTCAGATGAAGCGTGGGATAGTAGCGGAAATTTCCGGGGTTTGAAACCTTTTGGAAATTTACTTACGGAAACAGCTCTTGGCTTGACCGCCCGCCGTGTTTCAATTTGAAACGGGTGAAATACCTCATATTTCAAATTGAAACATGCTCCGTGGTTAACCCGTCTTTACCCGGTTGATTTCACTAAGCCACGGTTTCGGCATGAAATTCGCTTTATCACTTTGCCATTGTAGTGGTGCGAAATCAAAAAAAGGAATGCTGCCGCTGTGAACTGGGCATTTCAAGCATCATTATTCCCCAGCATGACCTGCCGCCGTTGCTTCGCAAACTCCAGCAACCGGCGAATCGGCAGCGCTGCCCGTTCCCGAATCGCTTCGTCAATTCTGATTTCGTGATCACCCACTTCCAGCACCCGCGCCAGATTGCGCAAGCCATTCATCGCCATCCACGGACAATGCGCACAACTGACACAGGTCGCGCCTTTGCCGGCAATCGGCGCTTCCAGCAGGATTTTCTCCGGGGCGGCCAGTTTCATCTTGTGGAACAGCCCATTGTCGGTGGCCACAATAAATTTCATCGCGGGCAGTTCGGTGACCGCCTTAACCAGCGCGGTCGTGGAACCCACTAAATCCGCCTGAGCGATCACATCCAGTGGCGACTCCGGATGCACCAGCACCTGAGCATCGGGATGTTCGGCTCGCAACTGCCGCAGACCGTCCGCCTTAAACGCTTCATGCACCACACAGGCCCCGTTCCATAACAACATATCCACGCCGGTTTCCTGTTGCACATAAGCGCCCAGGTGGCGATCCGGTGCCCAGATCAGCTTCTCCCCCTTATCGGCCAAATGCTTCACCAGATCCAGGGCGATCCCGGACGTCACCACCCAGTCGGAACGGGCTTTCACCGCCGCGCTGGTATTGGCGTAAACCACCACCATCCGATCAGGATGCTGATCGCAGAAGGCGGCAAATTCATCAATCGGACAGCCCAGATCCAGTGAGCATTCCGCCCGCAGATCCGGCATCAGCACGCGCTTTTCGGGGTTGAGAATCTTGGCGGTTTCCCCCATGAACCGCACGCCAGCGACGATGAGTGTGCTGGATCGACACTCAGTCCCAAAGCGCGCCATGTCCAGGGAATCCGAAACGTAGCCGCCGGTCGCGTCAGCCAGTTCCTGTAATTCCGGCGAGGTGTAATAGTGCGCGACCAAAGTGGCGTCACGCTCCTTCAGCAAGCGCTGAATTCGGTCAACCAGCGCGGCTTTCTCGGCGCTATCCAGGGTTTCAACCACCGTTGGCGGCACCTGCGCTGGCGTCAGACTGTGGTCTCTCATGACAAAAGCAGCGGCATTCATGGGAATTCTCCAGATAATCGAGTTAGTTTTATTTTGACACTATTACGGAAATTTGGCGACTTCTTTACCGGAAGGAACCGGAAGCCGGCGGATTTCGGCTAGAATCCACGCCTTCACCCATCATCCCGCCAGGAGGGATCATGACGGCTCAACGCGAGACCGTAGTCTTAGTGCATGGTTTGTATGTTCATGGGTTGTGGATGCGATTGCTGGAATACTGGCTGGAACAATCCGGCTATCACACCGTCAACTTTTCCTATCCCAGCATGACCCGGTCGCCGGAAGAAAACTCCGAGGATCTGCATCGGCAACTGGAGCAGATCGAAGCGCCCAATGTGCATTTTCTGGCGCACAGCATGGGCGGGTTGGTGGTGCGCTACCTCTTCCAACACTACCCGAAACAGCGGCCCGGCCGGATCGTCACGCTGGGAACGCCTCATCAGGGCAGTTACGCCGCTAAAATCATGCACCAGAGTGGCATGAGCTTTTTTGTCGGCGCGGCGCTGGACAGCGGCCTGCTCGGTCAAGCGCCCGCCTGGACCGCGCCGAACCTGCTCGGCTCGATCGCCGGTACGCTGAACGTGGGCCTCGGTCTCATCTTCCCGGGAATGCCCGCCCCGGCCGATGGCCTGATTGCGGTGGTCGAAACGCAATGCCCAGGGATGGCCGACCATATTTGCTTGCCGGTCTCGCACATGCAAATGCTGGTGGATCCCTCGACGATCACCCAGGCGTGCGCGTTTTTCGCCACCGGACGCTTCCACCATCCCCCCCACAACCATCGCCTGGACGCAAAATGATAAACTGCACGACTCCAAGACCGCAGCACACCAGACAAGAGGTTTTGCATGGCTGGACATAGTAAATGGGCCAATATCCAACATCGGAAGAACGCCCAGGACGCCAAACGCGGCAAACTGTTCACCCGGTTGATCCGGGAAATCACCGTCGCGGCACGCATGGGCGGCGGCGATCCCGGAGCTAATGCCCGGCTACGGCTGGCCATGGATAATGCGCTGACCGCTAATATGCCCCGCGACACCATCGACCGGGCGATTAAACGCGGAGCCGGGACGCTGGAAGGCGTCGAATATGAGGAAATCCGCTACGAAGGCTACGGGCCGGGCGGGGTCGCGGTGATCGTGGATACCATGACCGATAACCGCAATCGCACGGTGGCCGAGGTGCGCCATGCCTTCAGCAAGTGCGGCGGTAATCTCGGTACCAGCGGTTCCGTGGCCTTCCAGTTCACTGCACGCGGGGTCTTGAGCTATCCCGCTGGCGGCGATGAAGATCGCATCATGGAAGTCGCCATCGACGCCGGTGCGGATGATGTCGTGACCAATCCTGACGGTTCAGTGGATGTGTTGACGGACCCGGCGGATTTTCAGACGGTCAAGGCGGCGATGAAGGCAGCGGGTCTGGAGCCGGAGGCCGCTGAAGTGACGCAGCGCGCCAGTTCCAACATCACGCTAGGTCTGGAGGACGCGCAGAAAATGATCAAGCTGCTGGATCTGATGGAGGATCTGGACGACACCCAGAATGTCTACTCGAACGCCGATATTCCCGACGATATTCTGGCGAAACTCTGAGCGTGACGACGATTCGGCTCATGGGCATCGATCCCGGTTCACGCATCACCGGCTATGGCATTATCGACATGGAAGGCTCGCGCAGTCGCCATGTCGCCGATGGCTGTATCAAGACCGACAGTGACCGACCGTTGCCCGAGCGGCTAAAAACCATCTACGAAGGCATTATGCAGGTGATTCAGCAGTACCAGCCGGCGGAAGTCGCGGCGGAACAGGTCTTCATGCATCGCAATCCCGATTCGGCGCTCAAGCTCGGCCAAGCACGAGGTGCCGCGTTGTGCGCGGTGGTCATGGCGGGCGTGCCGGTCAGCGAATATGCCGCCCGCGCCATCAAGCAGGCGGTGGTCGGCACGGGCGCGGCGGACAAAACTCAGGTGCAACGGATGGTTGCCCTGTTGCTGAATCTGCCGGAATTGCCGCAAGCCGATGCGGCAGACGCGCTGGCGGTGGCGATTTGCCACGGTCATACCCGGCAGACGTTGCACCGGCTGGGTGCCGCCGCCCTGCTCCCCCGGAGGCGGCGGCGATGATCGGGCGTCTGCGCGGGCTGCTGGTCTGGAAACAGCCGCCTTATCTGATGATTGACGCCCACGGGGTCGGCTACGAACTGGAAGCCTCGCTGACCACCTTTCAGACCCTGCCGGAAACCGGGGCGGAAGTGACCTTGCTCACTCACTTAACCGTGCGCGAAGATGCTCATACCCTTTACGGATTCGCCAACCCGGCCGAACGCAGTCTGTTCCGCAACCTGATTAAAGTGACCGGCATTGGCCCGCGCCTGGCGCTGCTGATTCTGTCCGGGATGAGCACTGAACTGTTCAGCCGGTGTATCCGCGAGGGCGACGCGACATCTCTGACTCGCCTGCCGGGCGTCGGCAAGAAAACCGCCGAGCGGTTGATGATTGAAATGCGCGACCGGATTAGTGATTTCGACCGGCATTCAGCCGCGGTTCGGTTACCAGATGGTCAACTCGCCTCGCCGGTCATCCATCCCGCCGAAGACGCCATCAGCGCTCTGGTCGCGCTGGGCTATAAATTGCCCGAAGCGTCGCGCATGGTGCAAAGCCTCGACACCGAGGGACTCACCAGTGAAGCCATTATCCGGCACGCCCTGCAAGCCACCGTTCGCCGCTAATTTATGACGTTCGACCGCCTGATTTCCCCAGCCGCCAGCAGCGACGACGCTTCGCTCGATCGGGCGGTGCGTCCGAAGCGACTGGCGGACTACATCGGCCAGCAGGCCATGCGCGAGCAGTTGGAGATTTTCATTCACGCCGCCCGTGCTCGCAGTGAGGCGCTGGATCATGTGCTGCTGTTCGGCCCGCCAGGCTTGGGGAAAACGACCCTGGCGCATATCGTCGCGGCGGAAATGGGCGTCAATTTGCGTCAGACCTCGGGGCCGGTGATTGAGCGGCCGGGCGATCTGGCGGCGCTGCTGACCAATCTGGAGCCGCACGATGTGCTGTTCATCGACGAGATTCATCGCCTCAGTCCGGTGGTTGAAGAGGTGTTGTATCCGGCGATGGAGGATTATCAAATTGATATTCTGATCGGTGAAGGACCCGCGGCACGGTCGATCAAGCTAGATTTGCCGCCGTTTACCCTGGTCGGTGCGACCACTCGCGCCGGTCTGTTGACCTCGCCGTTGCGGGATCGCTTCGGCATCGTGCATCGGCTGGAGTTCTACACCCCGGAGGAACTCACCGAGATTGTCGCCCGTTCAGCGCGGATTCTCGGCGTTGAAACCGACTATCCGACGGCGGCATCCGAAATTGGCCGACGGTCACGCGGGACGCCCCGCATCGCCAACCGATTGTTGCGACGAGTGCGTGATTTCGCCCAAGTGAAAGCCGATGGCCGAATTACCATCGAGGTCGCGCAACGGGCGCTGGATTTGCTGAAAGTCGATGCCCTGGGGTTTGACGAAATGGATCGGCGCTTGTTATGGCTGACCATCGACAAATTCGGCGGCGGGCCGGTGGGTCTGGACACGTTGGCCGCGGCCCTGGGCGAAGAACGGGGAACCATCGAAGATGTTCTGGAGCCGTATTTGCTCCAGCAGGGCTTTCTCATGCGCACCCCGCGTGGACGGGTAGCGACAGCCTCTGCGTACCGGCATTTTGGATTGGCGGTCGCCGGACCGGCAACCGGCGGCGATTTGTTCAACGGGGTTTCCTGAATAGACGCTTCAGGGTTTGGGCGGCGGCGTATCGTCGTCCAGCAGATTGGGGGGACGCGCACCATCCGGCGGTGGCCAGGTTCCCACAGCAATGCCATATTCATCAATGCTCAGCGTCTCATCCTGGTCGGTATCGGCGGCGTTAAAATTCAGCCCGTTGATGACCACCGCTTCGTCGGCGCTCACCAACCCGTCGCCGCTGGTATCGACCTCCTCGAAGGTCAATGGCGTCGCGGCAAAGACCGGACGCGCAATCAGCAACAGAATCGGTAGAATAGCGAAATGCATCGCGGGGTTCTCCTAACAAGGGTGGACTTGAACAGCGGTTTGATCATTGGGTTTGATAAACTGATATTTTAGCGGAAAAAGGCCTCTGAGGGAGATTGCGGGTGACCCATGAAATGTCATTTTGGAGCTTGATCGCTAACGCCAGCCTGATCGTGCAACTGATCATGCTGGGGCTGGTGG
>JFJP01027552.1_pt1 | contig 11217 bp, 14 predicted proteins | sample 431651 | NCBI WGS metagenome assembly JFJP01 (sample SAMN02602958, study PRJNA72255) | Microbial mat metagenome, whole genome shotgun sequencing project. | biome: fresh water; feature: sink hole; material: water; isolation source: purple microbial (photo- and chemosynthetic) mats found in... | reverse complement strand
TATAAATAAGAAAGATTACATGAATTAAATTCGTTAATATCTAGAAATTAAAATAAATTTGAGAAAAACAACAAAATATAAGTATATTTAGAAAATAATTTTATTTTCTGCAAATCGCTAAAATAAGTAAAATTATTATTTATTTTTAATTTTTAAATTATTTTATTCAGATTTTGGTGATAAAATATTATAAGCAAATAATCTAGCATTGATGAGATCATTTTCTTCCAATGTATGTCGAAGTAATCTATAGGAAACTGTCGTTTTAAATTCTTCAAAGAATAAATTCAATTGTGAATGAGACAAACTGAATAATTCTTTAAAGTCATTAAAAACCATAGTCTTATCAATATTATTTTGTTTTATTTGATCAATTTGTTCATTCCAGCAGTTAAAAAACTTTAAATATTCTTCATTCACATAGTTAAAAAACTTCTCATTTATCAAATTATCCAACGATTTTTTGTTTTCTCCCACCATTCTTATATCTAAATAGAACCTCAAATATTTTGTGGCTAAATTATTTTTTTTGCCAATTTACAGTTTTTATAAAAAAAAAAAATTTGTAAAAACCGTTTAATTTTTCATTGAAATCATTGAATTTTAATGGTGTTGCTTTTGCCTTTTCCTCTAGATTTTGTAAAAATTTATAAAAAACCACAAAAAATTTTTCTTCCAATAAAAAGAAGTTCATTTCGTCTAAAGTTAATGAAGGAGGCAAAGGAATATGAGCTTTCCCGCAGATTGATAATGGATAAATTGTGACAATCATCGCAACGATTACATGTCTCAAATCTTTTACAACAAAAAAAAAGGGCAAAGGCCCTAAACAAAGAGAGTTGAAATTTATAAAATTTGGAAAAATGTGAATCACATTAAAATAAAAGACATTAATGGCAGTCATAATAATAGTTTCTTTACATAAACTATATTCTTTATAAATTTTTCTAAAAAAGTGAAAATTGTTTAAATTTCTGAGATAAATATTAAAAAACCGAGTGAAAAAGGCCATTAACAAGAAGATAGTTTCTTCAATCATATTGAAAATTCTCCAAAAGAATTGTTGAACATAAAAACAAGAACATTCTTTATAATATTTTGTTTGGAATTGGTAAAGTGTCGTTGGTACGCATTCAGGTAAGAAAAATAGAAAAATGAAAAAAAGGATGCAAACTATCCAAACTAACTAAAATTAAAAATATTTTTTTTTTATCTGTATTATTTTTCATTTACTATTATTAAGTACTTCTCCCTTGAGAATAAAGCCTTAATTAATCGTGAATTGATTTGTGTGTTGAAAACAATGTAGATGCGAATATTTCTTAGAATATAGGGGAACATAATAAACGCGTTCATAACCACTTCAAAGGATCGCACAAACAACGTCAAACGAAAAGTCTTGTCTATTTGTATATAACTGTAGGGATTAATCCATGAAATCCCTGTGAATTCATGAATCAATATAGCCATTGGGATTATTAAACAGGAAATAGAACATGTGATAACTGATGTCAACACTAAATAAGGAGATCTTTCTTTTATTGGAAAGTAGTTTCTTTTTCGAAGCCAAAGGGTTATGATTAAAATATAAACTAGAGATTGAAAAATCATGTAAACGATCACTTATTTTAAAGGTTTGTGAGAGAATGGATGTGGTTAAAAAAGAGTACATATTCCATTGAATGTATTACGATCATCATAATTATCACATTTATTTTTTAGGATATCGAAATCTTTGGTGAGCAAATGTGTTGTTTGAGTCATTAATATAGATAGTTTTTTAGAAAATATTTTAATTTTTTTAATTAAATACAGAGGAATGGATTTAAAAAACAATTTTTTTTTTTTTATTTACATTTGAACAAAAAATTCAATAAAAGAACTAAAAATTTTGAAAATAATAAAAAATCATCAAAAGATAAAATCAAATGAAAGAAATTGTTTTTTTAAATATGTACATGCATTTTATTTTGTTATGATTTTGACATTTACCTTTATTTTGGCATTGTATTGTAATTTTTTTTAAAATTCCCTGACAACTTTAAATAATCATTTGAATGTATTTGTGGCTGAAAATAACACTCCTTTATCTCTTCTTTTTCCTGATACAGCTTCAAGTTTTTTTTCCTTTCATTCCACAGCTTTTTGCAAAAAAAATTTTCTTTTGAAACTTTGAAAAAAACATTAATTACCTGTTTTTCCTTCAGATAGAAATCATATATATTCTTCTCCTTTATTTCATCTCTTTTTTTCTTTGCTAATTCAAGTGATTTCCCATTGATTTCAGGCTACAAAATCCCAATAAATTTTAAAATAAGGTCTCATTTTCAAAAAAATTAACCTGAAATGAAAAACTTTTATTTGAACTGTGGGAATTTTTTCTATTTATTCCGAAAATATTTGCTTTTTCAGTGACTGACAAAGTTTTTAACAGTTTTTCCGCCGCGTCTGAAAACTCCTCGAAGTTCAAATCTTGATTAAGTTCTTCCAATTCATGTAAAATAGGCGTAAAAGCTTCTAAAATATGGATAGGAACCCTGTGAAGGTCAATATTCGTCGGAGAAATAACGCCATCTTTATCAGAATCGAACAAATCGAAAATCTCTTTTAATTTCATATGTTTTTTTGTTTGGAAGATTTTCAAAGAGTTTTCATTATAAATCGATTTTTGTTTTTCTTCAATTTCATTAAAACTTTTCTCCATTAAAATCTTCTTATGTTGCTCGATTTCATTGTGTTTTTTATATAGATAATCACCAACTGGTAGATTTTCTTCATTTCTCTGGATTTTTTTAGAGTTTTATAAAGAATTTATTTGATTTGTTTACGTTTTTTTTGGGAGGACGACATATTTTTGGCTTGAAATAAGGTTTGCCTGTTTGTGAGTCAAATAAATCAACAGAATCATCTTTTTTTCTTTTATTTTTATTGTGATATTGAAGATAAAATTTATACATAAAGATAACATTTATTTATAAATAAATATAATATAGTAATTACATCTTAAGTTTTTCATTTTTCAAATAAGAGTTTTTGTCCATTCTTGAGAAAAAATCCTGATTTTCCATTAGAACCATAGAATTTTTATTGAGCTTCGGTTGGAAGCAATAGCGATTATCAGCACTAACCAAAAAAAATTAATAAAGGAGAATAATTTTTTTTTTTAACGAAAGCCTATTTTTTTCTTTTTTTTTTTGGTATTCAAAGGAAGTTTCATATAATTTGATAAATCTGTCATGTGAATAAGATTTCACCATTTTCCCTTTTTCTTGATCAATTATTTTGCTTCTAAATTTCAAAAAAAATAAATTTCTTATTAAAATATTTTTTATTTTAAATAAAGTTTCAAATTTGATAATTTTTACATTTTATTAATTTGTGGATGAAATGAGCAATCCCTCAGTTCAAATGAATTTTTCAACTCCATAGCTTTTTCTTGTTTATCTTTCATCAATCTGCTTAATCCCGTCAAATAATCCTCAACCTTTTCTTTCCTTTTATATCTCTTTCCAAATAAAAAAATCTAATTCAATAAAGACTTTTAATTTTTACTCCAATCAGACTGGAAATTTCATTTATATATGGTTTAAATGTGAATCTTTTCTCATTTTCTTGATATTCTTCCATTTTTTTCATTTCAATCGCCCGCCTTTATAAAAAAATGCTTTTTTTATCGAATTTCTAAATTTTACGTTTGAATTTCTTTCTTTTTCATGCATCTTTCATACAATTTTTCCCCATAATTGTTTTGTTCTAATAATTATTAATTAAAATATATTAAAAGAAATTGTAAGAACTCATTGTTTTTTTATTCATATTTCCAATAAAACCCATTTTAGAGCGATTTTCCATCATTTGATGTGTTTTTTTCTCTTGACTGATTTTCGAAGCATCAAAGGAATTATTTATCATTTTTTTTTCTTTTTTTTTAGCCTTTGTTTCAATAAAATCACTAAGTTATTTTGTTAATTTTTTTAAAGACTTGATTATAAAGCCTATCATAAACGTTTGAGGTGTTTTTATATTTCCTATTTGCCATCTCAATACTAGCTTGATCTATTTTCGGAGTGAAAGTATAGGCATCATAATTGGAAGAATTTAATAAAAATGATCTTCAAAATTAAGGTTGTTTAAAAAATGTGATTAGTTTTTTAAAAACTTTTCTTCATTTTCCTCTAAAATATATCTTCTTTCATGATTATTTATTTCTTTATGAAAAAAAAAACAAAGGAATTTTTTTTTAAAAATGAAATTTTACTTAAAAAAGAAGCTGAATGCAATTCATCGTTATTTTGACAACTGTTATTTGAATTATAATTCCTTTGGTTTTCTGCCTGAAATCGTTTATGTGAGGAATTACTTTTTGAATTTTTTGAGTATTTCATCTGTTGTTCCCAATTATTGCTAGCACTGTTACTTTTGTTTATTTGATCATTTTCAGAATTATATCGAAATGAGATATTGTTATGATCAGCTTCATTTTTTCTAAAACACCAAATTTTTTATAAAAAAAAACCACAAGACAAAAAAATTACAAAGGACTTTCTTCTTTAATACAATCATTATTTTTATAATTTTTTTTCTCGGTTCTCATATTGGTCATATTTTTTTTTATATTATCAGTCAAAATGCCTAAAATTTTGAAATCCAAATTGTTTTTTGTGATAAACCGATAGGCTAAATCTTCAGGATCATCGTTTGCTTTTATTTCAATATTATCCTTATTACCATTGCCTAAATCAATTGTAATAATCATTAAGATTGCTGAATTTTCTGGAGGGCTCATCGTTTTGTGCTCATCAATCAGTTCTTTTTTATTGAAGTCATCAAAGAGCAGATCAGTGTCAATGCTATTTTTATAAGAAAAAAATGATTTTTCCATTAGTTTTTCAGTTTAAATTTAAATCTAAAATTTTTTTCTTTCTGTTTTTTTTAATTTTTATTAAAATTTCATTGGTTTTATATGGGGGGTTTTATTGTTTATTCAGGATGGAACAACAAGGATTCATCCCAAACCATCCTTTGTAAAATTTCTTTTGTCGGTTCAAAGTTATCAAAACTCCAATCAAACACCTTTTCAGCCGTTGGTTCTTCATCTGGATTATGAAGACCTTCAAAATAAGGATGGTTCAAACAATCCTCCACTGTAAACCTTTTCTCAGGATTGAATGTCAACATTTTCGCCAGGAGGTCCAAACCCACTGGGTTGGCTTTTTGATACAAACTTTGCCATGATTGCTTTGTTCTTTTTGGAAGACTTTTGATGTATTTTAGGGCACTTTCATTGCCAATGTAGGAAAGATCTTCGGAGGTTGGAGAGCCTAAAACGGCTATGATTCTTTGGACTTGATCGAGATAATCTTCACCTGTTAATTAAAGATTTTATGGTAAAAATTGAATAAGAGTAAATATTTTGAAAAAATTACAAAATATAGAAAACAAAAAATATAAAAATCCAAAAAAAAACAAAGAATGCAAAAATCCAAAAATTGCACCTGGAAAGAGAGGTGTCCTTCCAATTAACTCAGCAAAGATGCAGCCAACAGACCAAATATCCACAGCTTTGGTGTATTCCGAGGCGTTCAAAATGACTTCAGGAGCACGATACCAACGAGTCACCACATATCTTTTATTTTTAAGTTTGTCATTAAGTGCATATGTGAGTAACAAAAATAACGAAAAATTTAAAAGTTTCTTTTATTATTTACTCAGTTTTAAACTCGTTTTCATTGTCAAAACCTCTCGCTAGTCCCAAATCGCAAATTTTCAGATCACAATTCTTGTTCAAAAGCAAATTGCTTGGCTTCAAATCTCTATGCATCACATTAGCTGAATGCATAAAAAGGATGCCTCTTAAAACTTGATACAAAAAATATTGTATGTGTTCATCAGTCAATTCCTTGTTAAAATATCAATTTTATAAAATAAAAATATTATAATCCATCAATAAAATATGAAGAAAACTTGTCTCGAATAAATAACTCGATGTAGATCAGTTTCCATGAGATCTGTGTAAATGTAGATATCGTTGAAGCCAGTTTTAGCAGGAGGTTTCTGCAAATCCACAAGGGCGATGATGTTTTCATGATCAAAGAACCCTGTGGATTAAAAAATTAATGATAATAAAAAGAAAATAACAGTTAAGTCTCTATATTTAATTTATAATTTGTATATTTTTTTACTTAATAATTTGATTTCTCTCACAATTCTTTTGGCATCAATCAAATCATCAAAGGCATTAGGAACCTTAAAAAATAATGGAAAAACACAGAATCATTATTTTATTTTTTTCATATTTTCCATTATTTAAAAGATTGAATTACTTTTTTGATAGCAACTTTATTGCTGTTTTCTTTATTGTGAGCTGAACAAACAACGCCGTATGCTCCATGACCAATTTGCTTGATAAATTCAAATTTATCCTCAACGGTAAAAGTTGTTCCTTTTATTAATTATTTTTAAAAAAATATAAAAAAAAAAAAAACCTCCACATTCAAATGAATGGTGTCCTTTCCGATATGGAATCTTTGATTTATCAACTTTGGAATCCTTTTCAGGCGCTTGTGAATTGAGCCCAGCCGATTTTTCATTAGCTTTCATTGGAGAAGAATATCTAACGTGAGTATTAAAAAAAATTCAAATAAAAAATTCTTTTAAAAATAAAAAATAAACAAAATTTTTTTTGTTGAATTATTTCTGATTTTGCATTTTTTAGAAAAACGAATATTTTAATTTTCAATTTGTCCATTTCATTTAATTTCCTTTGAGAAATCTCTTAATAATAGCACATTTTCTATCCCAATTTTTTTCTTTTCAAAAAACCAAGTAAAATCACTAATGAATCAGACTCAATTTGAAAAATGATTTATTTATATTACCCAAATAAACAAAACACAACACTTTCAAAATATCATTGCCATAAACAAAATTAAACTAAAAAGCTTAATTAAAAAATTTTCAAAAAAAAATTAAAAATATATTTTAAATAATATCCAATATTTTCCCACTTCTCTTCTCTTTTTTGCTCCTGAACTTCCTCACAATATGCATGCTTCTCGTTTTCGATAGCTTCAACATTTCTTCCAAAATCTCAGCCATATCCTTATCAGTAATCTCAAAATTTTGATCCAAAACTTCCATCAAATGATTTTCATCTATTTCATGTTTAGATTTCCGATCCCTTTCAAAAACCTTGCTTTTTTCTTCTTCGGTTTCTTTCTTTACAGGTATTTTATCCAAATTCACCTCATCTTGATCAATTTTTTTTTCCAAAAGAATATCACAATTATACTTTCTGACAAATGGTGGCACTATCATAGTGATTTCTCCTTTAATCACAATTTCTTTTTTATTTACTAGATCAATCATTTCCTTAACAGTTCTCCGATAGGTTCTTTGATGTAATTTTGTCATTTCAAACGCAATAAAAACCATTTGATTTGTCCCGAAAACCTTCTCAATAGAAATCAAAGCTTTGTCCAATCTCTGCACTGACTCAAAAAACACACTAGTCATCATTTGTTCCTTCACTTTCGCCAATTTACTCAATCTTTCATCCTGTGTTTTAGATAAATACCCTTCAAAACTATAACAATCGGAAGGAAAGCCACTTAAACTCAAAGCCACAGCCACAGAACTCGGTCCAGGTAATGCTTCTATAATAATTCCTTCCTTCAAGGCAGCATCCACTAATTTATACCCTGGATCTGATATGGTAGGAGTCCCTGCATCTGATACCAATCCTATTTTAAATCCATATTTCATTGCTTTGATCAATTTATTTATTCTTGACTCTTCATTATATTTAAAATAACTTAATAAGATGCCCCTTCCTTTTTTTATTCTAGTTTCTGCTATTTTCCTCTTCAAATAAGCCATGAAATCATCTTCTAAGCCATAAACTTCATCAGCACCCTCTTCAGTAGACTCAACACTTGAAAGAAAGCTCAAAGAATCCACCCCTTCTAAAACTCTTTTAGCTTTGGCTTTGATGGCTTTTATACGGAGTTCTTCTCGCATTTTTTTCCTTTGCTCATAATCCTTTACATCAGTGCCTGGGGCTGTATTGGCAACAACTTCCTTTAGGACCTCTTCTTCTTCTCTCAATTGTTTTTCAAAGTCTGCTTTTGTTGTTTTGGAAAGAATATCACCTTCATCGACTTGTTCTTCTTCTTTCAAATCACGAAGATTCACTCCAAATTGATCCTCCATTTGATCTTTTAATTTACGACGCTTTATCAATGTCATCATATTGCCAGTTATTCTTGTATCTTCACATGCTATTATGTCAACTGAAAGTAATGCTTCGTATTGACGAATGCTTAGATCACGCAGATTACCAATAGGAGTTGGGATTATTATGAGAGAACCTTTGGATGGCTTCACTTCACTGATATCGAATATGTCGAAAGGGTTGAAAGAATCAGAGGGTTGAGGGGTTTCAGAAAAAAAACAGATTGGATATGGGTGTTTGATGAAAATTTTGATTGGGAGAGAAATGAAACGGGAAAGCATTTGAAGAATTGTAAAGGATTCGTTTTTAATTATATGTGAGGAGCATAATTTTAAAAAAACTTTAATAAAAACAAGTTTTTTTTTCAAATTTATTTTATTTTTCATTGCTATTTTTTTAATTAAAAATTAAAGAGAATGTGATTGCTGAAAAGAAAAAAACAACATAAAATGCCAGCAAAATCCATGCATAAATTCTTGTTAATTTCCAACTATCCATCAAAATACTAAATAAAAATTTAATTAAAAGATTATATACTGATTGAATCTTGCGATAATTAGGACTGAAATCAGGTTCATGAGGCAGAATAAAATCACTAGAATAGGAACGCAATTCTTTGATAATTTCTCTTTCGAAAATATATCAAATTCAATATATTCACTTCAAAATAAAATCAAATCAAAATTGTAAAAACTTATTATAAAAACTTCTTTATAGTCTGTCGTAATAAGGCACTTCCAAATCCAATCAATAAATTGAATAATTGTCCTGCAAAACAGCCAGTTACAGCCATTACTCCGAAACCCATTTTAGACAAAGCTGCATTCGCGAAAAAATCTGGAAAAAAATTAAATAAATCATTTAAGAAACCAAATAAAAAAAAGACCATTAGCAGAGTTTCCCCATGCAAGAAAAGTGATCCCCAATATAGTTGAGTTCAGACCTGAAATTAATCCAACAAGCTGAATAAAATCAAATAAAGAATGTTAGCTTTTATTTCTAATAAAAAAATCAGACTTGCAAATAATCAAGAAGTATCTGTGCGATGAAAAAAATCCATAAGATTGAAACAGCTAAGCCAAACAATGAAAAAACCTTAAGATAAAAATTTTAAATGAATATATACAATAAAAATAAATAAATAATATAGAAATTACTGAAATGAAGAACGGAGGTTCTTTTGCATCAGTGAATTTATACAAAAACAAAGAGGTTACAAGAGCAATTGGTAAAACCAAGTAAATCAAATAAAAATTCTCCCCAATTTCAAACTTTATAACTAATCATAAAACATTTCTTTAGTAATTTCCTTTTGATAATTTCTTCTACATCCTGTCACACATAAGACAAAAAGAGAGGAAAATATTGGATTTAATAAGGCTTTTCTTTTGGACCACATATGTTCATTTGGGACAGGAATTGTGAGATCTCTGATGAAATTCAAAGGAAGTTCATATAGATAAAATATCTTTTGAATGGTGGTGATTTCATGCCATATTTTACTGGATGTATAATACTGTTTTTTGAAGGAGTTCTTCATTTTGAAGTATTGCTCTTGCAAGGCCAAAGAAATCGAGCTAGATCTTTTTCACATAAAACAAAAAAAATTGGTTTACCTCTTTAAATTTAGCTTTTCAGTATTTATTTTTTTATTGATTTGAAAACCACTTAAAAAAAGTAATTTTGATGATATATTTATCAAATTATAAAAAAAAAAAAATTTAAATGAAAATTTACCTTGCTTTATCATTGCTTTGTATAATTGCTTTTCAAAAAATTTGTTAGTTCGAATAAAAATTGCAAATTTTGCGGGAAAAATATACGTGATAACTGTTTAAAACTCATCATCTCCAAATAGTATTTGTCTTCGTCCAGCAACTTAGTCTCGATTTCTTAAACCAATCAAATTTATTTATAAAATAAAAAACTTTTATTGTTTCTTCACCATCTTGATCCAAATTAACCACTTCCTGTTCTTTTCCTCTTTCTTCCCATATCACAAACCCCACGAAACTAAAAATAACCAAATAAATATGATATTAAGACCCAGTCAAAAATTTAGACCATAGATATATCAGCATAAACCCTACTGAACAATAAATATTAATGAATCCAATAATCCCGAAGAAAATCACACAAAACACTGCAAAAATATAAAAGCCAATATCTCTTTTAAAGCTTTTTTCATTCACCTTCAGAAAAACACATCAATTTTTCACATTTAAAATCCATTATTTTTATACCCCCCCCCCCCAGAAAAAAATCAGTTCAACTTGGATTTCGTTATCCGAGACCATTATCACTCTTGATAATACGATCATTGTCGAAAACAAACTAGCACCGAAAATCCCACCAATTGCTAATGAGATACCCTCAACATCATCTCCACCAGCTGTAAAAGAAGTTATTATATCAGAAGCCCCGTTTGAAAACGCCAAAAGAGTCACTCCAGCTAAAATTTCTGATAATCTCAAAGTTTTTGCTATTTTTGAGATTGAAGGGGTGAGGTAATTCTCAGCTGTTGATGATAGAAAGTGAAAAGCAAAGAAGAAGCCTATGATCTTATAAATGAAATATGAGGGGATTTGAGGATATAAAAAATAATAAGAGATAGGTGGGGATTTGTATGTATTTACTGTGAAAAAAACAAGAAAAGGAATGCTTTCGTCCAGATGACAGTAAAAGATGCTGATGAATTGGATGAAGTTTTGTTCGGGACAGTTTTCTATGATATAGGAACAGTGGTTGGCTGCAGATTCAACGGCTTCCTTTGTGCAGGAATTCATTTTTATTTATTTAAAAAATTTTAGATTTTTTTCTAAATTTAGAAAAAAGAAAATTAATTAAAGAAAGAAAACTTAAATTTTTTAATTGAAATTTTTTACGGCACCACATTACAAAATGGAATTTTTAAAATATTTTGAGAAGTTTTCTTAATTAAAGAAAATTTTTTAGAAACATTTAGAATTTAACAAAAATTAAGA
>JFJP01002338.1_pt1 | contig 11217 bp, 13 predicted proteins | sample 431651 | NCBI WGS metagenome assembly JFJP01 (sample SAMN02602958, study PRJNA72255) | Microbial mat metagenome, whole genome shotgun sequencing project. | biome: fresh water; feature: sink hole; material: water; isolation source: purple microbial (photo- and chemosynthetic) mats found in... | reverse complement strand
GCGGTCAGTTCGGCAATCTGCGCATCAGAATAGTGCGCCTTCAGGTTGACCTTGGCGGCGCCCAGGTTGACCGGCATGCCGGCCACGAATTCCTTGCTCATCCAGTCCATTGCCATGTAAAGGCCATCGACCGGATCGAACTCGCGGATGTCCTGGTTCACGCTGTCGCTGATGTATAGCTTGCCGCTCAACGGGTCGGCAAACATCGCCGTGGCGTTGACATAGCTGACCGTCAGGCCAGTCTGATCGAGGAAGTCGAATGTGAGGATCTGCGACTGGTCGGCCAGCGACGTGCTGATGTATAGCCGGCCGCGCGCCGCGGTCGCCAGCATCGCGCCCGGGTTGTACGTCTCCCACTCATCCCGGCTAAACCATTCCTGGGTGGCGATGCGCACGCCGGAGTCGCCTATCTGGATCATGCCGTGCGTCGTGGCAAACGCAGCGCTATCCCCAAAGCTCACCATGGAGCGCTTGGACAGGCACGGGTAGGCGCCCTCGATCGGCTGGGATGACATTTGGCCAGGCTCATGCCCCATGATGACGCTAGGCTTTCCGCTGGTTCCTACCACGATGCCGGATGAATAGACCCCCAGGGCAACCGGCGTTGCGCCAGGTGAGCGCATGCCGTATTCGGGCGGCCAGGCATGCGGCTGCAGCGGCTCCGAGAAGCGGATTTCATCGCCAGAGATACCGGCCAGCGCGCCGCTCGGTAGCAGCACCAGGCCGCGCAGGTCTGCCGGCGCAGGCTGCCATGTTGCAGATAGCAACTCGTCGCCCAGGATGGCCGCATCGTTCAGGGTGTCGTTGTAGGTCGTGCCTGCAATGCCGGTCACAACCAACTGGAATTGCCCGGTAGATCCGGTCGTCCGGTACAGCCGCTTGGTGCATGGCCCCCACGCAGCTTCGCGCTCCCACTCCGTAGCGGCAGCATAGTTGCCGTTGGCCTTGAATGTGTCGGCGTCGACCACTTCAACGACAACGGTATGCACCGGGTCGAGGCTGACGGGATCCGACAGGATGACGCCATCGCCCACGCGCATCCAGTGAGCGGCAGCCGCATTGAACGTGGTAACGCCAGAAGCAACCGACGCCGTTCCGGTACCGGAATTGGCCGGCGTTGCATCCATCCCCGTGACGGCCCAGGTACCGTCTTCCTTGCCTGCCAGCAATGCGGTAAGCGGGGAAGGCGCAGATTCCTCGTCCCAATCCGAGTAGAAGGTGTAGGCATAGAACCTGTTGACGTCCAGGCCGACCCCGCCACTCGGGGTAACGGTAGGCGCTGTTTGCGGCGCCGGGATCCCAAGCGCGCGGGCAGATTCGGGGTAATCGCCGCTCACCAGGCCAGAAGCCATGGCGATCGTGGTGATTCGCGGCTCATTGTGGCCGCTGTAAATGAACTTGGTCGAAGCCTCAAGCGGACTGCGCACCACGTCGACGTCACGATCCCACGCCAGCCATATCAGGTCGGCGCGGTAGATCGACATGAGCGGGCCTGGCGTAGCTGGAGACGCCGCTACACTCGGGGTAATCAGCGGCAGCAGTTCGCCGCTGGTCAGCCTGCAGTTAGCCGCAATCTGCGCAACAGCGTCACCAATCAAGCGCGGCGACACGCGCGGCTTGATCCCCTGGAAGCCAGCCAGCTTGAACGAAATCATTTACCACACCACCGCGTCTAGTTCGGCCTCTGTCGTCGCCTGGTCTATCAATTCCTCAAGATCGGCATAGCGCGCATGAGCCGCATCAAGCTGATCGTCCATGGCGTCCTGGATGTTGGCCAATAACTGTGGCGTGACCGACACCTTCGTGCCTGACTTGTCGCTTATCTTGGCAGGCAAACTCTTGCCCTTGTTGGAGCGCTTAACCAGGCGGTCGATCCTGGCACGATGGACAGCCCCGGCCCGGAACGTGTTTCCACCGACCACTACCGGGTCATCGATTGCGGATTCCATCGCTATGCGAATCCGGATAGCCTTCATCTTCTTCAAGGCCTGCATGTCCGGTACTGCAGGCAATATCTCGTTGCCCACGCGCACCCATTTATCCGGCACGGCTTCCGCTGGACATGCAACCCACTCAAGCGGCGGAGCGACCTTGAACCGCTTGTTCGCATTGACAACCATTGACACGTTGCCGTCAGGATCAACCAAAGCGTATTTCATCAGAAGAACTCCTCGATAATCACCACACCGGCCGTGCCTGACGTGTAGCCGGAAACCACGCTGCCACCACGGCCGTAGCCGTATCCGAAGAAGCTGAAACCAGCATCACCATTGAAAGAGTAGCCGCTGATGGTATACAGATACGACCCGCTGATGCCCATGATGTTGATGTCACCGTTGTAGCCGTTGCCCTGTCCCGATGTGGGCGAGCCACCTGTCGCGCTGCAATGTGCGCCAAACGATGAGGTACCTCCGCTGTTTCCAGCGGTGCCGCCTGAACCTACTTGAATGGACTCGGTAGCACCGAGGGCAGCAGCCTCGATGGTCTTGATCGATGTCCCGCCGCCGCCGCCGCCGTTTGAACTGAACGGGCCATACGTTCCCTTGCCGCCGCCGCCGCCGACTACGGTAACGCGGATGCGCTTCAGCCCGACAGGTTTCGTGTAGATGGCCGCGCCTGTGTAAACCAGCGTGCCGCGGTACTCGCCATCCGGCTCTGCAGCAGCAGGTATCGAAATCTCCGGGTGAGCGCTCGGGTCGACCATGTGCGCAGCGAGTACGGCGGCTGCAGCTCGGGTATCTATGTCTGCCTGCAGTTCCAGCAGGGCGTCCTGGACGTTCGCGGAACTCAGGTTCCCGCCTGGCGTCACCACCATGGCCGACGCATCGCCCGTGGAGAATTCCTCCAGCGCTGCCGCGGTCAGGCGCATCGACACAAGATCACCGGCAGCCCATACCGACGCTATCGTGCCTTCCTGGGCGCGAACGATAGTCATCGAGTCAGACCCGACCGGGCGCGCAGTCACCTTGACGATTTCCAGGCCGGTGGAATTCTGCAGGGTGAGGCTGAAAAAGTCCGGCGACGAGACGGCCGGGAACTTGTCGCCGTCTCCGGTAGTGACGGTCAACGTGGTTGCGGTAGCCGTGAGGCCGGATCCAGCCACCAGCGAACGCGCGTTATTCTTAAACTTGCGTGCCATATCAGGCTCCCCTTACTTTTGCGACAAATGATGCCAAGAACTGCGCAGCCCTGCCGCTGTTCACATGCTCATCGTCGCGGCTTTCGGCCCGTCCGACGATGTAGTCCGCGATCGCGTCCGAATACGTCGCGGGGATGTCAGTCTCGTCACCCTCGCCGTATTCACCCGGGATCCTGGTGTAGATGATCTTCAACACCTGGCCAGTTGGCGCAGGCGGGTAGACCAGGAAGCGCACAGGGTCGCCCTCGATCGCCAGCCAGTTGACGGCCATGCCTGCATTGGAAGGGCTTTGCCAGTTCGGGTCATAGGCGTCCAGTGCGGCACGATCGGCCGGCGTTACGGCAGGGCCATCCTTGACGCGGCGGATGTCGACCAGGGCGTGCGCGTCGTCGTAGCTGACGCTCTGGATGGTTTCATCCGGCACACACTCGACTTCCCCTTCTGTGTTGAACAGGTGCGGAGCGATCGTAACCATTTGGTCGAGCGCATCGTTCGCGTACTGCAGCAGATCCTCGCGCGAGTAGCGCACGCTGCCAAGGTCGCTCAGGATCCCGATTGCCGTGTCGATCGGCGCATTAAGTTTCAGTGACATGATTAACCTGCCCCCCCACCGGCATCTACTTCCGCATCACCGCGCACCGCCATCGTCATGCCGTCGAGAGAGATTGCCGACGCGCCTGGCGCAATGGTTCGCTTGACCCACACGGATATGTAGTCGCCGGGTGTCAAGTCGCCCAGGTCGAGCGCAGAACCGACATCACTGGCTGCGTAGAACGTAACGCCTACCGGAGAGGAAACCTCGTCAACGATGGCGGTTTCGGTGGCGTTCATCCCGGCCGCGCCAATCCCTATCTCGACTGACGCGCCGACCGCGGCAGGGCCAGCGGGAACCCATATCTGCGCATTGAAAAGCGTGAGCAAGAGGTTGCTGTTGCGGATGTAAGCGCATCGATATTCCGTTCTCCCGGATACCGTTTCCGAGCCGGTCACACGGTCAAATAGGTCATTGACGACTCCGGTAACTGGACTCTCCTGGAGTGCGCCGCCAAGATTGAGTGTTCCGGATTCTAGGAATTCTATGTCTGTTGTTAGTAGCGCCATGGCTTCACCCGCAGGTCTGCTCCTGGTGATCGATTGAAATACGGTGGTCGGTGTTCGTCAGCGCGGACGATGACTGGACTTTGCTGAGAGGCATCGGATTGCCGAGCGAGGCGAGCGGCATCGAAACGCTCCACGATATGCAGCGCATCACCGTGAACGGATTTGAGAATCCCCAGGCAAATTCCTGAGAAACAACGAAGTCAGACGTCATGTCCCACTCGACGGCCCAGGATGTCTCAAGGTAGGCGCGCATGTCCCACGCCAGGGCCAGTTCGGCACTGAACGCCTCGGTGACAATGTACGACAGCTTCGACGGGTTCGTCGGTGGGGTGAAACTCGCGGTGTAGCGACCGACCCCATTGGTGATGCGGATCTCGTCCAGGTAGCCGCGGAACTTTTCGTAGTCGTTCATGCTACCTGTGATGTGGCCCCCAACGGCGAAGCCGAGGTTGGTGTAGTTGGTCGTGTCAGCTTGCGTTCCAACGAGAGTACCATCCAGGAAGAAGTAATCAATGCCGCTCACCCGTGAGATGGCGATGTGATACCAGGTATTGTTGGCGACGGTTGGGAAATTGAAAAACGTCGACGCTGGCGACCGCTCGAAACGGAAGTTTGGGACGCTGGCGTTGATCGAGATGTACCACCCGGCCGGAGATGCCTGGTAGTCTGACGTGGCCAGCAGGCGCGGCCAGGCGGTTCCTGGCACTACGCCGTTGTTGATGAGCTTCGCCCACAGTTCTATGGTGAAGTCGCCGGTTCCGAAGGCGCCAAGCCCGACGGTTCCGGTGTCCTTGTACTTGGCGATCGAATAGCCATCGAAGCAGTAGGCGCCGTGGCCGAACTTGCCTTTGCCAGAGGCAATGAACGGGATGCCGAGTTCCTCGACGAAGTTTCCAAGCCCGGTTTCGTTGACGAACTGGTTGTCCGTAGCGTTCACGTTGTTGGCGTGGGCCAGCACAGTCACCGATGCGAAATAGGGGTCAGGGTCGTAGGTGTTCACGACCGGCGTGTAGTCCGTGATCAGTGGGCGGTTCTTGAACGCGGCGGTAGGTGGCGCGAAGTCGGCTGTGTAGCGGCACACCCGGGTAAAACGGTACTCGTCTATCCAGCCGTTGAGGTCGCGGGTGTAGTTGACGAAGCCGTCTTTGCCGATGTAGAGCGGAGCCGTGTTCCCAGCGGGCGGGGCTGACTGGTCGGCCGAATACTGCAGCACACCGTCCAGGAACAAATAGCAGGTGTTTCCGGAACGGCAGAGTGCGACGTGGTACCAGACCCCAGTAGTTACCGTGGTGGTACCAGCCCCATTGAAAACTGGAGTGCTGTCGAATAGCGCCGCAGCTATGGTGTTCGAGGCGGTGACGTATAAGGAATGCTCCTCCGCTCCGCTTCCGTCACGCTTGTTCGAGAACGTCTGAATCCGCCCAAGTTCGTTCAGGCGGAACCAACACTCGATGGTGAAATCACCAGTAGCGACACTCAGGTCAGACTTGTGCGGGGTCGAGATCCACCTGTCGCTTGATCCTACGCCGCTTAGGCTGGAAATGCCGAATCGGTACTGTGCGGTGTCCAAGCTGACCACACCGTTAGGTGTCCATGCTCTGCCGGTTTCGTCCCGGATAGAGTTTGCCGTTGGCACGCCAGCCGGCCCGTCCAGGTGCAACAGCGACACCACGCTTTCGTAATGCTCGTCGTAGCTGGTCGTGTCGACAGATACCGGGCCACGGGGGAAGGCCTTTGTAGGAACCGCGAAGTCGGCGGTGTAGCGGGCCACACCCTTCGTGATGCGGATGTCGTCGATGTAGCCCTTGAAGGGTGACACCGAATTTACGGCGCTCCCAACTGCAAGTTTGGAGGCGGTGAAGTTATAGACGACAGCGTGCGTCGCAACCTGTACGCCATCCAGGAACATCCTGGATACACCACTCGCGCGAGTAACCGCAATATGGTGCCAGACGTTCTGCGAGACGTTCCCGGTGTTAAGCCATGTCGAAGTCTGCGAGTCACTGAAATAGATGGGTGACGGCACCATAGCCTTGGTGTTCATAAACACCATGAACCCTCCGGCCGTTCCTTGCGCCAACGATCCCATCAACTGCGCCCAATCGACCAATTGGTTGGCGTTGAGGTACACCCAAAACTCTAAGGTGAAGTCACCCGTTCCAAAGTCCGTCCCGGCGGCGCCGATGGTGGCATCGTAGATCTTGTAGGTAGAGGTTCCGTTGTTGTAAAAGGAGCCGTCGCCCCACTTGTAGATACTCGTTGAAACCGGGTTGTTGGTAACGGTTCCAGTGCGGAAAACCGACGACCAGCCGGCTGCCAGGTTGGCTATCCATCCCAAATTCCGCTGGCCGCTGTCGAATTGCAGGAGGACACTTACGTTGTCCCAGTATGGATCGGCGGAAAAGTCCATGGCCTAACTCAGCACCACGTCGGGTTTGCGCGCGGCACGAAGCCAGCGCCGCCGCTATCTCGCTTCAGGATGGCCTTGTCGATCCCGTTCTGGAATTCAGCCGCGGCCTTCAGCGAATCGTTGGGCGATCGCCATTTCGTGTTTGGTATGTCCAGCAGGGTCGCCCTGGCGCCGGCAGCGATTTCCTTGCGCCACTCATCCTGCAGCACGTCCGGAATGGTGGTGACGCCAAGCCGCGGCTCCACCACCACGGAAACGCTCAGTTCGTCATCCACTTCAGGAACCGGCCCCAGCACCAAGGCGCCGTCGTCCAGGTAGTAATGGCTCGCCGTGCCGCCCGTATGCAGGTACGGACTGGCATCAAACTCAGGTTTGCTGGACTTGGTGAGCGGCTCATCACCACGCTTGACCCATTGCGCACGCGCAGCACGCACAAACTCGGACACCGGGATGGTGGCGACCGGATCCCCAGCCATGGGGAATACCCCGACTTCCTCAGTAACAGCGCGTGTCTGACGGCAGAACTCGATGCACGCATCGATGATGGCGTCGTTAATCAGCGGCTCCGGACACCCCGGAACAGCGATCCGCACAAGCTGGGCGATTCCAGACAAGCCAGCCATGGTTTACTGCGCCGCTTTGTCGCTGGATCTTGCCTTGGCGAGCGCTTCAGCTTCGGCCTTTGCCTTAGCTTCTGCCTTGGCCTTGGACTTTGCTGCAGCGGCTTCGGCCCTGGCCTTGGCTTCTGCTTCGGACTTCGCTTCTGCACTCAGCAGTTCGGCGGCCTCATCGAAGTCCGCGGCTTCTGCCGGGTAGAAGTTGCCGGTGCCAATGAGCCAGGAAGCATGCGCGTCGTTGTCGACGTCACATTCCAGCGCGCCATCGGTGCCGGGCTTGAATTCGTATTTGGCCTTGTCGGGCAGGTTGGCGATGACGGTGCCATCCTTACGCGGCCGGATCGAGGTTTCGAGTTTCATGGTGTACTCCAAAAAAATGCGGGGAGACGTTGCCGCCCCCCCGCTGAGAGGGCTTATTCAGCCCTGGAGGAAAGGCTAACCGCTTAGGCTGCGCGGTAAGAGAACTCCATACCGAGGGTGCCGGCTGCAGCAGTAGCAGAGGACGCCTTGAGGACGACTGCGACGATGCGGTCGTGGTCGGCCTTCTGTACCTGCTTCAAAACATTGAACGCCGCCCGGCTGGCGGTATGCAGCGTGAGCGCTGCAGCCTGCAATGCCGTGCTGCCGTCGATCCATTCATCGCCACCATCAGCGGCGCCGGTGGAAATCAGCAGGTTGGTCGAGTCCAGAATGCCGAGGTCAGCAACCAGCGTCGGGGTGCCGTTGGAATCCAGGTCGTCGTTGTTGATCGAGTAGCCAACCGGCACGCAGTTGGCGGGCAAAGTGAACATTTGCACCACGTTGTCGGCCACCAACTCACCAGCAGCCAACTCGACTTCGGTGTAGACGCTCACCACTTCGGGGCCGGAAGGGGTCGGCATGTTCAACTGGCCGTTCCGGTATTTCGATTTGATCGTGGACATAAATTTCTCCTTAAATCAGTTGACTACCGGCCGCCGTCCGAGGCGGCCGGTATCATTTAGCGAGCCGCCGCGGCGGTATCCAGGGCCATGACACCGAAGTCGGTATCGGGAGTCCCGTCACCATCCATGTCGAAACGAACCTTCTTGGTGCCGAAGATCGAAGACGTGGAGATAACCACCTTGTCGCCGTTGTCGCGGGTTTCTTCGTGCCAGTCGAAGCGCAGGTTGGTACCGGGCGAACCGAAGGCACACACGGCAGCTTGCGAACCCAGGAACAGGGCGCGCGCAGCCTCGACCGCACCGCTGCCAGCCGTGTTGAAGCGGATGACGTTGCGATGGCTGTGCAGGATCACGCCGCGGTACATGCCGAGCGAACCCTTGAACAGCGGGCTATTGCGTCCTTCAGCAGCAGCAGCCGCCTTCTGGATGTCGAGCCACTGGCCGGTGCCGGTGTTTCCGCGGAGGTCGTCTTCCTGGAAGGTGTGCATCACGCAGACGAAGGTTTCGTTGCCGTCGATCTTGCAAGGCTGCATGACCGGGATGCCGGTCGCGCCGCCGCCCTGGCTGTCCGCACGGGTCTTGGCGGTATCAATCAGGCCCAGGTCGAACGTGTCAGCGCCGTCGATGTTGGTGAAGTCGGTCGCGTTGCCGCCGTAGATGACGTGGTTGGCGTCGGGCGAGTACAGCGAGTTATTGGCGCGGCCGGTGTAGCCCAGGGGCAACAGGAAGTTCGGGTTGATACCGCGAGCGCCCGCCAGGTAGACCATCAGCAACTCGTCTTGCAGGCGACCCCACCAGGAAGACTGCTGGCGCTTGGCCTTCTCACGCAGGTTGTGCAGGGTGCGCTTGCGCGTCATCCGGCCGCCCGTGTTCACGCCACAGCGCGCCTGGTCGATGTAGATTTGGTCGGTGTAGAACTTCTGACTTTCTTCCTTGCCTTCGAGGGTGTCTTCACCTTCGACGGGGGCCATGGTCAGTTCAGCCAGCAAGTCGTAGCTGATTTGTTCGCCAGCGTCCGTCTCCAGGTCGGTGAGGATCTGAACCGGAACTTCCGCTTCGGCACCGCGGGCCATGAAGCGCTGGTTGAAATAAGATTTTTGAGAAACGTCATACGCCAGCAATCCAGACCAGCGCTTGACGGCCTTTGCGTCGTTGACGCCAATGATCGTCCGTGCCATAAAAATGCTCCTTGAAATGAATCAATCAAGGGAACACTCCTGCGCACCCGGTTCTTTACTACCCGTTCACCGTTGCCGGCGCCCGTTACTGCCACCTTATTAGGCTAGGCACGCACTTTTCAATTCAGCGGCCTGCTCTTTTTCAATCTTCACGTCGGCCGGAGCCACCACACGCAGCCTGGCAATCTGCCCTGACTTGTGCAGCAACTCCACCTTGATGCGCGCCCCGTCCAGGTTCAGGCTCTCGCCTGGGCGCATATCCAAAACCAGCCCGGGGCGCTTCTGCATCATGCGGCCTTGGCGAACTTCTCACGCTGCGCTGGGGTCATGCGGGCGATCGCTGTTTCCAGTTCATCGCCCTCAAGACCATCGAGGTCGGCAAATTCATTGCCGCCGATGTCGGCCGGATTGTCGCCGCCAGGCACATGCGCCAGGGTCGACGGTACCGATTCCTTGCCAGGCCTGCGCGTAGGCGGCGGATCCTGCTTGACCGTCTTTTCCGTCAGGCCGTGCAGCGCCAACACTCGCTTATGGGCTTCCTTCAGGAACCACTCACCAGGCTTGTCGTTGTTCGCGTCGTCGGCAGCCAGGGTTTTGACGAACAGATCCAGGTCTTTTTGCTTGAGCGCGTCCTTGCGGTAGTCGATCGCTCCAGCCTTGGCCGCGTCGACCACGAAGCGCATTACCTGGTCGTTCCAGTCCTGTTCCTCGGTCTGGCTGTTCATTTCGCTGGAGACTTCGGCCTTGATGCGCGCAGCGGTCAGTTCGTCGCGCTGGTCGGCAATTTCCTGGGTCTTCAACTGGAACTCGTCCAGGTCGATGTCGCCATTGCGGAAAGCCGTGGCCAGGTCAGTGCTTGCATGCTTCAGCGCAGCGACACGATCGGCGTAATCTTCCGGGAGCGTGGCAACATAGCGGGTGCGGGCCGGGGCCGGCTCATCGTCGCCATCGTCGCCAGTGGTTTCGCCAGTTGCTTCAGCGTTTTCGCCAGCCTTGCCGGTTGCATCGCCGTCGTCTCCGTCGTCGCCGTCGTCGCCGTCATCACCTTCATCGTCGCCGTCGTCATCACCGGCTGCGCCGGCAACGGCTTCGAGCGCGGCCTTTTCTTCCGCGCTCACGTCATCGCCCTCAATGGCTGCCCTTTCCTCATCGGTCAGGGTTGCGAGCATATCCTTGTCGAGTTGTTCAGCACTCATGCGCTTCTCCTTGCTGTTGGTTGGTTGGTACTACGGTTAATCTTTCGGGCCTTCTTTGGCGATGCCGGCCAGGTCAAGCAGCTTTTTCTTCGCAAGCTCCTGGGCGGCCTTCAGGCGCTTGGGATCCTTCTCGATCGCCTCGCACTCCATCAGGGTGCGAAGGTCGCTCTCAGCACGCCATTCGTTGTCTTCGATGCTCATCGAGCTAATTCCCTTTTTTGCCATGGCCACGCTCCTTAAATTGATGTGATCCTAATAGGCTAGGCACGCCCAGCGGCCAGGCGCTCGCGCAGCGCGTAGCCCATAAGCGGCCACATTTTCTGCACCGCATTCTGGCGGGCTATCTTGCGTCCAATCTCGGCGTCGAAGTTCTCCGGGCTTGCGCAGGCCGACTCTCCGGTAACGGTGAAGCCGTTTTTCAGAACGAGGACGCAGAAGGTAAGCAGACCGAGTGGAGGCGGCGCATACCAGCCATATGGCGGATTGACTTCAGCCTTCTCGCGGCGGTGTGCCTCACCGGCCACACCATCGGTCGCCGTGAAATAGTGTTCGCTGGCGATGTTCGCCTCGATGTCAGCCGGCGTGACGCGCGGCGCGGTCAAGCCCTTGTCCTGGATTTCCTGCTCGATTTCCTGGTCGTTCATCTGTTACCC
>JFJP01044159.1_pt1 | contig 11218 bp, 5 predicted proteins | sample 431651 | NCBI WGS metagenome assembly JFJP01 (sample SAMN02602958, study PRJNA72255) | Microbial mat metagenome, whole genome shotgun sequencing project. | biome: fresh water; feature: sink hole; material: water; isolation source: purple microbial (photo- and chemosynthetic) mats found in... | reverse complement strand
GGTTATGCCGATACTCGCCCAAAAACGAGTTCTACAAATACCGACAAACGTGCTCAAAATAGAAGAGTAGAAGTTATTATTTACAAAAAAGAGGATTCACAGGATTAAAAAAACATTGAACTAAATCCGTTAGTAACTATCAAACTGACAGTTAAGGTTGCAGCGGATTTAGCTTTAAATCACAAAAAAGCATTTTATTGCAATTCGGAAGGAATATTTCCTCCATAGCCACCATCTATCACACAATCAACGATATTTTTATATTTTTCGTAAATTAATTCGGGATCGGTTGCATATTCAATCATTTCATCTTCATCATAAATTGAAGACGATAATATAGGATTGCCCAAGGTATTTACAATTTCGCGCACAATTTTGTTGTTTGGAATACGAATTCCGACGGTTTTTTTCTTACTTTTGAACAGTTTTGGTACTTTTTTGCTGGCAGTAAGCACAAAAGTGAATGGACCTGGCAAATTTTTGCGCATTACCTTAAATACATCATTATCAACCTGAATGGCATAATCCGACAAATGGCTCAAATCGTAGCAAATAAACGAAAAATTTGTTTTAGCTAAGTTAACTCCTTTCAATTGAGCTACTTTCTCCACCGCCTTTGGGTTGTTGATGTCGCAACCCATGCCGTAAACCGTATCGGTTGGATAGATAATAATTCCGCCCGAACGCAAAATATCAGCCACTTGATTCAGTATTTTTTCGTTCGGATTTTCTTCGTAAAGTTTTAAAAATAAAGCATTTGCCATTTTACCCCTCCTATTTGCATTAAAAAACTTGGCATATTAAAAATTAGTTTATTCCTCTAACAACCACTGCCGAGCCTCTTCGAGCGAGTCGAAAAATTGGTCTTCGTGCATTTTTTCTATATTTTCTTCAAAAACTTGTTTTAAAGATAGTTGCGCTATAAATTCTTCGTTTTAAACGTGATCATTTTTTTACGCTATCAATTAATTACTCACTTTCGTCAATTCTCTTAATTTTATATAAGCTATTTTTATTTATTTTATGAAGTTTTCCAAATTTTTTGAGTTTTTTCACATCAAAATGCTTCGAATTACCCACTAAAGCGATTGTTATTGGTTTGTTTTTAATATTTTTTTCATAAAAATCATAAATCTCATCAAAAGTAATTGTTTTGTATTTTTCCAGAAGAGCCTTAGCCGGGTCTTCGGTATATCCTTTAAATTCAAGTATATCAATAGTTTGCGCTAGTTCTCTAAAATGCACAGTGTTTGTTAGCGATGAATTGATGAGATAAGATTTTATCATATCCATCTTTTCTGGTTCTTTGGGCATATTTTTGAGCAAATTGAGATAAACTTCAATAGCTTCGAGGGTTTTTTCGCCTTGAGTTTCTATCGAACCCAAAAATTTCACACGCTCATCGGGGCGCAAAGGCACTGACAAAGAGCCATCTGTAGAATAAGCAAGCGAACGTTTTTCGCGTATTTCTTGCATAAGCAAACCGCTAAACCCGCCATCAAAATAGCGATTGAAAGTATTTATTGTTGCAATTTCATTCAATTCTCTTGGTTTTATATCCATAAAAAACAAAATACGCGACTGGTTTGTTTTACTAAATTCGGTAAAAAAAACAGAATCTTCGTTGTAAGTTACATACTCTGTTTTCACTGGCGAATCGGACGGTTTTTGGTTCTTTTGTGGCAAAAAAAGTTCGGTAATTAAGCGTTGAACTTCATTTTTTGACGTTTCGCCTACATAATAATATTCTTGTTTGTATTTTGTGGCTTCTTTGAAGATTTCAGTAAATTGTTCGCTCGAAATTGCTTTTATTTCTTTGTCTTTGTAGCGATTGATGTAAGGCGATTTTTCGCCATTTAACACAAAGCTATTGAGTGCATTAAAAACATCTTCGGGTTTTTTCCCTTTTACTTTTTTCTCGGCTTTTAAGTCTTCGTACAAAATATCAAGCTGCTCATCGTCGAGCATTGGATTTTTGAGCAATTGTGCTAATAATTTAAAAGCTTTTTTCAGATTTTTTTCTATACCTTCCAAGTAAACAGTCAGATAACTGCTGCTGGTATAAATATTGTAAGTGCAGCCTATTTTGTCAAACTCTTCTTTCAACTCGTCGAGATTCAAATCTTCTGTACCTGCATAATTCATTAGGGTTGCAGCATAATCTAGCAATGGCATTTTTTTTGTGCCAATGCCAAAATAAATCGTCAGTTCAAAAATATCATTTACCGGATTATTTGTATAAAAAAAGGTAGATTCGCCAATTTTTGAACGCTGTATATCTTTTTGAAAATCAATAAATTTAGGATTTAGCTCTTCTACTTTAATTTCTTCAATTGTTTTTGCAAATTCCGAAATCTCTGTTGAATTAGAGTTAATTGCATTCATTTTTTTCGATGTTTTCTTTTTCTTAGAAGGAAAACCCACGCGCGAATAAAAAGCCAAGTAATTTTTTCCGAAATAAGCATTTGCCACCCTCACAATTTCCTTTTTGGTAATAGCCATAATTTCGGAAGGTAACTTGCTGATTTGCTGAATATTTCTATTTTCAACAAAAGCCTCGGCAAGCATCAATCCTTTGTTGCTAACGTGCTCAAGTGTAGTTAAATAGTTTCGATATACTTCATATTTTACAGCATTAAGTAACCAATCGGGAAAATCGCCTTTTTTTAAATTCTCAATTTCTTTAAGCACCAGATTTTCAGCACTTCTAAGAGTTTGGCTCAATATTTTGGGCAAAGCATAAATGGTTGCTTGTCCGTAATCTTGATAGTTGTATAAAGAAATATCTGCGTTAAGTATCTTATTGTCAATGCGTAACTTGTCGAACAAACCGGTTTCGTTTTCGTTGGTCAAAATTCCGGTAAGTACCTCAAAAATAGTTTCGTCGGGGTGTCCGCATTTGGGTGCTCTAAAGCCCAACATTGCGTAGCGAATAGGGCTCATGCGCACCGAAGCAAATTCTCTACCTTTAAAATCTTTTTCGAGATATTGCTTATTTTCAGGAATTTGTGCCGATTTCAATTTCCCAAAAGTAGCTTTTACCATTTCTATTGCTTCTTGAGAATCAAAACCTCCAGAAAGGCTCAAAACCATATTGTTAGCAACATAATAGGTATTGAAAAATTCGTACATTTTTTTGAGCGATGGCTTTTGCAAATGCTGTGTACTACCCAAAATAGAAGCCTGTCCGTAAGGGTGAACTTTGAAAAAACGCTTGTCGTATTCTTGCATAATTCGCTCATTTTCAGAGTCAGCCGACATACTTTTTTCTTCCAGCACCACTTCCATTTCAGCCTGAAACGAACGAAATACCGGCTCGGTAAATCGATGTGCATTTACTTCCAGCCACTTAAATAGCTGATTTGAAGGCATTGAGCTGTAATAAATGGTGCTTTCAAAACTGGTATAAGCATTGATATTGAAAGCACCCATTTTGCGCAAAACAGTATTAAATTCATTGCTTATTTCATATTTTGAGGCATTTACAGAAATAGTATTGATGGATTCAACAATTTGTTCTTGTTCTTTTTTTGTTTTTGCCGTTTGCAATTTTTCAAAATTTTCTACTATCGAATTGATAAACGGTTTTTCTTCTATCCAATTGGTTGTGCCCAGTTGAGTAGTGCCTTTGAATAGCATATGTTCTTGGTAGTGAGCCATTCCGGTAGCCGATTCAGGGTCATTTTTTGCACCCACTTTGATTCCTATGGCACCAAAAATTTCCGAAGTGTTGTGGTCTTCATTTAAATAAACGGTAAGCCCATTGTCTAAAACAACTTCCGTTACTTCTACTCCTGATTTGATTGATTTTCCTGAAAATAAACTAAATTTATTTTGCTTCATGCCGATATAAAATTGCTTGTAAATATTACAAAATCAACTGTTTATTTAATTTTACAAATTACCTAATTAATGAATTTGCAAAAATAGTATTTTTAAAAACGCTATCAAAATAATGTTTTGATAAAGTATGAACTTCTTTAATTTCTAAAAATTGAAATTTTTACCTGAAATGAATAGATAAAAGGTTCTAGTTTTTTACCAAACTTGGATTTTAATTAAAACAAACGATGCACAAATGACATTAAAACACAGTCTAATCTGCTAATAATTTGATAGTTAATTCTATTTTGTACCAAATTTAATTGCCACAAAACCCGAACTGAGAATTTGGCAAAATAAGTTATAAGTATGTTGGTATTTTATTTTATTTAAGCTAATTATTTTAGAAATATAAAAAACAATTTAAACTTCAAAACAATAACAATATATAAAACACCAAGCGATTAAGTACCAATTAATGCTAAAAAAATATATATATTACTGATTTTAGGTATTTTAATTAAAAGAAAATAAAAAACAAAAAAACTTAAATTTTGTATTTTTAGATACAATTTTAATGAAAAAAAATTGTTATATTAGTAATTAAGTTTTAACTTTGTAGTCAATCAATCAATGTTCTATAAGTTTTTTTTTACCAAACTACTTTTTCGAAATAATGCCAAAGTATTTTGAAATACTTACAGGTATTTTAGTTTTAGAACTAACTCTATACTAATCTATTTTGTATATTTTATTTTAAAAGTATCACGGTATAAATAATTTAATCTATGTCAAAAAAAACCATACTCAGCATTGTCATTAGTTTACTCGCAATTAATTTGTTTGCGCAGTATGCTCCCAAATGGCATAAAACAATTGGTACCCAAGGGAACCAAATTGCAGAATCAGTAATACAAATTAGCGATGGAAACTTTTTGCTTGTGGGAAATTCAAGCGTGCAATCTAGCAGTAATTCAGATAATTATAGCCCTTATAACTCCAAATTGTTGTTGGTAAAACTCGATGACCAAGGCAACAAAATATGGGAAACATTTATCGGATTAGGAAAAAATAATTTCGGAAATTCAGTAGCCGAAACCCACAATGGCGATTTTATAGTGGTAGGTGCTAGCAACGATAAAAACGGCGGTATGCACGATTTGTGGGTGGTAAGAGTTAATGCAAATGGAGAATTTTTGTGGGAACAGAAATTTGGCGGTTTGGCATTAGATGAAGCTTACAGTATCAAAAAAACAGCCGATAATGGCTTTATTGTTTCAGGCTTAACCGAATCGAAAGGAAATGGCGATGCCGATATGTGGCTTTTGCGTTTCGACCGTTGGGGACAACTTCTTTGGGAAAAAACCTACGGTAACAGTGGTTATGAAGAAGCTCGCTCTGTGATAGAATCGGCAAACGGTGATTTTATTATTGCAGGTTCCACAACTACAACTAGCGAAGGAAAAAAAGATATTAGCTTAATTCGAGTAAACTCGGCAGGTACCGAAATTTGGAGCAAAAAATACGGATATGAATTTAATGATTTGGCACGACAAGTGATAGAAACCAACAATGGCGATATTGTTTTGGTAGGCACTTCGGCAAGTAATAATGGTCAGAAAACAAGCTCAATAGCCATTCGTACCAATCCTAGAGGCGAAGTAATTTGGGAAAAACAGTTTGGCGAATCGAACAGAAACATAGCCAATTCAGTTGTAGAATTGCGCAACAACGAACTAGTAATAGCTGGCTCAACTTCTTCTACAGAAACGGGTTACGATGTAGAGCTTGTACTTTTGGACGAATATGGCGACCAAGTTTGGCAACAAGTTTATGGAGGCATTCGTTGGGACGAAGCTTTCAGTATTATACAATCCGATGAAAATCTGTTGTTTACGGGTTATACAAAATCGTATCTTGCCAACCAAAGCGACATTTGGACTTTGATGCTAGAACCAGATATTACTCCTCAAAAAATAGAAACTCCAGAAATAATTCCTTCGGAACAAATTTATGCCGATGTAGATGAAAATATTCCGCAAAGTATAATGAATGGTCGCAACAAAGTAGCCATAATTATTGGAATAGAGGACTATAAATATACTACAAAAGCTAAATTTGCTGCTCACGATGCGCTTGTTTTTTACAAGTATGCAAAATCAATTTTTGGTATTGCCGATGAAAATATCCTTTTAATGACAAATGCTGAAGCCACGAGTGCCGAGTTTAACAAAGCATTTATGGAAGGCGGCTGGCTCGAAAGCAAAGTAGATGCTGAAACCGAAATAATTATTTACTATGCCGGACATGCCATAACTGACAATAACCCAAGCATAAAGGAAGCCTACTTAGTTCCTTCAGATGTAGATCCGAACTATGCCGATATTTCGGGAATCGGAATCAACGAGTTGGTTTATTCTTTAGGTAAATTAAATGCTCGTTCAAGCACGCTCTTTTTCGATGCTTGCTATACAAACATGGCGGGTGAGTTGGCATACAGAAATGTAATTAATACCAAAATTGTTTATAACACAAAAACAAATATTCTGTTTGCTACCGACAAAGACGAACCTGCTATTCCTTTGACCAATCAAAACCACGGCTTGTTTACTTATTACTTGCTCAAAGGTTTGTCGGGCGAAGCAGCTGGCATTGATAACAAAATAACTATCAATGAATTGCATCAATACATTAGAGCAAATGTTTCAAAACAAGCTCAAAATTTGAAAACTGAGCAAACACCTCAAATGTATTCAGACGAGAAGAATAAAATTTTAGTAGAGTTCTAAAAAATTTAAGAATTGCAAAAAAAAAGAGCTGAATTTTAGAAATTCAGCTTTTTTTTATAAGTTTTGGTAAATTTTAAATAATTCCATTTCTTCATTTTCCCAGTTGTAATGCTCAGTTGCTTTTTCTAAATTCTGTGCCCAAAGCTCTCGCTTTGCGCCATTGTAGAGCATTTCATTCAAAACCAATGCAATTTCTTTACTATCAAAGCCTTCCACGCTCATTCCTATTTCATATTGTTGCATGATTTTTTGCATTTCGGGCAAATTTGAAATCAAAACAGGCACCTGTGCTTTTATGTAATCAAACAATCGATTGGGAAGAGAAAATCGATAACTCAACCCTTTGTCTTCAAACAAACTAATGCCAACTTGTGCCAATTTTGTATATTCAAATAGTTGATTGAAAGGAACTTTGCCAAGAAAAATTATTTTATCGTTCAATCTCAAATCATTAGCTTCTTTCATTAATTCATTGCGAATATCGCCATCGCCAATTATCAGAAAAACAGCATCTTCCACCCATTGCATCGCTCTTATTACGTATTCTATTCCTCTACCTACATTGAGTGCGCCCTGATACAAAATAATACGTTTGTTGCTTAAAATATCAGGTATTTTAAGTTCCGAACGAATAATTTTTTTTGTAGGAATATTTCGTACAACTTTCATGTCGATTCCATACAACCTTTTGTATTCATCGGCAATAGATTGACAAACGGTATAAGAATTTTTCAATTTAGGTAAAATAAATTGCTCTATTTTAAGCCAAATTTTGCGTACTTTTCTGCCAATTAACTCCGGAACTTCGGTAAAATATTCGTGCGAATCGTAAACAACTTTTTTTTGCCTAATCCAAGAGGCTAAATAAACAGCAAGTAAAGTGTCTAAATCGTTAGCTACAAATATATTAGCATCTGAAAATAGCAGCCTAAAAAATAATTTAAGATTGTACTCGGCATAAAATAAAGGACCTTTTCTAAAAAAAATAGGCATTCGTGCCGTTTGATAACTGCGGGGTTCTAATGCAGAACTTGTATTGAATTTAGAACCTATTAAACAAACATCAAAACATTGATTTAAAAGTGATTGACAAACTTTATTTAATCGTTGGTCTGAAATTAAATCGTTAGTAACTGCCAAAATTATTTTTTTATTTTTTTGCATTTTAAAAATCGAAAAACTTAAACTCAAATCAAAAACAGCAACAAAAAAATAAAAAAAATATGGTTTTCCGAAATAATTTTTATTTTTGAAAAATATTATTCGATTGTTGAATTGTTAAATTGTTTAGATATTTGAATACATTTTTCATTTTTTGTTTTATAACTAAAAAAAAGTTTATGCGCAAAACATTCTTGTTTTTATTGATTGGAAGTCTATTTTACTCAATTTCCTGTCAAGAAATTTCAAAAAAATTAAGCTCTAAAAATGAGCCCAACGAGGTATCTGAAATAGAAAGCGAAGAGGAAGAAGAATACGATACTTTGGCTTCAGAAGAAGAAACTAAAAAAGAGCTTAGCTTTCACGAAGAATTGTATGGTACTAATAATGAGGCAGAAAATGCAACATACGAAAAGCTAAAAGTAGATGAATACAACAATGAAATAGCCAAATTCATAGCTGGTTTGTCGTCTGAAAAGTACAGTGAATTGCAAAAAAAGCCTTTTTATGAAACACACCAATCGAATATTTCGCAGGCTTGGGAAAAAACCGAAGGTGAAGATTTAGAGCCGATTACACGTTGGACTCGCGAGAATCAAATTGCTGGCAACCCCGATTACAAATCGACTGTTTTTTATCCATTTTCAGGTCCTGATATTTTGTATGCTAATGCGTTTTTTCCGTTTGCACAAAATTATGTTCTTGTTGGTCTTGAGCATGTTGGAAGCCTTCCGCACATCGAAAGTTTGTCGCCCGAAATGCTCAATGAATATTTAACCGGAATTCGTTCTTCGCAGCGTTACATCAACAAACACGGCTACTACATGACCAAGCACATGCAAGAAGATTTTTCGCAAACCGAACTCAACGGAACGGTTCACTTAATATTGTACTATTTGGCTCTCACAAAGCATCAAATACTTGGTGTAGAGGAAATTGCACTGGATAATTATGGCGATGTAACTGAAAAGAAATTAGGAAATATTAGAGGGATAAAAGTTGATTTTGCCAATGAAAATCTTAAAAACAAACAATCGGTTTACTACTTCAAGCTCGACTTGTCGAACGAAAATATTGAAAAAAATCCGGGTTTTTTGCGCTTCCTGAGCAATCAGTTCGATTTGAATACTTACATGAAATCAGCGTCTTACATTTTACACGATTCGCATTTTAGCACCCTTTGCAATTATGTGCTCGATAAAAGTGTTAAAATTTTACAAGACGATACAGGCGTGCCCTACTCAAAGTTCAAAAATTCTAAATTTGATATGACTTTTTTTGGAAAATACACCAGCACTATCAAGGATTTTAAAAATCATTATCAACCAGAATTGAAAAAAGCACTCGATGCACAAGCTGGCTCACACGATTTGCCTTTCATAGTAGGTTATAGCTCGTGGCTTGGGGAAACATTGCTAATTTATGCCAACAAATCGAAAGCCAATGGCTCAAAAGAGGAATATTTAGCTGAGAACGAAGAAAAATCGGAACCAATCAAAACCGAAATCAAGAAAAAAGAAACAAAAATAGAAACCAAAACCGATAAGCAAGAACGCAAACTAGTTTACAAAGTTCAAATAGTATTCTCCTCGCGCTATTTCAAAGAAGGTGCGCCAGAGTTTAAAGGACTCAAAAACGTTGGTTATTACGAAGATAACGGTGCTTACAAATATACAATTGGCAACGAAGCAAGTGCCGAAGATTGTATTATGCTCCGAAAAAAAGCGCAAGATGCCGGCTTTGAAGATGCTTTTATTATTGCACTTTTCAATGGCAAACGCATTAGCTTGCATCAAGCAAAAAAAATAAGCAACTAACTAAAATGAATAATGAATAATGAATAATGAATAATGAATAATGAATAATGAATAATGAAAAATAAAAAATAAAAAATGAATAACAATTTGGTAGTATAAAAAAATGGTGACTTTTTGAAAAAGTTAGCTAAAATTGTAAATTTTCCAATTCTTCTTGATAAAATAACAATTGAACAATTTAACAATGTAACAATTTGTTATTAGAATTTAGAGGAAATTGCGTAATTTTACTTTTCTTAGAATTTCGGTCACTATCAAGTTACGCTATCAACAATTTAACAAAATTTATTTTTCTTTTGGGTACTCAATTCGTGCGTGATAAATTGTTTTCATTTTATTTTTGAAAACTTCCTTTACTTTGGCTATTTCTTTAAATGTAATATCGGCTTCGTAAAATAACTGTCTCTGTATCTGATGATTAACAACCATATCTACTCTTGCATCAATCGACTCGGGAGTAATATCTTTGAGGCTTCGTGTAGCAGCTTCTACTGAGTCAGCCATCATAACTACTGCATTTTCACGCGTTTTTGGGTTTGGTCCGGGATATGAAAATTTAGATTCGTCGATGCTTACTCCTGGATTTTCGTTTTTAAAAGTTCTCAAAAAATATTCCACTTTACTTTCGCCATGATGCGTGGTAATGAAGCTGATAATAGAACTATGCAGCTTATATTTATTTGCAAGATTTACGCCATCGGTAACATGGTTTATGATGTATTTTGCACTTATCAAGTGGTCGAGTTTTTCGTGCGGATTGACTCCGTTTCGTTGGTTTTCGATAAAAAATTGAGGTCTCACAATTTTGCCTATGTCGTGGTAAAGCGCACCGGCTCTGGCAAGAAGCGCATCGCCACCAATTTCGTAAATGGCTTCAACCGCAAGGTTTGCTACTTGCAACGAATGCTGGAATGTTCCGGGTGCTTCTTCAGCCAATCGCCTAAGCAAAGGTTGATTCAAATCGGAAAGTTCAATCAAAGTAAGGTCTGAAAGCAATCGAAACATTTTTTCGAAAATAAAAATCAACGGATAAACCGTAAGCAAAAGCAAACTATTAATAGCAAAATAGATTAAATTTTGCCATTGAACTTGTTCAAAACTTCCTTCCTGAATGAGAGAAATGCCAACATACATAAAGCTATAGCTCAAAAAAACATAAATGGAGGTAGAGAAAAAATTCCCTCTCCGGCTCAAAGTTGCTAAGCTAATAATGGCAATAAAACCAGCCGTTATTTGCATGAACGAAAAATGAAATCCATTAGGAACAATAAAACCAATAATCAAAATGCCCACCACTAATGCCAAAAATGCAACTCTTGCATCGAAAAAAACCTTCAAAATAATCGGCAATAATATAAAAGGAAATATGTAAATGCTAGCTTTGTTATAATTTTCGAGTGCACTTGCTGCAAAAACGGTAATAATAATTAAAAATAAAAGTAAAGCTATTTGTCTGGTATTGTTGTAAATATCTCGTCGATAAGTTTTTAAAAATAAAAAAAGCAAAAAAACAGAGATAGAGACAATAAAAACTTGCCCAATAAAAATGGGATTGATGTTAGAAAAAGTAGATTCTGATTCAAAATGTTTTCGATACGATTCTAAAATACGAAAGGTATTCAAATTGAT
>JFJP01040680.1_pt1 | contig 11218 bp, 5 predicted proteins | sample 431651 | NCBI WGS metagenome assembly JFJP01 (sample SAMN02602958, study PRJNA72255) | Microbial mat metagenome, whole genome shotgun sequencing project. | biome: fresh water; feature: sink hole; material: water; isolation source: purple microbial (photo- and chemosynthetic) mats found in... | reverse complement strand
CAAAAAAATTTCGTTTTCTTCGTGCCTTTCGTGGACAAAAATGTCCTTGACAAAAAATTTCGTTTTCTTCGTGCCTTTCGTGGACAAAAAATGTCCTTGACAAAAAATTTCGTGTTCTTCGTGCCTTTCGAGGACAAAAAATGCCCTTGACAAAAAAATTTCGTGTTCTTCGTGCCTTTCGTGGACAAAAAATGCCCTTGACAAAAAAATTTCGTTTTCTTCGTGCCTTTCGTGGACAAAAATGTCCTTGACAAAAAATTTCGTTTTCTTCGTGCCTTTCGTGGACAAAAACTGATGATTTGCAAGAACAAACTGGCAATATCAATGAATCATTTCTTAAAGATCCCATCAAAATGGTAGTCTAAAAACTCTTTTTTGGGCAAGAATTTATCAGGCAAACTGATTTTTTGGCCATCATGTTTCACAAAATAATCCTGCACTAATTTTTCATCTGCATAATCACCTAAGACCCTTGAAAGCCGTACTCTGTATTCTGGTGTGATCGTGATGAAACCTCTGTCAAAAGCCCTATCGTGAATCGGGTTCAAACATATTCCATTTCTGGGGTTCACCCTGTGCTCCGCGTTTTTTGACCAAGGGATGATATGACTCGCGATCAAAAGCTCTGAAATGGACAGACCCGTGATGCAGCATTTGTTGTCGTAAGAAGAAAGAACTGCCGACCTAAAAAAGCCTTGGTTAACCCTTTTCTTCACAATCGCTTCTCTTTCAACCCCTTCCGCTATGTCTTCGACTTCAATCCCTGAAACGTCTTCGATGGGTAGATTTGAAAACTTCGCGATCAATTGCTCACTTTCAAAAGCGAGCCTCTCCCAGTTTCCATTGAACTCGTCCCAAACGTCCTCTTCCAACTTGCTTCCGTGAGCCAAACCAACAATGCCTTGTTTTTTCAATTCAGGGTCGAGCCTGCCAAAGTTTCCCACCTTCATATTCAAGGCAGAAGGGCTTCTTCCGATTATATTGGCATATTTGATTATCGTCGGGTTTGATTTGTTGCTGTTCTTGAATGGAATTTTGCAATAAACATTGAAGGCAATGATGGTTTCTTCTCTAGTCCAATTGTTCTTTGTCATCATTTGTGTCGATTATGATCAAATTTGGCACGCAGTAATCAGAAAGTATTGAGTCCAAAATCTTTTTTGTGATGTCAGAACTGCCCAATAGGATTGTGCTGAAAATCTCTATCCGATCGTCAGGGCTTAGCTCGTTCTGCTTTTCATCATCTCGAAAGAACTGCATGAACTCATACCTGGTGATTTCTTGATAACTTTCCATTTGCGCGGCTTTTTGAGTGATGGGAATTGGGGATTCAGGGTTTGTGGAAGGCTGTGCGTTTGGCATACTTGGGCAAGCCCAATGCGGGGAGATATGCCGACAACGAAAAAGCGCATCTTGGTGCAGGGTGCAAACCCCATGCCGGTTGTTTCACCATTTCGATTCGTCATATTCGATCAGATAAGATGAAACCTCGATGTTGTTTATGATTTCAGTCTGCTCGATGATGGTTTCGGGCTTCCTGGCTCGCGTGGCGATATAGACGAGATAAACCGCTTTTTGCAACTGCAATCTTTCCGCGTAGTAGGCAAGTTGCTTTTTTCCTGTCTCGAATCGCTTGACACCCGAGTATATCTTGGTTTCGATCAGAAATTCCTGATTGTCAATATTGACAATCATATCGCTCTTGCCCAATCCTGTATCTGCTTCTCTGTATATTTTTCCACTCAGTTCTTGAACGATCGCGGAAATGAATGTTTCAAAACTGTAGATCAACGCGCTCTCTTTGATGGATTTGTAGTTTCCCTTTTCATCTTTTTCCATGAAGGGTTTAAAACCGCGTCTCTTTGCATAGCTTCTATACTTCTCGATCAGTTTTGATAGGTCAAATTTTTGATTTTCATAAAAATCTGATGGGATATGGGTTAAACTTATTTCTTGTTTTTCACCATTGGTATAGGGGTAAAACGCCTTGTAGAGCCTTTTTTTGTAGAAGGGAACCCAAAAGGTTACAAAGCCTTCCTCATCCTTCTTGATCAATCCGTTCGTGTGCAACAGCTTTATGCTGGGACGGTCAATCTCGAACGGGATTTTGTCTTCGGTGAAGAGCAACCTTTCGACAAAATTTCGCTCGCCCTCAGCTTTGTTTAGGATGTTTGAAAAATTCTTGTCAATGGCTTCTGTCAGATACCAATCTTCGACTTTCAAGTAGTCGTCATGATCGATTTTGGGTTTGTTGGGGTTGTTGTCCACAAGGGCTTTTGCGAATCCGTTTACCAAACCGGGCTGATTTGCTGTTATTTCAGATATTTTTTGTTTGACTTTTGCATCAACTTTTTGTGATGATTCGGCTTCGTGCTGGCTGAAAAGCTCGAAGACCTCTTGGCGGGTGAAATAAGGGACATTGAGGTTGTCCGCGATATTGAATGGGCTCGCATTGTCGCTCACGACTCCGAGAATGTTGGATACGCCTACCAAAATGACACTTTTCAAGCAGTGGCTTTCGCGCGAATGATAGGAATTGCGGATGGAGTGCAAGAAATCTCCAAAATACTCGGGGTTGACCCCTTCGATTTCGTCAATGATCAAGACACATTTTTGATCTTTGATTTCTTCTATCAAATTGAAAATTTTGGAGATGCTGCTCTCGCTTGAAAAATCCACATTCCAAAATTCCTTGATTTTTCCGGTAAGCCGATATAAGAAATCGCCTAACCCAGTGTTCCTATAGTTTTCAAAATTGATATGGGCAACTTTGTAGTCCTGTTTTTCCAATTCTTCAGCGAGCTGCCGAAAGTAGGTGCTTTTCCCAGTCTGCCTCGGAGCCCAGATTGTAAAATACCTTTCATCCCTTACCAATTCAATTCCTTTTTTTATCAAATCGGTTCTTATGATGGTATAATGCTTTTCAGGGATATTAGGACCGGATGTATTGAATTTCCTCATTTCTTAGATTGTTCGTGAAGCGTTGAAGATTCTTGTTGAGCACCGGTCTTGGCCGCAGCCTATGCCATGTTTGGATCGACCAGCGTCCCCTTCCATCCCCACCGCGCCTTTGTGGACAAAGGATGAAAGGTACAGTTCCAAGGACACGCGCATTTCGAGAATTGGCCATTCCATCGGATGTTCCCCATTGGGGCGCTTTCCAAAGCTACGAACAATCTTCTCGAAAAGCAAGCGCCTGGGCCGCGGCCCGGCGGAAAACGAAAGAGGCCGCCCGCGGTGCGCGGACGGCCTCCTGACAACGAAAGGATAAAATCACCAGAACGTCAGATCATGAGTGATTTCACGGCGGCCTGTGCGGCGGCCACGCGGGCCGTCAGGACGCGGTAGGGCGAGCAGCTCACGTAGTCGAGGCCGATGTTGTGGCAGAACTCGACGGAGGAAGGTTCGCCGCCGTGCTCGCCGCAAAGGCCTACCTTGAGGCTGGGGCGCGAGCTGCGTCCGAACTTGGTGCCCATTTCCATGAGCTTGCCGATGCCGCGCTGGTCGAGCACCTGGAAGGGGTCTTCCTCGAGCAGGTTCTTGGCGATGTAAACGGGCAAGAACTTGGCGATGTCGTCGCGTGAGAAGCCGAAGCCCATCTGGGTGAGGTCGTTGGTGCCGAAAGAGAAGAACTCGGCGTGCTTGGCGATCTCGTCGGCGGTCAGGGCGGCGCGGGGCACCTCGATCATGGTCCCGACCAGGAAGTTGATGGTGTCACCCCGCTCGACGAAGACGCTGGCGGCTGTCTTGCGGATGATTTTTTCCTGCATCTTGAACTCGTTGATGTGTCCTACCAGGGGCACCATGATTTCGGGCTTGGCCTCGATGCCGCGCTCCTTGAGGTTGAGGGCGGCCTCGATGATGGCGCGGGTCTGCATCCGGGTGATCTCGGGATAGGTGTTGCCCAGGCGGCAGCCGCGGTGTCCGAGCATGGGGTTGATCTCGGCCAGGCTGACGACTTTGCGCTTGACTTCCTCGACGGAGACTCCCATCTCGTGGGCCATGTCGGCCTGTGCCTCGGGCTCGTGGGGCAGGAACTCGTGGAGGGGCGGGTCGAGCAGGCGGATGGTGACGGGGAGTCCGGCCATGGCCTCGAAGATGCCTTCGAAGTCGGAGCGCTGCATGGGCAGGATCTTCTCGAGGGCCTTCTGGCGTCCGGCCTCGTCCTTGGCCAGGATCATCTCGCGGACGGCCTTGATGCGGTCTCCTTCGAAGAACATGTGCTCGGTGCGGCAGAGGCCGATGCCCTTGGCGCCGAACTCGCGGGCCACGCGGGCGTCGTGCGGGGTGTCGGCGTTGGTGCGGACGGACATGCGGGTGTATTTGTCGGCGATCTTGAGGATGGGCTCGTAGGACTTGTTGTCGAGGGTTGCGCTCAGGGCCACTTTTCCTTCGAGGATTTCGCCGGTGGAGCCGTTGAGGGAGATCCAGTCGCCTTCGCGATAGACGTTCTCACCCACGACCATGGTGCGGTCCATGTAGTTGATGCGCAGGTGGCTGGCGCCGACGATGCAGCACTTGCCCATGCCGCGGGCCACGATGGCGGCGTGCGAGGTCATGCCGCCTTGCGAGGTGAGGATGCCTTCGGCGGCGTTCATGCCCTTGAGGTCCTCGGGCGAGGTCTCGGTGCGGACCAGGATGGTCTTCTTGCCTTCGGCCTTCCAGCCTTCGGCGTCGGCGGCCGTGAAGACGATCTGGCCGATGGCGGCGCCGGGCGAGGCGGCCAGGCCCTTGGCGATGCGGGTGGCGTTCTTGAGGGCCTTCTTGTTGAACTCGGGGTGCAGGAGCTCGTCGATCTTCTCGGGCTCGATGCGCATGAGGGCCTCGCGCTCGTCGATCATGTGCTCGTTGAGCATGTCGAGGGCGATCTTGATCATGGCATGTCCGGTGCGCTTGCCGTCGCGGGTCTGGAGGATCCAGAGCTTGCCTTCCTGGATGGTGAACTCGATGTCCTGCATGTTGCGGTAGTGCCTTTCGAGCAGGGTCTCTACCTTGACCAGCTCGGCGAAGGCCACGGGCATGAGCTCTTCGAGCGAGGCAAAGCGCTGGAGGCGCTCCTCCTCGGTGATGCCGGCGAACTCGGCCCACTCCAGGGAGTGCTGCTTGACGATCTGCTGCGGGGTGCGCACGCCGGCCACGACGTCCTCACCCTGGGCGTTGAGCAGGTACTCGCCGTTGAACTCGTTGGCGCCGGTGGAGGAGTTTCGGGTGAAGCATACGCCGGTGGCGCTGCTGTCGCCCATGTTCCCATAGACCATGGCCTGGACGTTGACGGCGGTTCCCCAGTTGCTGGGGATGTGGTTGAGCTGGCGGTAGAGGATGGCGCGCTCGTTGTTCCAACTGCTGAAGACGGCGTTGACGGACCCCCAGAGCTGCTCCCAGGGATCGGAGGGGAAGGGGCGGCCGGTCTGCTTCTCGACCAGCTTCTTGTACCGCGCGACGACTTCCTGGAGCTCTTCGACGCCCAGTTGGGTGTCGAACTCGGCATGGTGCTCTTCCTTGACGGCCTCGAGGATCTGCTCGAAGGGGTCGCGGTCGTAGTCGTGCTCAGGCCCTACGCGCAGGACGACGCCACCGTACATCTGGATGAAGCGGCGGTACGAGTCCCAGGCGAAGCGGGGGTTGTTGGACTTGCGGGCCAGGCCCTCGACGACCTCGTCGTTCAGGCCCAGGTTCAGGACGGTGTCCATCATGCCGGGCATGGATTTGCGGGCGCCGGAACGGACCGAGAAGAGGCAGGGGTTCTCCACGTCGCCGAAGCGCGAGCCCATGATGCCCTCGACCTGGGCCACGGCGGCCCGGACGGCGTCGTTGATCAGCTCGCGGGTGGCCACGGGGCCTTTTTCCGTGAAGTAGGTGCAGACTTCAGTGGTGATGGTGAATCCCGGTGGCACGGGAATCTGCTTGTTGCTCATCTCGGCAAGGTTCGCGCCTTTGCCCCCGAGCAGGTTTTTCATGGATGAGTTGCCTTCCGCTTTGCGGTCGCCGAAGGTGTAAACAAACTTGTGTTCCATGTTGTTCTGGTGGTTTGAATAAAGGATGAAAGAGTGAAGGTTTGGCGCCGCACGGGGGTGTTGTCATGGCCCTGATTGGCACCCGTTGATCGTTGACAGGACAAAATTAGCCCAAATGACGATTTGTTGTTATGTTCCAAACATGTTCGGCAACACAAACGGGCATGACCTATCGACATAAGTAGATATTTGCATGAATTAAACCATTGAAAATCAATGATTCACGAGCCTATTTTCAATCATTCTAAATTTCATCCCTCACCGAAACACCACGAATAAAGACTTTGAGAACCTTTATTCCCCTGAATCCGCAAGCGCAAGGAAAAGCCCAGGCCCAGGGGCCAGGAGCCAAGACGGCAAGCCTCAGAGCACGGCGAAGAGCATCCGGCCGATGGCCAGGTAGATGAACAGGCCCAGGATGTCGTTGACCGTGGTGATGAACGGCCCGGTGGCCAGGGCCGGGTCGATCTTGAAGCGGTTCAGCGTCAGGGGCACGAAGGCGCCGAAGACGCTGGCGAAGACGATGACCACGAAGAGCGCCGCGCTCACCGAAAGGGTCAGGGCCAGGCTGTCGCTGAAGATCAGGTTGTAGGCCAGGATGGCGGACGAGCAGGCCAGGGCGTTGATGAAGGCCACGGCGAACTCCTTGAGGATCTTGCGGAAGGTGCTCTCCAGCCCGATGGAGTTGTTGGCCAGCCCTTGCACGACGATGGCCGACGACTGCACGCCGACGTTGCCGCCCATGGCGGCGATCAGGGGGATGAAGAAGGCCATGGCCGCGTGCTTGGCCAGGTCGCCCTCGTAGAAGCTGATGACCTGGGCCCCGAGCACCCCGCCGAACAGGCCCACCATGAGCCAGGGCAGCCGCGCCCGGGTGAGCATCCAGACCCCATCGTTGGGCTCGACGTCCTCGCTGAGGCCCGACATGCGGCGGTAGTCCTCCTCGGCCTCGTCGCGCAGCACGTCCACCACGTCGTCGATGGTGATGCGGCCCACCAGCCGGCGATTCTCGTCCACCACGGGCAGCACCACCAGGTTGTACTTCTCCATGATCTGGACGACTTCCTGGCTGGGCAGGTCGGTCGTAACGGAGATGATGTTCTGCTCGGAGATGTCGCGCACGCGGGTCTCGGGCAGGGCCAGCAGCATCCGCTTGAGGGGCAGCACCCCGCTGAGCTCGTCGTTCTCGTTGACGACATAGACGTAGAAGACCTCGTCCACGGCCTCGGCCTGGCGGCGCATCTCGCGGATGCAGGTGCGCATGTTCCACTCGTCGCGCACCCAGATGAGCTCCTTGGCCATGAGGCCGCCGGCGGTGTCCTCGTGGTAGCCCAGCAGGTCCACGATGTCCTTGGCCTGGCGCTTGTCGTCGAGGTGGAGGAACACGTCGGCGCGCTTCTGCTCGGTCATCTGCCCGATGATGTCGGCGGCGTCGTCCGAGTCCATCTCGTTGATGAACTGCTTGGCTATCACGTCGCTGGGCAGGGCCTCGAGGAAGCGGCGGCGGTCGTCCTCGTCGAGCTCGGCCAGCACCTCCGAGGCAGTCTCGCCCTCGAGCAGCAGGAACAGGAACTTGGCCTCGTCCATGTCCAGCTCGTCGTAGATCTCGGCGATGTCCGCCGGGTGGAGCTCGGCCATGAGCTGGCGCGCCGGGCCTTCTTCGCGCCGCTCGATGACGCCGCGGAGGTTTTCGAGGTATTCGAGGGTCAGTTCAAATTTCATGTCGTTCCGGGGTTTTGAAGGTTCAGAGCCTTGTGGAGGCCGGCCCGCGCGAAGGGTCCCTAGCCATGACAAATTAAGCAAAAGCCCCCAAAACGGCAAAGTTGAAACCAAACCTTGGCCATTGGCTTTGAGGCCAGGCGGCCTGTGGACCCGCCTGCATCTCCCCCCGGGGTGGGGCAGCCGCGTCCGGCCACGGCTTCCCGCGGGTGGGCTTGCGGATGTCTCAACCATCCTCCTTGACCGCCTTCCTTCATACCAAGTCGCGTTCACTGGTGAAATATCCGAAACATCAGTTTCCGCCAAAAGCGGGCTGTTCCGCCAATCCCAAAGGGATTGAATGTGGATAGTCCCGGATGAAATCCGGGGAGCAGAGAACCACCGCGAACCAGAACCCCTTCGGGGTTCAATGCGAAAACCAAGACGTGCCAAGTCAATCTATCACGTTGGATAGCAACTTGGTATAATTTCGCAGGATGCTGACGATTTGTATTTATCACCATCGAACGCAACTTGGTATCGCCTTATTGATACAGGAATCCTATGGCTGGCAAGGATTTCCTGAGCAATGTTTGGTGATTCGGGTTTTTCACCATCGAACGCGACTTGGTATTGTCCGCTCCTTGGGCGTCCTGGAGGAGCGCCAAGGGACCGGGCAGCCGGAGTCGAAACGGAAACGTGGAAGGGAGGCCGGGGTTTCGCTGGAGCTGGACCTCTGGCTGGGGACCAAGCGCTAGGCTAGAACCCGGGCAGGCCGTCGATCAGGCTGTCGTCCACCAGGTTGGGCAGGCTGACGCGCAGGCGCGGCTCGTCGCGCATGGCCCGCTCGATGGCGGCGCGCGCTCCGGGGTTGCGGGCCCAGGCGCGGCGGGCGATGCCGTTGTTGACGTCCCAGTGGAGCATGGAGCGCAGCCTGGCCTCGGCCCGCGGCGTGCCGTCGAGCAGCAGCCCGAAGCCGCCGTTGACGACCTCGCCCCAGCCGACGCCGCCGCCGTTGTGCAGCGAGACCCAGGTGGCCCCGCGGAAGGCGTCGCCGACGAAGTTCTGCACGGCCATGTCGGCGGTGAAGGCCGAGCCGTCGCGGATGTTGGCCGTCTCGCGGTAGGGCGAGTCGGTGCCCGAGACGTCGTGGTGGTCGCGGCCCAGCACGATGGGCGCGGCGAGCTCGCCCCTGGCGATGGCCTGGTTGAAGGCCAGGGCGATGCGCTGACGGCCCGCGGCGTCGGCGTAGAGGATGCGCGCCTGCGAGCCGACCACGAGCTGGTTGGCGGAGGCCTGGCGTATCCAGAGCAGGTTGTCGAGCGTCTGCGAGCGGATGTCGTCCGAGGCCTCGGCCCCCATCTGCTCGAGCACCTGCTCGGCCAGCCTGTCGGTCGTGGCCAGGTCTTCGGGCAGGCCGGAGGTGCAGACCCAGCGGAAGGGCCCGAAGCCGTAGTCGAAGAAGAGCGGCCCCATGATGTCCTCGACGTAGGAGGCGTAGCGGAACCCTCCGCCGGGCGCCATCACGTCCGCACCGGCGCGCGAGGCCTCGAGCAGGAAGGCGTTGCCGTAATCCCAGAAATACATCCCTTTGGCAGCCAGCGAGTTGATTGCCGCCACCTGCCGCCGAAGGCTCTCGCGGACTTTCTCGCGGAAGGCCTCGGGCCGCTCGGCCATCATGCGCTGGGCCTCTTCGAGCGTGAGGCCCGCGGGGTAGTAGCCTCCCGCCCAGGGGTTGTGCAGCGAGGTCTGGTCGGAGCCCAGGTCCACCTCCACCCCATCGTGGGCCAGGCGCTCCCAGAGGTCCACGACATTGCCCTGGAAGGCCACCGAAAGGGGCATCGCCAGCCGCTTGGCCTCCAAGGCCCGCGCGATGGCCTGTCCGGCGTCGGTGAAGACCTCCTGCACCCAGCCTTGCCCGGCCATGCGCTCGACGGCCTTGGGGTTGAGCTCGGCCACCAGGCACACGCCCCCGGCGATGACCGTGGCCTTGGGCTGCGCGCCCGACATTCCGCCGAGGCCGGAGGTAACGTAGAGCTTGCCCCGCAGGTCGTCGGCCTTGTGCCGGGCGAACATCCGGCCGGCGTTGAGCACCGTGATGGCGGTTCCGTGGACGATGCCTTGCGGGCCGATGTACATGTACGAGCCGGCCGTCATCTGCCCGTACTGCGTAACCCCCAGCGCGTTGAAGCGCTCCCAGTCGTCGGGCCGCGAGTAGTTGGGGATCATCATCCCGTTGGTAACCACGACCCTGGGCGCCTCCTCGTGCGAGGGGAAAAGCCCCATCGGGTGGCCCGAGTACATGACCAGGGTCTGCTGGTCGGTCATCTGGCTCAGGTAGCGCATCGTGAGCAGGTACTGCGCCCAGTTCTGGAAAACGGCGCCATTGCCGCCGTAGGTGATCAGCTCGTAGGGATGCTGGGCCACGCGGGGGTCGAGGTTGTTCTGGATCATGAGCATGATGGCGGCGGCCTGCCGGCTGCGGCAGGGGTAGTGGTCGATGGGCCGGGCGCGCATCGGGTAGCTTGGGCGGAAGCGGTGCATGTAGATGCGGCCATGCTGGCGCAGCTCGGCCCAGAACTCGGGCGCCAGCTCGGCGTGGAGGCTCTCGGGGAAATAGCGCAGGGCGTTGCGCAGGGCCAGCCGCTTCTCGGCATCGGTGAGCAGGTCGCGGCGCTTGGGGGCGCGGTTCACGCCTGGTTCGAACGTGGGCATGGGCGGCAGCCTGTCGGGGATGCCCGCGGCCACTGCGATTCGGAATTGTTCCAGTTCCATTTGTAGTCAGAGGGTTGGTTGTGCCACAAAAGTAGCACTTTGCCCGTCAAATGCCCCGTGCGAAAGCCCTCGCGAGCAGGGCGATCCGAATGCTCCCCGGCTTTTTTTCGTATTTTTGGAGCAATCAAAAAGGCGAAGTCTGATGCAGAAGAAAATAATCCCCTACGGAACGGCGAACTTCGAGGAAATCGCCACCGTGAAGTTCCCGGTCTTCCTGCGACCACCCCGCTTTGGCAAGTCGCTGCTCACCGAGATGCTCCGCTGCTACTACGACATCCGCATGGCGGACCGCTTCGAGGAGATCTTCGGGGGCCTGCACGCCGGACGCCACCCGACGTCCAAGCGCAACTCCGTCTTCTTCATGGCCTTCACCTTCTCGGGCATGGACATCTTCTCCGACATGGAAGAGGGCGGCCTCAAGCGGAAGTTCGACGCCAACCTGCTCAAGACCGCCCGCTTCTTCATGCTCTACTACAAGGACCTCCTCGGCTTCGACCAGGAGCGCATCGACAGGGCGCTCGTGGAGGGGAAGGACGACGGCGTGGGGACCATCCAGATGCTGCTCTCGCTGGTCCGGAGCCTCGGCCACCGCACCTACGTCACCATCGACGAGTACGACTCGCTGACCAACGCCCTGGCCATCCGCTACCGGCACACCGGCGCCTCCGACAACATGTACCTGCGCATCCTGGGCAAGGGCGGCTTCTTCCGCAACTTCTTCGAGATGCTCA
>JFJP01045330.1_pt1 | contig 11220 bp, 12 predicted proteins | sample 431651 | NCBI WGS metagenome assembly JFJP01 (sample SAMN02602958, study PRJNA72255) | Microbial mat metagenome, whole genome shotgun sequencing project. | biome: fresh water; feature: sink hole; material: water; isolation source: purple microbial (photo- and chemosynthetic) mats found in... | reverse complement strand
ATTTTAAATTGACAAATGAACTCATAAAATTTTGAGTATCTAAAATAATTTCTAATCTTCTAGAATTTGCAGGCAATTGTTGTACTTTTTTACCTCTTTAGCCATCTCAATTTCTTTTAAAATATCCTTTAATGTTGTTTTAAAAACTATATTGTCTTTAAATTATATAACGATGGAAAAATACATTGAATAAATAAGAAAATTAAAAAAATAAATGTTTTTCATATAATCGGAAATTTTATTCTTAATATAAAAACTCTATTTTTTTTATTATTTAAAAATAGACAGCATTTAAAATATATAGAGTAATGTAAATAATATTTATTCTGATAATTTTTTAGATAAAAATAACAAAAATATTTTTTAAATTAATCATTATTGTATGGTTTTGTTAAAAAGATAAAATATTAAAATTATAAACACTATCAATTTTTTTCTTTAAAAGTGTTATATTTTTTTGTGGAAATCTATAATCTCACAGATTTGGAATGTTTCCCTAAAAGAAATTTTTCTTGGACTAAGGAAAAGAAAATAATAGAAGTAGTAAGTAAATTAAATGGCCCCTGGCGATTTGTTGGTGGATGCGTAAGGGATTCTCTGCTGGGAGATTTAACTTACGACATTGATATTACTACTACTTTAAAACCCGACGAGGTAGAAAAGATGGTCGAAGAATTTTCTATTTCTTGCATAGGTAAAAAATTTGGAACTATAGGTGTTTTTTGCGATCCATGGCAGATAGAAATTACCACCACTAGAGAAGATATTAAAACCTATGGAAGAATGGCTGATGTAAAATTCCTAGACTCTTTTGAGGAAGATAGTAAAAGGCGAGACTTTACTATTAATTCTCTTATGTTAGACGCAGACGGTAATATTTATGATTTTCAAAATGGCATCAAAGATTTGGAAAAAAATAAAATTGTTTTTATTGGAGATGCAGAAAAGCGTATAAAAGAAGATTATTTAAGAATAGTCAGGTATTTTAGGTTTGTTGTAAAATTCAATGATAATCCATCTTATAAAGTAGAAATTTACAATAACCTTAAAGGTTTGGAAAAAGTTTCTATAGAACGAGTGATTTCAGAATTAGAAAAAGCTTCTAAAAACAAAAATTTTAACCAAATGATTTTTTTGATGAATCTTTATAAAGTATCTGAAGAAATATTTAAAATAGATTTAGAAATACCAATGGATCTCATTGATAATAGCTATGAAGCTAAAATGGCACAATGTTTAAGATTTACAGATTTTCGAAATTTACCAATTCCAAAAAATATAAGAGAATTAATAGAAATCTTTAATATAAATATAAAAAATAAAAACAAATATGAAATAATAGATATTGCCGCTCAAATTTGGCAAAAAAATAAAAATGCCCGTTTAGCTAAAAAATTTTTAGAATATTGTCTTTCTATTAATGGAGAAAGATATTTGGTATATTTGATCAAAATAGAATGGAAAAACCCGAAAGTATTTAACATTATGGATTTCGAGCCAAGAGATAGATCAAAAATGGAAAAAATAGAAAAAATTAACTTTTTAATAAAAATAGTAGATAGCAACAAATAAAAAAGTAATTTTTACTATAAATTCTTTATATTTACAAACAATTAAAATGAAAATTTTATTTAATTGTATTTTACTCTTATTTTACTTCTACTTTCTACCATTGTATATTAGGAGAAAATAGAATGATTATTATTGGAATACTAAATAATTTTCTTAGTTTAAGGGGAGCTGAATTTGAAAATGAGTTTTTTAATGATTCTGCTATAGAAGGTATAACAGGTGAATTTATAACAAATGAAGATAACAATAAACAAATTTCACAAGAGAATAAGGAAGATTTAAATTTTTTAACTAAAAATATACATACTTCTATTAAAAATAAAGATAAATCTGATGAAAATCATGAGATCGAAGATTTTCAAATACAAACTAAAGAACTGAATTTTAACCGTAAAGATAAAAATCCAGAACAAATAACAAAAATAGTAGCTGAATTACAATCTGAAAAAGATATAAAAGAAACAGCGCAAAAGATTATTAAGGAATTTATTTTGGATTTTGCTAAAAATTTTATTGATGAGCAATCAAAAATAACAAATTTAGAAAATGCTGGGGATAATAAAAAAGTAGTTAATGAACTTTTTAAAATAGTTAAAGGTAAAGATAAAAAAATAGAGTTGGTTAATACAGAGGCTCCATTATTTTTCAATATAAAATATTATGAAAATTTTTTCAAAGTATTAAATGAAGAAAAAGATCTTACAAAATTATCAAATATCTTGTCTAAATGTGCATCTGAAGATCGTTTTAATTACTTAAGATCAAAACTAAAAACTTTATTAAAATTTACTAAAAATATTGGAGAAAAAACTTCAGAAAAAACAGAGCAGTTAACCGTTGCAGAATCTATAGCTAAAGAAATACAAAAGACACCAGATAAAAGCGAAAAATTTGAAAATGCTATTAATTTTCTAATAAAATCAGCAAAAGTTCAAAAGAAATCCCAAACTCGAGCTTGGGATTTTCACTTTAAAAGTAATCCTTTATTTTTAGAAAAAAAAATAGAAGATAAATTAAGAAAATTGGACATAGAGTTTATTCCTTGGACTGTATCTAAATTTTTAAAAGAAAATTTTAAAGAAGAGGAATTAAAAACTGCTTTTTCCACTGCTAAAAATGAAGGATTAGAAAGACTTGCTAAAATATCTCCAGCAGAATTACAAAATTTTCAAAAAACCTATGAAGATTTAAAAGCAAATGAATCATACCAAAAAGAATTAGAAAGTTTTTTTGATATTTTTAAAAACAAAGTTATGACCTCTGAGTTCACAAAAGAAGAAGGCATGGCTATCATAAGATTAACTGAAGAAATGTCAAATACTTACCATTCTCCAGATCTTTTTAATGAAAATTTTAAAAAAATAAAAGAACTTTTTGCATCAAAATTTACTGATGCAGAAAAATCAAAAAATCTAAAAACTCATTCTATTCTTTCGCTAATTTCCCAAAATGATCTTCTATTTTTAATGGAAAATTCCAATGAAACAGAAGCAATGAATTCTATACAATTAATTACAAAAGCTTTAGGGCTAAGTGATTTTATGGAAAATTCTGTTTATCATATTTTTAGTATGATTCTTTTGGATATAAATTCACAAAAATCTAAAGAATTCGCTAAAAAATCCTTGGAAAATTTTCTAAACTTTAAAGTATTTTCTGATTTAAAAAATGTTTTTGCAGATAAGGCTGTAAATCAATTAGGAATAAAAAATGGTTTAAGTTCTCTTTATTGCCATTTAAAGGAAAGAACAGAATGGCATCAAAAAGATTCTGATCTTAAAATATCTTTTGAAAAATTACACCACTTTGATATAGATGCAACAAAACAAGATTTAGGAAAAAACTTTCAAGCTTTATACAAATATTTTGAGGAAGGAAAAATAGAAAAGGCTTTTCATAATGTTTTAGACAAAGGACCAGATGCGCTTTATGAAGAAGTAAAATTTGCTGAACAAAGTGCAGAAGATATTAAAATTAAAAAAATACAAAATTTTAATTCAATTAAAAAGTATTTTGTTATGTTTAGAGTAATAAATAATTCTACATTTCCTCTAACAACAGATACGGAAATGCACAAAAGGGCATGTAAAGTTGTAAGAACTTTCTTACACAAAAGACAATTTTTCGCTTCAGAATTAGCAGAAGTTGGTTTTATCTATAAGGCACTGAAAGATATCAACGAGAAAAAACAAAAAGAAAAAAGTCTTAATAAAGAAGGTAAGATAGAAAATAAAAGTGAAATAGAAAAGCAAAAAGATATTGTAGAAGAAACTTTAATAAATCGCATTTTATCCAATGGTATTCAAAATTATATGGGAAGTGGGACAGAAATTAAAATACAAAATATCAATGATTGTATTCAAAATGCTATGGCTCCAATAAATCAAAAAGTAGAAGAAATTAAAATAGATAATAAACAAAATAGTTCAAATATTCAAGAAAATAATAAACTTCTTAAACGTCCAATTACAATAAAAGATGACAAAAATTTCTTACAAACAACTATCAAAGAAGGAACAGTGCCTTTTTTAATCCTTATTCTTCATTATTTAGACACAGAAGATAAGACTCGTAAAAAAACATCCGATCCAAAAAAAATAACAAAAGAAGAATACGAATTAGAAGAAAACGAAGAATCTACAGAAAATTCATTAAATACAGAAGAAAATGAACAAAATAAAGAAGAATTTAAAAAAGAAAATAAAGTAGAAAGTATAGAAAATAATAATCCAACAGAAGTAGAGGAAAATATTAAAAAAACAGTATAATTCTCTATCATTCTTAACTCCTTTTAATTATTTTTTTATTATTTACCAATGAATTTACCTAATATATTTTTTTTACAACTTTTTTTACAACACTAAATCTTTAAATCATCTGATTATTAATTATTTTGTTCAAAATTTTTTCAATTCAGAAAATGCAAACAGATCCTTACATTGATGATAAAAATTTCATAAAATCAACAAAACTAAATTTTTATCCAAATAAATGATTTTATAACTTTATTTTATTTTTAATGACCTTTAATTATTTTTTCTAATAAATCGAGCGAAAAACATATTCCAAAGATCTAAATCCCTTTTTCTATTCAGAATAGTTAATAATTTTCTATTATCGTGGAACAATTCTAATTTAGACTTTAATCTTAAACTAATAGGTATTTCAAATAAATCCCTACAAAAGATAATCCAATTTTCAAAATCTTCTACTCTATAAAAGTTTTTCCTAGCCACTATAACATCCTGCATAGCCAAAGGTATATCTCCTGATTGAAAAAATCTATATTCACCATTTTCCTTTTTGATTTTGTTAAAAAATCTTTCTTTGGCTTCTTCATTATTACCATAAACTATGTAATTTACTTTATTCATATCTTAATAGTAGTCTATTTACCACTTTAGTTTACTAACTTTATTTTATAAAATAAGATATTTTTCTGAAGTTTGGTCTTCTGCTCCTTATAAAAACAAACGCAAATTTAACCATTTGTCTTCTACTGAATCCTCCAAGGCAAATCCTTTAATGATTTGTACTGGCTTTACAGCTCATAAATTTTCTTTCCTTTACAAAAGTTAATAAATATTCAAAATAATTTATTGGGGAAGATTTTCTATAATATTATCTTCTCTCATAGACTCTTTCTCATTGGCTTCTATAGCGTCAATAATAAATAATTGAAGTTTATTATTTAAATTTGGTCTTATGTGAGCTATAATATGTACCTTTTTGTTTTTATTTAAAATTACCTCCAAAGAAGTGCCAACAACATTAAAAATAACTCCCTGTATATTTTTCGTCATAGAAGAATTAGATATATTTAATAAAATACAATTTCCTTTTAAAATTTTATAAAAAGTAATTAGGCAATTTGGAAAAAGTATTAAAGGTTCTGGATTTTTTGCACCAAAAGGCGCTAATTGAGATAAATTGTTATAAAACTCTTCACTAATAGCAGAAAGACTCATAACGCAATCTATTCTACTTGATGGATCTCTACTATTTAAAGTAAAATTACTGAAATTTCTTGCAAATTCTTCAAACTTTTCTAACTTTTCCACAGCTAAAGAAAATCCCCCAGCCATTTCATGTCCACCTCCAAAATCTATAAGACCATTTCCTATACAAGTTTTTATAAAATCTCCTACATGTAAACCAGATATTGTTCGAAAAGATCCCTTTGCAACTTTCTCATTATATGAAACAATACAAACTGGCTTTTGAAATTTATCTTTCATTTTACTGGCAATAATTCCTAAAACTCCCTCATGCCAATCTTTGCCAGAAAAAACTAAAATATTGCCATTTAAGTTTCCAGTAATTAAAATTTCATTATAAATTTCTTGTTCAATTTCTTTTCTTCTAGTATTAAAACTTACAAGCTCGGCCAAAATTCTATTAGCATCCGCAGATGTTTTTGACGTTAAAAGTTCTACAGATTTTTCCGCAACTCCGAATCGCCCAGGCGCATTTATTAAAGGCCCTAAACTAAATCCGACTCTAGTTGTATCTATAAAATTCTTATTTTGTCCTAAAAGTGCATTTATTCCAATAGAAGGATTTTCTTGCATTTTTTTCAATCCACCATAGACAATACCTCTATTTAAACCTATTAGAGGAACAACGTCACATATAGTAGCTAAAGCAACTATATCTATTAAACTCATGACAGGAATAGATTGTTTTATAAATTTATTTTTTAATAAAAAAGCATTCAGTTCATATAAAAAAATAAAAACTATACCAGCTGCACATAAATTATGAAATCTATTATTTGATACTCTGTGAGGATTTACAAAAGCTTCAATTTCTAAATTTTTCTGTGTAACATGATGGTCTAAAACTATGACTTTAACTCCTAGTTCTTTAGCCTTTTCTAGGGCTTCATAGGCAGAAGATCCGTTATCAACGGTAATTATTAATTTTACATCTTCATTATAAAGCTCTTGAACAATTCTTGCTGAAATTCCATATCCATCAATAAATCTATTAAATAGACGTAGAAGAAGTTCCGTCCACATCATAATCTCCAACTATAGCTATTTTTTCGTTATTTTTTGCACAAGCATGAAAAACTTCTAAAGCTTTTTCTAAGTCTGGAATTTCTCCAGGCTGAGGCCAATAATCTTTGATACTGTATTTTGGCTCTATTTCCCTTTGGGAAAAGAAATAATCCGTTATTGCTCTTTCCTGAGATCCTAAATAATTTAAAACCCATTTCTTATTTCTCAAAGACCTAGGTAAAAATATAGGATCAAATTGACATTTGGAATTTGATGGAGAGTGCATTTCTCATTAGCTCCGGTTTTTTGTTAATTTGTTTAAATCCCGCTTTAGAAATAACATGTAAAGAAACCTTATTCTCGTGATGAACTATAGCTTCTATAACATTTTTTTCTCCAAATTTATAAAGATTTTTGTATTTTAAATATTTTATAAAATCTATGATAGCAAATAAAGATCTTGTGCCATATCTTTTTCCTTCATATTTAGAACCAAATTTTTTACCTTGATTCAAAATCCATATAAAATAAGAAAAAGAAATTTCACTATTACTATCACCTTCATATAATGTTATAAAACCAACAGTAGTTTTACCATCACAAACAGCATATCTACACAATGGCATAGGATTATTTATTTCTCTTTTAAATTTACGTTTTGCATCCTCTTCAGACAAAGCTACCCCGTTGTTATCATATTTCATCATTATAGAATTTGTGAAAATTTTTACATAGATTTCTTCGTCTTTAGATTCCATTTTTCGAAAAGTAAGACCTCGAAAGGTGAAACTTTTTCCTTTTTCCAAGTTAGAATAGTCTCCTTCTATTTGGTTTGAGACTTCAACAGTCTCGGCGTTTTTAGCATGATTATAAAAAAAAGATGCTAAATGGTATTGCATAGTTAATTCTATCAAATTTTGTTTTCTATTTTAAAATTTACAGTATTTATTTGTGGTCTAAAGATTTTTTATTACTGTTAAAGATTAAATATTTTTTTCATAAGTTAATCTTTTTAATTCAAAATCTATTCCATTAAATTCTATAATTTCTTTAGTCTCTTTTGCTTCTTTAAAACCTAATTTTATAACAGATGATCTTAAAAGCAAATTATCCTCACGATAATCTACTACAGCTGTTTTTACATTTTCAAAACTATATAATTTATTTAATTTTAAATGATTGATTAATGTTAATATGACTAAAGAAACTTTATCGGCATAGACTGGTAATTGATTTTCTGGAGTAAAATATAAACCCCAAGAAATTACTTCTAGACCAGGTTTAAAAAGTGATAATAAACCTATTTCGGATTTTTCTATATCATTTATTACAAATCTACACAAAGGAAAAGATTTAGTAGATGAGGGCAAAGCTCTTTCAAAAAATCTTTTTTCTGCTTCTGTTGATAAAACTGTTGCAGTTTTTTTAGGCGGAGTAACATTAGAATATTTTACAACTTCGGGATTACATACTATTTTTTGGAAAAAAACTAGACCATTGACATCCATTTTTCTAAAAACTAAATTTTCAAATAAAAAAATACCATCTTTAAGACTAGAAAAATCTCTTTTTTCTGACTGACTTTTTGCTTCCATTGCATGATGAACTAATACATTTAAAAAATGTATAGCACATTCTAGCAAAATATATTTCTGTGACATTTTTTTTTATTATCTTTTTATTTTTTTTCATTTGGTGATTTTATAATTTTACTTTCTATGAGCCTTTCTTTTGAGATTTTACCATAAGGATTATAAATCTTGGGGTTATTCAATTTTTTAATTTCTTCTATTAATTTTTCTAAATTAAAAGTGTACTCTAATTTTTTTTCCTCAAGATAGGAGCTATAAATTTCTAAAGTAACTTTTTTTTCACTTTGAATCTTAAAACCCTGTGATTGTAAAATAGCTCTATAAAAAATATTGTTAGATAAAACTTTTATAGAAATATTTTTAATGTTTTTTAAAAAATTTTTTTTTAATTCAATAAAGAAATATTTAATAGCTAAAATAGATTTAATTAATTTAGATCTGTCAAAATTTTCTTCCGCTTTTAAAAATAAATTAAAATATGTATTTTTTTCTTTTATTTTATTTATAGAAAAATATCCAATTACTTTAGATAGGGGATAAACTACAATATTTTCTTTTTCAGTAAAGTGTTCAAGCATCTGTTCTTGGCTAGAGAAATTTAATTTTGAGAGTTAAGTCTTCTTCTTTTCACTTTCTTCTTCACTCTCTTCGTTTATAGTATAAGCGCAAAAAGGTACTTTATTGTAAGTCATTTCAGTAAATCTTTTATCTATATCTTCTTTTATTTTATTAAATTTATTAAAATCAAAAAAAGTCATAATATTTTTTTCTTCAAATATGGATTTAAAAAAAGTTTTATCTTTTTTTAAAAATTTTCTTATTAATATATCTCCTATTCCCCGTTTTCCCATTGATAAAAAGTCGGTAACAAAGAAACCATTTTATAAAGTAAGGGGGTTTTTTTCATCTTCATCTATACAAAAATTCATTGCGTCAAAAATTTGATAGCCTTCTTTTTCAACTAGAATTTCTCTTGGCGCAAATGGATTAGAATCTTTAAAAATTTCACCAACACTTGAAAACTTTTTATCCTGAGATTTATTTGGAGAATTTTTTCTTATTCCTAAATATTTGTTAATTCTAGGATCATCTAAAGGGTCAGGAGCTTTTTTTATTTCATTTTCCATGCAGTTATTTACAAATATCTTTAGCAAATACATGATTCATTTTATTTGTTTTTTGTTTTTTTGAAAAAGTTTTTTAAAAAAAATACTGTAAATATAAGGAAAATTTTCAAAATATATAGAATTTTTAAATTAGAAATTATAAAAAATATAAATGATTTTTTTTATAATATAATTTTCTTTATCATGATGATAAAAATTTCTCCGTGTAATGAAAAAAAGCATGGTTCTTTAGGATTTTTTTTTACATATAACAATGAAACCATAAATAGTTTACAAAAACTTTTTAAAGATTATGAAAGAAGTAAATATGTGGATTTTATTTTTAAAAAAAAGGAAAAAAAGAAATATGTAAAACCTATAAAAAAAATTGAAAAAATTACTAAAAATATTCTTATAAAGAATAGAAAAGAAAATAATATAAAAGAAAATAAAATAAGAATTATATTTAAAGAAAATAGCCAAAAAGAAACCTTAAATATTATTTCTTCATTTACTAAGGTAAAATGCTGTGATTTTGCGAAAATTGAAGGAGCATTTTTTGGAGAAAGAATATCTGTTAAAGATTTTGAAAATGGTAAAGAAGAAGAAAAGTCAGAAATTTCTTATATAAATAAAGAATCACAAATTTATTTTCAAAGAGACTTTAATAATGAAAAATTAATAAAACAACTAATAATAAACAAAAATAAAAAAAATATCATTACAGATACAGAAAATGATGATTCTCCATTGTATGGAGATATTCATGATTTTCAAAATTTCCCTGGTATCGTATAAACGTCATTTAATAAGACTTCTTACTAAGTGTCTGTAATGGTCTAAGGTACTTCAATAAAGATTTAGTTGCATAATGAAATCTTCGCTTGTTTCTCTCGCGCAAGTCTCCTAAGACTTTTCCATTTTGTTTGGCTACTTGCTCGCATAATGAAATCTTCACTATGTTCGATTTTGTTGATCTCTCTGACTTCGTCATAGTTCCATGAAATTGATATTTGATCAATTGTTTGGTTCGCTTTTTAGCTCACGTAATGAAACCTTTACTTCACTTGGTTTTTTTGTTGAAGAATTTATATTAAATAAAGTATCCATATATCCAATCAAAATCTTTAGGATTCATAATATCACTTATGGGAAAAAATCTTCTAAATTCGAAGATAATCATAATTCAAATATAAATAGCAAAAGACAAATTCCTTTTTTTGTTTGTGATTCTAAAAATTTTTCTTGTTCAAAAAAAATTATAAAAATAAAAAAGAATTTAAATTTTTCCTAACTTTATAAAAATTTAAATCTATATGATAAAATTCTGGCAATGAGCGAATTTAAGCCAATATTACCATTAAAAGAAAATATAATTTTACCTTTTGAGACCAGTCTTCTGCTTGTAGGAAGAGAATTTTCTATTTCTGCTGTAAATTTTGCTAAAGAATCTAATAAAGAAATAGTTTTAGTTTATCAAAAAAATAACGCTGAAGATATTAGTTCTATAAGTGAAATAGGAACTTTGGCTAAAATTTTAGAATTTAATGAAACAATGAATACAATAAAAATAAAAGTTTTAGGAATAAAAAGAGTGAAATTGGAAAAGATAAATTTTGATAATTTTTTTTCTTCTATGGTTTCAGAATACAAAAAACCCTATAATCATGACGAATTTATTATACTAAAAAGAGTTCTTTTAGAAACTATTGAAAAAACAAAGAATAAAGTAGAAGGTTTAGTTTTTTCTACTAATCTAGCCAATGAATTGAAAAATATAAGTGATGAAGATGAATTTACAAATAAAGCCGCCAATATTTTTTTATTATCTTTAAAGGAAAAAGAAATGGTTTTGCAAAATTCCAACACAGAAACTTTAGAAATGATTACTGAAAAAATTCAGGAAAAATTAAATTTCTTTCTTTTGGAAGAAAAAATTGAAAATAA
>JFJP01023604.1_pt2 | contig 11220 bp, 10 predicted proteins | sample 431651 | NCBI WGS metagenome assembly JFJP01 (sample SAMN02602958, study PRJNA72255) | Microbial mat metagenome, whole genome shotgun sequencing project. | biome: fresh water; feature: sink hole; material: water; isolation source: purple microbial (photo- and chemosynthetic) mats found in... | reverse complement strand
AGCCTTTCCTGAACGCCCATCCGCAGGGGTCGGAGATGATCGTGGAGGAGGGTGGCCGCACCCTTTCCCCCGGCATCAGACGCCGTCTGGCCCTGGCCCGGGCCCTGGCCACGGAAGGGCAGATGGTCGTGCTCGACGATCCGACGGAGGCCCTGGATGCCGAAGGGTGCAAGACCGTGGTCGAGGTGATCCGCGACCTGAACTCCAGAAAAAAGACTCTCGTGGTTTTTTCCAACGACGTGCGCATCCTGTCCATGGCCGGCATGTATCTGGACCTCAACGCCAAGCCCGTGCCCAGGATCACGTCTTCCGTGCGGGGACAGGAGGTGAAGCCATGAACGGTGTGGAGCGGATTGTCCCCGCATCGAACCGTGCCCCACGCCTCGTACTCTGGCTCTGCGCACTGGCCTTGAGCGCCTTTCTGCTTTGGGCGGGCGTCTTCAGGCTCGACATCATCAGCGTCGCTGACGGACAGATTGTCCCCAGCAGCCGCGTACAGGTAGTGCAGCATCTTGAAGGTGGAATCGTACGTGAAATTCTGGTGCGGGAAGGGGAGAAGGTCGCCGCGGACCAGCCTGTGGTCATCTTGGAGCAGACCATCAGCGGCGCCGGGGTGGAAGAGCTGCAGAGCCGCATCACGGCCCTGCGGGTTGAGATTGCCAGCCTTGAGGCGCAGGCGGACAAGCGCGCCGCACCGACTTTTAATGACGAATTGCAGAGCGCCCATCCCGATCTCGTCCAGCAGGGCACTTCGCTCTTTCGCGCCATGGCCTCGCATCGCAATGAAGTAGCGGCACAGCGGGAACTGATTTCCCAGCGTGAGCACGCCCTCAACGAAATATCCGCGCGAATCAAAAATGCCCGCGAAAACCTCAGGCTGGCGGACGAGCAGGTGGCCTTGAGCGCGGAGTTGCTGCGCGACAGCCTGACCACCCAGCACAAACATCTGGCCTACCTGCGGGACCAGGGTGAGCTGCGCAGCCGGATCGAGGAGGACCAGTCCGCCCTGGCCGCCGCGCGGTCGGCACTGTCCGAGGCGCGGGTCAAATTGGAAAATATCGAGAACTCGTTTCAGGAAAATGTGGAATCCCGGCTGCGCGACGCCCGGCAGCTGCTGGACGAATCCACGCAGCGCCTTCGCCGCCTGGCGGACAGCCTGAACCGGACAGTGATCCGTGCGCCCATGGAGGGGGTGGTCAAGACGTTGCATGTGACCACCCTGGGGGGGGTGCTCGGGCCCGGCCAGAGCGTGGCCGAGATTGTGCCCTCCGAGGACCGCCTGATCATCGAGGCCAAGCTGTCCATCACGGACATCGGATACGTGAAAGTGGGGCAGAGCGCGGCAATCCGGCTGATGGGGCGGGAGTCATCGGTCTATGGAAAGATCGACGGCTCAGTCATCCATGTGGCTCCGGATTCCACCGCCTCCCAGGACGGCCGCGTCTACTATCTGGTCCGGGTCGAGTCGCAGCAGGACCACTTCACCAGCGGTGACGCGACATACCAGCTCTTTCCCGGCATGGCCGTGATGGTCCATATCCACACTGGAAAACGCACGGTGCTGCACTACATCATCGAGCCCTTCGCCGCCAGATTCAGCGGGGCGCTGCAGGAAAGGTGACCTCTGCGCGCCAGGCACAAAGGCGTCACTCAAAAACGCAAATTGACAGGAGATTCAGCCATGTCCGCGTTCATTGATCGCCGCAACTGTCCGCGAAACGTTCCGCAGGAGCAGCTTCTGAGCATCCTGCAGGCCAAAGGTCTGGCCTGCGATATCGAAACCTGCGCCAAGGACATCCTGTACATGTTCGTGGACGTCAAAGACTGCTCCGATGGCGGCCTGCTGTTGCAGATTCCCTTCCAGCTGGCCACGGGCACGGTCTTCAACCTTTCCCTGGCCGACAGGAGCGCCGGCTCCTGGGACACCCGGGCGGCCCGCATCGTCTGGACTCGGAAGCACCCCGACGGCCATTACAGTTCCGGCATCGAATTCTTGGAAGAAGGCGTCGACCCTGCCCTGGCCGGACAGTGGGAGACCGACCCCCTGAAGCCAAGTCCGGCGGACCTGCTCTTTCTCATTAATGCCAGCTTCTTTCAGGCCATCTCCGAGAAGGGCCTCTGTCTGCTGCTCAACGCGCTGCGCAAGACAGTGGTCAGGCCCGGCCAGCGCATCATCACTCAGGGCGAGTGCGGCGAATGCCTCTATCTCATCCAGGCGGGGACCTGCACCGTCTTCGTGGAGAAGGATGGCCGGTCGCATGTCGTCGTGCGGCTCGGAGCCGGCGATGTGCTCGGTGAAATGGCCGTGCTGACCGGCGAACCGAGGACGGCCAGCGTGGACGCGGAGACGGACATGGTCCTGTGGAAGCTCGACCTCAAGGATTTCGAACTCCTTGCCGCCAGCCATCTGGAGCTGCGGCTCTTCCTGACGGAGATCATGTCCAACCGCTTCGACAGCAGCCTCTTCGTCGGGGACCGCACCATCGGCAAGTACGTATTGAACAGCAAAATCGGCACTGGCGGCTGGGGCATCGTCTACCGCGGCCTGCACAAGATCCTCAAGCTGCCGGTGGCCATCAAGATGATGAAGCACGACATGGCCATGGAGCAGTCCTTCCTGGATACATTCCGTCAGGAAGCCGAAATCATCGCCCGCATGAGTCACCCCAACATAGTCAGCGTCTACGACATTGAAGAGATCTACAAGACCATATTCATCATCATGGAATACCTGGATGGCAAATCTCTCAAAGAGCACATGAAACAAATTGGGCCGCTGCCGGTGAAACGCTGCGTGGAAATTCTTCTGCAGGTCTGCGACGGGCTGGACTGCGCCCACGGACTCGACATCATCCATCGTGACATCAAGCCCGCGAACATCTTTCTGCTGGAGAACGACCGGGTCAAGCTGCTCGACTTCGGGCTGGCCTGCGCCCCCGGGACCGAGGATCTGAACCTTCGCGGGACGGTGCATTACGCTCCCCCGGAGCAAATCGACGGCTGGCCCGTGGATTCCCGTTCCGATATTTACTCCATGGGCGTCATGGCCTACGAAATGGTCACGGGCACAAAACCCTATCCCGGCAAGAATCTGGCCGAAGTCATGGAACTGCATTGCAGCCGGGATCTTCCGGATCCGGCCGGGCTGTTGCCGGGACTTCCGCAGGCGTTCAGGGATTTTGTCATGACCTGCGCCCGCTGCGCTCCTGCAGACCGCTTTCAGAATGTCGCCGCGGCCAGGGCGATGCTCGCTTCCATCCCCGCAAGGCGACGCAAAGCCCCGGCTGCCCGCAAAAAGGCGGAACGCACAGTGACCTCCCTGGTCCTCATCCATTCCCCGGAAAAGCAGCAGGCTCTCAAGCTGCTGCTGGAGGATTTTGGACGCAGGGCTTCGGAACTGGGAATCAACCTGAGCGTTAGCGAATTCAAGGACATCTGAAGGCCGCATGTGAAAAAGACAGCACTTTTCTGCGCAAAGAGCGTCGCAGGTTTGCGGCGCCCTGACAATCAGGACCGCATCCTGACCAGAGAGCTTGCGGGCGGCGGTGTGCTGCTCGCGGTTGCGGACGGCATGGGTGGAGCGGCGGCCGGAGGACTGGCCGCGGAGATCGCCGTCCAATATCTGGTGAACGCCCTGAATGGGGAAGTCCTGCATGCCGGCATCCTGGCCGAAGCGCTCCGGGCCGCCGGACAGGAGATCGCGTCGGTCGCCCGGACCGAGGCGAGCCTTGAAGGCATGGGCACGACCCTGACTGTGGTCGCTGTTGGCGAGGGCAAGGCGTACTGGGCCCATGCCGGGGATTCGCGACTCCATCACTTCGGCGCTGGCGTGCTGACGCAGGTCAGCAGGGACCATCGTTTTCTGCAGGACCTGATCGACAGCGGCGATGTGACGCCAGCAGAGCTTCCCCGGCATCCCCTGCGCAACGTCCTCGATCAGTGCCTTGGATGCCCTGTGATGCGCCCCGACAGCGGCAGCTTGGCCGTCAGCCCTGGAGATTTGCTCCTGCTGACCAGCGACGGGGTCCACGACCATGTACTTCGGGAGCGCCTGCTCGAGTTGTTCCGATCACCCTTGAGCCTTGAGGAAATGACGGACGCTCTCATCGGCGAGGCCAGGCAGGCGGGCAGCACCGACGATGTGAGCGCCGTGCTGTGCAGGATCCTTGGGCAGGCCAGACCTATTGTGTTGTCTTGATCACGTTGACGGACTTGCTGGCCGCTGATCTTAACACCTCAGGATTCTCGAATGCGCGTGGAAATCGTGAACAGCTATGTGCCGGGGGCAATTGGCCGCATCGTTGAGTTGCATGGGGCCTACTATTGGCGGCATGCAGGTTTCGGTCTTTTTTTCGAGAGCAAGGTGGCTTGCGAACTCTCCGAGTTTCTCCGCCGCTTCGACACTGTCCGCGACGGCATCTGGCTGGCGCTTTGCGATGGCCGCGTGGAAGGGGCCATCATCATCGACGGCTCCAAGGCCGAGTCTGAAGGCGGTCACCTGCGCTGGTTTATTGTGTCCGACTCCATGCGCGGGCAAGGGCTTGGGGGGAAATTGATTGCTGCCGCTCTTGCGCATTGCCGCCTGCAAAGTTTCCCCAAGGCATATCTGTGGACCTTCGAAGGCTTGCATGCCGCCCGTCATCTTTACGAAAAGCACGGGTTTCGGCTGATCGAACAGCGCCCGGGTAGCCAGTGGGGGGCAAAGGTCAACGAGCAGCGCTTTGAAACGTCGCTTTAAGGTTTGAATCGTATCGGCTGACAGGCATGGGCGCTCAGGCGAATCTTTCAGGCAGCTGTTTTTCCGCCACCGGGTGAATCGTCATCAGGGCAGGAAAAAAACGATCCTCACGACGCTCCCCTGGACAGGCGGAGCTGGCGGAGGCTTCAGCGTGTCGGCCCCGGCATGAAAATATTTCCAGGCGACGTCGATCAGTTCCGCGCTCAGGTCCCGGCCGGATCTGTGCGCGTATCGTTCTTTATGGCCAGCACTACGCATATTATTTCTGGGAGCCATCCATCACGTGACCTCCCGTGGCAATGCCCAATCCATTTTCCCCCCGGATTTGTACCGCTCGGGTCTCAATCCGGTGAGCTCATGGCCGGAGCGTTATTAACCTATCTTCAGATAACTTAACCCGCCGCTCCCTGTTCGAGGTCTGCGCATTGCTGCGATGCGCGCGGGGGGAAAATTCGGACTGGTCCGGATTTTTCTTTTACCCCAAAACCTCTGACAAAGGAGTCAGTCATGATCAGCGGTATAGGCACATCTGGGTTTTCTCAGAGCATGTCGGCCCTGTGGAGCAGTTCGTCCCGACCGGACCCTGCCCAAATGGCCAAGGAACTTTTTTCCTCCACGGACGCGGACGGGAGCGGCACTATTGATCAGGAGGAATTATCCGCCGCCCTGGCAGCCAAGTCCAAGAACGGTCGGGGGCCGGACGCCGCAGAGCTGTTCAGCACCCTGGACGCCGATGGCGATGGCCTCATCACCGAAAGCGAACATGAGTCTGGTCTGGCCTCCATGCACAAGGAGCTCGCTCAGGCCAGCATGCTCACCACCATGAGCATGAGCGAGAGCATGTCCAGTTTGGCCGAGCAGCTCTTTGCCGAGACCGATGTCGATGGTGACGGGAGCATTACGGCCGAGGAGTTGGCGGAGGCCGTCGCGGCCAAAAATGAGGAGACAGATGCGGACGTCGATGCCGCAGAGCTTTTCGCGGCTTTGGATGCGGATGGGGATGGTCTGATCACAGCCACAGAACACAACGTCGGCCTTGAATCCATACCCGGCAGCAACGCGGGAAAGCCCATGGGCGGCGGACACATGCCTCCACCTCCCCCGTCCGGCGATGACGGGGAAGAATCATTTGATTCCGCCGACACAAACGAGGACGGCGTGATCGATGCCGCGGAATTGCGAGCCGCGGTGGAGACCAAAAATGAAGCCACTGGCGCAGAAATAGACGCGGACGAGCTCTTCTCAATCCTGGATTCCGACGGGGATGGTTCGATCACCACTTCGGAACTCGGGCAGGGGATGGAGAGCATGAGTGCCGCAGGTGGGGCTGATCGGCAGAAGGGGAGCGGGCTGGCCCAAACCCTGCTGTCCTCGAAATTTGAAGCGTATCGGCTGATGGGCATGGACGGCCAGGCCTATTTTTCGGGCAGTGGTTTTTCCGCTACCGCTTGATCGTTACGAGGGCCGGAAAACCGGCCCTCGTAACGATCGTCAAGACACGCAGAGCCAAGAGAGGCTTACGACCAGCGTTTTGGCCTCGGCATGAAAATGTTTCCAGCGGCTTGCTGCAAACTGAGCCGTCCGGGTGCCGCTCAGTGCTGAACCGCCGGTAGCCTGATTTCCACGCACAGTCCGTCTCCTCCCATATTCCGTGCGCTGATGGCGCCACCGTGCAGTTCGATGGCGCTGCGCGCGATGGCAAGACCCAGGCCGAACCCGTCGCTGCCGGCATTGCCCGCGCTGCGATAAAAGGGAAGAAAGGCAGTTTCCAGTTCGCTTTCAGGGATGCCGGGCCCATGGTCGCGAATCCGGATCAGGGCCATTCCGGCATCCGTACTGACCTCCACATCGAGCACGCCTTGCTGTGGCGAGAATCTGAGTCCGTTGCGGATCACGTTCTCCAACGCCCGCCCAAGCAGACGCGGCCGGCCGGGCACAAGAACGCGTGCGGTTTCCTTCAGCCGAACTTCGCAGCCCTGTGCACCCGCCTCGAAGCGGGCGTCATACACGATTTCTTCCAGCAAGTCCCCCAGATCCACACATTCCGGTGTCTCGTTGTCCACGCCGGAGTTGAGGCGGGACAGGGTCAGAATTTCGTCGATAAGCCCGTCCAGCCTCTCGACATCCCGCTCCATGCGCTCAAGCATCCCCTCCATTTTGGCAGGATCCTGACGGACAATGCCCATGGCCACCTGCAAGCGGCCGAGCGGTGAACGCAATTCATGAGAGACATCGTGCAGCAGCTTTCGCTGGGCCATCAGCAGGCTTTGCAGCTTTGCCGCCATGTGGTCGAATTCCAGGCCGAGTTCCGCGATTTCGTCGCCACGGCGCATCAGGTTGCCGACCCTTGTGTCCAGGTCGCCCGCGGCCATGGATGCGAATGCATGCCGCAGGCGTTTGATCGGACGGGCCAAGTACCAGGCCAGAAGCGCGCTCAAGGTGATGCTGGCCAGAAAGCCGAACGCCAGGGGTTCCCACGGTGCTGGAGGGCCAAAGGGTGGCGGCGGGGGGCCGTCTGCACGCCAGGGGATGAAAAGAATGTATGTCCCTTGCGCCGTAGGGATTTTGCGAAATTTTTCCGGCCTGTCTGCGTCCGCATGTCCCGTGAGCAGCGCGGTTTGTTCCGCGCTCAGCGTGCGACCGCGAATGTCGCGGCCTTGCGGGTCAAGGACGATTATGGGGGCGCCTGCTTCCTCCAGCATGGCGGCCAGGGCCTTGGCTCCGGCATGCCGGAGTACGGCTTCGGCCGCAGCCAGCTCGAACGTGGCCCGTGGTCCGCCCTGAATCGAAATATCCCGGTTTTCGGCTTGCCGGTAAAGATGCACGCCGGCCAGGGTGACCGCTCCCGCCAGAATGAGGGTGACCCAGGTAGCCAGAAAGCATTTCCAGAACAGGCGGCCCATACCTACTCCCCCAGGAACTGATAGCCCCGTCCGCGCAGGGTCTGAATGCGGGAGCGCCCATCTTTCGCCAAGCCCAGTTTGTGGCGGATGCTTGAGAGGTGCACGTCCAGGCACCGGTCGTAACGGGTCACGGGACGTCCCAGGCCTTCTGCGTAGAGGGTTTCCCGGCTCACGGGTTGTCCCGCATGCCGGAGCAGGCTTTCAAGGATGGAAAATTCCGCTCCGGTCAAAGACAGGGAGATGCCTCCGAGCTTGGCCTGGCGTTTTCCCGGCCACATGCGCAAGTCTCCGGAAGCGAGCATCTCGGATGAGGACTCCGGGACAGTGCCGGAGCGGCGCAAAATCGCCCGGATGCGAGCCACGAGTTCACGCGGGGTGCAGGGTTTGGGAACATAGTCGTCGGCGCCCAGTTCCAGGCCCAGTATCCGGTCCATGTCATCGCCCATGGCCGTGAGCATGAGCACGGGCATGAGGCTGCGGGCGCGAATGCGGCGTAAGACCTCAATGCCGGACATGCCGGGCATCATCACGTCCAGGATGATCAGGTCAAAACTTTCGCCAAGCGCGCGCAGAATACCGTCCTCGCCGTTATGGACTGAAAACAGCTCCAGCTCTTCGGAGGCGCAGTATTCCCGCAGCAGCGAAGAGAGTTCCCGGTCGTCGTCGATGAGCAGGATTTTTGGCCGTGATTCGCAAACCGGAAGTCCGGAGCCTAAGCTGTGATGTGCGGCATTCATCCCTTCTCCTACGCCGAAGGCGTGGTGGCATGCACGCATGTTGTGCGCGTAATCGTGTAAAATACTGTAAAGCCCCGCAAGTGGGAGAAGGCCACCTGGATGACTGTTGTCGAGAATTTCAGTTTTAACACACTGAAATTACGAGAGTAAACGTGTGTTCATGGTTTGCTCCCGGCCTGCCTCAGCAAACGGACGCTCTTTTCGTCACTCATGGCGGAGGCGAGATGAAAGGCGCTGCGTCCTTTCCTGTCGCGGCCGTCAGGGTCTGCGCCGTGTTGCAGCAGCCAGGCCAGAAGGTCATGCTTGCTCGACATGCCGCCGCGGTAGCTGACACTGTAACCGGCAACCTCGGCCAGGAGCGAGTCCCCTGCGGCGGTGGTCGCGTTCACATCCGCACCCATGCGCAGCAGAGCATCGGCATCGTCCAGCCTGCCGGTCTGAAGCGCCTCCCGCAGGGGGATGTCGTGACCGTGCGCGGGCCCATTGAGTGCTGCTCCATGCTCCAGCAGCATCCGCGCGATTTCCTCGTTTTCCTGCGCGGCGGCCATGACCAGCACGGAGCGTCTACTCAGGTCGCGGCCGTTGGCGTTGGCCCCGGCCTGCAGCAGGGTCCGGACCATGGGGATGTCGTTGCGGGCGACAGCCTCCAGCAGCGGGGTCTGGCTGTTCTGATCTTGGGCGTCCACATCGGGTTTGTGCGCAAGCAGGGCCGTGACGTTGTCGATCCTCCCGGCCCGCACGGCCAGGATGAGCGGTGTGTTCCGCCAGGCGTCGCGGGCATCGGAGGACGCGCCCTGGCGCAACAGTTCGTTGACCACTTCCGGCGAACTCTCCGCTGCCGCAGCGTGCAGAGGTGTCACGCCCGCGCCGTCAGCGGCGCGGGCATCAGCACCCTTCTGAAGCATGGTCAGGGCCAGATCATCCAGGCCAAGAGCGCAGGCGCGGAGCAGAAAGGGTTTGCCGTGCAGTCCTGCGTAATTGCTGTCCGCCCCGCGTCGCACGAATTGCACCGCCACGGCGGCTTTCGCCAAGTCAGGCGCCTTGCCGCCGGCTTTTTGCATCTCGAACTCCTGCAGCGTGGCATGCAGTTGCGCTTCAAGAGGGTTGCCGTGGCGCCGCCAGAGGTTCTGCGCCTCCCGGTCCAGTCCGGAACCATGAATGAACACCCAGGCCTGCACCCCTGCAAAGACGAGAAAATAGAGATAGATGAACGGCTTGGCGAGTGACGGCCCTAGCTTCCAGGATGCGTGCAGGGCCACGGGGCCAAGGAGCAGGTGCAGGCACAGCACGGCCAGCCAGGGGAAGATCAACACAAGGCCGCCTGGCCCTTTGAAAAAGGATGCCTGACTCATGAGCAGCAGGCCCACGCTGCTGGCGAAGCATAACAGGGTCAGTTTACCTGGACGGACGGTGTGACTGGAGATCCGGGGCATGCTGTGGCTTTCCTGGTTGCAGGGTGCGATGATCGCCGGAATTCAACACGCACCGCCCATCCCGTCAAGGAGTACGAGTGGCGCAGGCGTCCTGCGTAGTGCTGCAAATTCCCTTCAAGAAGGTTGGCATGGCCAACACCAGAATGTCGAGCGGCGGATGGGCAGTATGCGGGAGCTTCAGCACAAAAATAAGGCCGAGGAAAACCGGTCCCGCTCAAATGACCGAAGTGACGAAAACCATGCCGCCCCAACGGTTGAGCCGTGATACACTGGATACAAAATAGACACTCTCCTTCATCGTGTAGCTCAGATCACTCAGCACGGCTTCAACCCTTCGAGCGGCAAAATTAACTTGTGTCATGCGGGAGTTATGCCCTAAAAAACACCCATGGATTTCCGGCCGGGCCGGATTTTTCTTCAATCTGCGGCAACTGAGACGCCGCACCTTTTCATTTTGGGACACCATGTTCGAACAAGCATTCAAGAATATCGACGATGCGCTCAGGAAAGAGAGCGGCTGCATCACGGAACTCGATTACACGGAGCATTACACGGTGACAGGCGCTACACTCGGCATCCCCATTCTGGTGCGTGAGCAGCGCGACTTTTGTTTCCAGCGTCACATTGGACTCATTCGTCCCAATGTCGGAGTAGACGGTTCCTGGCTTACCTACGCGCTTCGTTCACCCCAGGTCTTCTGGCAGGGGACGATAGGATCCACCGGTACCGCCCAAAACACGGTTTCGCTCGGCGTTCTCCGTTGCCTCAAACTGCCGAAGGTGAGTTTGAAGGAGCAAAAAACGCTGCCAGACTCGACGCTCTCGACTCCGAAACCCAACGTCTTGAATCTATCTATCAACGCAAACTGACCGCACTGCACAAAATGAAAATATCCCTGCTGCACCAAGCCTTCAGCGGACAACTCTGAGAGTTTTACCAAATGAGCGGAATCACCATCTATCAAACGGAACAGGGCGGGGTTGAAGTCCGGGTGGAGCAGGAGACCGTCTGGCTGCGCCAGGAGCAGATGAGCCGGTTATTCGGCCGTGAGAGATCGGTGATTACCAAACATCTGCGCAACGTCTTTGCCGAGGGGGAATTGGACGAAGTGGGCAATGTGCAAAATATGCACATTGCCGGTTCGGACAAGCCGGTCAAATTCTACAGTCTTGATGTCATCATTTCGGTCGGCTATCGGGTCAAGTCATTTCAAGGCACCCGCTTCCGCCAATGGGCCACCCGCATTCTGCGTGACCATCTGACCCAGGGATACACCCTCAACCGCCAGCGGTTGGAGGCCAATGCCCAAGCCTTGGAAACGGCGCTGCTGCTGGTGAAAAAAGCCGCCCAAAGTCCCATGTTTGCTGTTGATGCCGGACGCGGTCTGGTGGACATCATCGCCCGCTACA
>JFJP01027764.1_pt1 | contig 11221 bp, 11 predicted proteins | sample 431651 | NCBI WGS metagenome assembly JFJP01 (sample SAMN02602958, study PRJNA72255) | Microbial mat metagenome, whole genome shotgun sequencing project. | biome: fresh water; feature: sink hole; material: water; isolation source: purple microbial (photo- and chemosynthetic) mats found in... | reverse complement strand
CATGTCAAACAAATAGAGGGATTTCCATTTTCAAAGTAAAGACAATTTGCTTGGGAATTAACACAAATATTATTTGCATTTGCAGCTTGGCCATCAGGGCATGAAGAAACACAAGAACCTATTCCATTCACAAAATTTGATTGATATGGGTAATTTTCATTGCAAGCTGTACAAAGTGTTGGAGTCGAATTATTGCATTGTCCACAAGTAATTCCACATTGGTAACAATATTCTTCATTCAAATAAAATCCATTTGAACAAATCAGACAAATAGAAGGATTCCCGTTTAGACATTCAAAACACTTATCAGTGCAATTAACGCAAATATCATTTGTGTCTGCACTTTGGCCATTTGGACATGAAGAAAGACAATTTCCTATTTTATTCACAGAATTTGATTTGTAAGGGTAATATACATTACAAACAGTGCAGAGTGTTGGTGCTGAATCATCGCAACTTGTGCAATTGCTTTCACATTGGTAACAAGTTCCAACATTTAAATAATATCCATTTGAACAATTCAGACAAACCTCTGGACTCCCATTTTGGCATAAAAGACAATTAGCTTCACAATTAACGCAAAAATTTTCTGCATTGGCAGCCTGACCAGCCGGACATGTATTATCGCATTTTCCTTTTCCATTTATGAAATTTAATTTGTATGGATAAATTGGATTACACTCAGTGCAGGTTGTGTTTCCACCTTCACAATTAATGCAAGTCACATCACAATCAAGACAAGCGTTCTGGTATAAATAAACCCTTGGGGTAACACAACTTAAGCATTGATTATTTCCAGAACCATTACAAGACAAACATGTTTCATGGCACGGCAAATAATTTATCACAAGATCATTGATTCCCCAACTGATGCTGCCTGTAATTCCACTTTTTTGTTTTATTGAAAAATTTACCGTATTTTCAACAACAAGATTATTCCCTACAAATTCCAGTTCTTTTATAGAAGTCGGGCCACATAATGAAGCAATGCCTCCACCATGATTATTTTCGTCATTTAAAGTAGCACTTGCATTACCGAATCTTACAATCACTGTAAAACCTGGGGATAATAAGTTCCAAAATCCGAATTTAAACATTTTAAATGATAGTGAAACACTATATTGTGGAGGAAAATTCAAAGTGATTTGAGTTCCAATCCAATAATTTGGGGCAAATATTTGAGGGCCTCCAAGCATTTGAAATGAAGATGTACATGTGGTTATATGAGGTGAATTTGATGGAATCGAATTTGTTGCGTCTGGGGTATACTGCCATTGATACCCATTATCAGTGAAATAACTCTCATCAAAGCTTATTGGGATTATTGTTATGGCAACAGTTTTTGATGCTTAGAAAGTTTTGAATATTTAAATGAATTAAGAGAAGAGGTTTTACTTTTTAGGAATAGAAGGAAGAAAAAAAAGAAAAGGATTGATGTTATATTGCATTGCATTTTCATTTTTCTTTTATGTTTTAAATTCATTGCTTTTTCATTTTTCTTTTTTTAAGATTAAATTTTTCTTAATTGGAATTGATTTCACGGTATTTGAAAATAACAAATTCAAAAAAATTTATAAATAAATAACAGAACAAAAAAGTTTTTGTTTATTTCATATCAGAAAAAGACGCTCGCTTATAAAATATTTCTGAATGATTTCTTTAAAATTTACCCCTTAAATTCTTTTGCATCGATTTTTCAAAAATAATCACCAACTTATAAGAATTTTTTTTTTGTTCCATTTAAAATTATCAACTAGAATTCATTGAAATAACCTAATCAAACTTCCTCAGATTGTTTCCCTTGAATTTTGAGTTATTAATCTTCGCTTGATTAGATCGGAATTATGTTTTCTGAAAAAAATTCGAAATAACTGCTATTTTTCAATTTCTATTTTTTTGTTTTGGATTTTTAAAGAAAATTTTGAATTTTTCTATTTTTTTTTAAAGGAAGCTTTTTTTCTTATCATGTTTTAATAATGCAAATTAATTAAACTCTCAAACAAATTAAAAAAAAAAATTAATGTTTTAAAATTTAAATAAAATTCCACTCTCTCTTTAACTAATATAATGTATAAAATAAACAAACCATTTAGGGTTCTCTTTTTATAAAATAAAGAATTTGTTCATAGAGGCAGATCATTTTCTCCTATATAAAAATCATCTTTGCTTTTAAACTTATTACATCTATTATTTTCAAATAGCTCATTTCTTCTATCTAATTCCCGAGAATTCATTGATAATAAAGTAATCAAAGAGTCGTCTGTTTTTTTTCCGTAAATCTTCAGCAAATTGATCTTCGGCTGATTAAGATCAGAAAATGTGCCTCTTCTTCCATTTTTCTTTTGTTTTGCCTTAAAAATACGCAGAGTTTCTTTTAAGTTGTGTTGATTTCTTTGGTTTTCAAAGAGAAATTCTTCAGCTTTTTTTGTGGAAAAAGCTCTATTCAAGCTTTCTTCAAGCTCATTTTGTTCTGTATTCAAGAAATTGTTCCGATGCTGTATGTCATTCTTTTTTTTACCATTGAATTTCCGCTGTTTTGTGCTCTTATTTTCTGATATAAAGCTATTATTATTTTCTTTTATTTGATTGTTCTCCAAAAGGAATCTTTTCTGTTTTATTGGTGAAAACACCCTTTTTTCATTGATAATTTTTATGGCTTCTGAGTCTATTTTACTGCAACCGCATATGCCACCCATATAATAAAAAATTTGCTCAAATAAAACCTTAAAACTATTAAAATTAATAAAATAAAAATCGATGACTTCGCAATCCTAGAGAAATTTCTAATAATTAAAAACCACTTTATTTTTGTAAAAAAACTATAATATACCATTAATTTTCATGTTCATTGACTTTTTCCACGCGGATGCCTCCCAAATCGATAGTTTTACTATGCTTTCGGATTCAAACACTGATTGGTCTATAAGCGAATATTTCGATGTGGCTTGTCTTCAAAGCTTTCCATATGATGAAGATGAGCTTAGTTTTCTAGATGATAAGGAAGAAAACAACATCGAATCTCCAAGACATTTTAAAAAAAATTGTCTACTCAATAATAACTCTATGTTCTGTAATCTGTTAAATATAAAAGAATCCAAACAGCAACAGGAACAACAACAACACAATAAATTTGTGTTTAAAGAAATATTTAATGACTGTGGAGAGCACGAACAGAATACTCCCAGTAATAATGATGATGTTTTCCTCATTGGTCTTAAATTTGAAAAAGAATATTCCGATTTGGAAGGCATTATGCAGGTAAACCTGATTTCATTCATAGATGAATCAGTTTTATTAAATAAATTAAAGCAGGGAAAAATGAATATTAATAGTGAAACAATGAATAAGCTGTTTGATTGTTTCGGATATGACAAAATTACTCTGAAGGTTGAGCTTTACAAAGTCTTACCTAATGAATTTGATAATCAAGTTGACCAAATAAATTCGGGAAAAATGACAAAGGATAAAATTGGTGAGATATTTAATCTGATAGATGAACTTCAAATCCATAAAAACAACATGAAGTCCTTTTTTTATTTATTTTTTCACTTAAAGTTTTCATTCTGAAGGTAAAGCGATTAAAATTTGCAGCTTCATGAAAAGATATAGTGAGCAAAATAAATTTAAAAAAATTAAAAAAAACAAACAAAAAAAACAAGAATCTAATTAAAAAAAAAAAAAAAAAATCAATTTTTTTTTTCATTAAACACTTAAAAATTTATGAATTTCTTAAAAAAAAACTTTCCTCTATGAGAATATGCTCACCATCTTCAGCACCGCAAACGCCACCCCCAACAACGACAAAAACCCATAAAATGCATACCTGATATTCTTCCCTCTCATTCTTTTCATAGAACCATGTCCTGAAGTACATTTCATTTCTGCTTCATTTACTTCAATCTTATTGGGATCATAATTCTCCATAAAACTGTTCTCATCCGCCTCTAATTTTTCTGGATTTATAATAAACCTGTTTTCCAAACTATTTTTCTCCCCATAAAGGCATTTCAAATGTAAAGCTATTGGTATCATGTATAAAAGAAAGTAGCAACAAATGGCACCATTCAAAGAAATTACCAATGTAGGGTCCACATTTACCATTTGTATCCCCAAACAAACCAAAGAAAAAAAGAAATTGCATAAAAAAAAGTATTTATTTGGAACTTTCTCAGTTTTTAATAAAAGATTGAAAAATTGTGAACGAGCCACATACCATAAAACTGGCAAAACGCTCATTAATTGCAAAAATAAAAGAATTTCTATTATTGCAGAATAGATATTATTCCCGTAATAATCCAAGACTGTCTGCGAATCTGGCTTTTTTTCTAATCCCGCAATAGAAAACGCTCCGAAAATCCCTATTATTGAATAAAAAGAACCTCCCATAATATAGCCTAATATTATATCTCTTCTATTATGTTTTTCTTCTAAGTTGTTCTTTATAATAGGGATCATTAGATTATGCAAGAAAAAAGCTGAGGCGAAAACTCCACAAACTGTTGCGAAATCTGAAGTAAATAATGTGAGATCATTTACATTAAAATCTATTGAGGAAATATTAAGGATCCCTTTGACTATCACATAAATTGAAAAGATCATAATGGAAATTATGCCATATTGGCCTAATTTTAAGATAACTTTGAGGTCTTTGAGCGAAAATAACATCAAAGAAAGAGAAATGGCGATAATCCCGAAATATTGGTAAGAGAATTCATTGAAATTTATGTCAGATTGTAAAGCATGAGCTATATCGTTTTTCAGGAAAATATAGGTAAGAAAGGAATAGCCCATCTTCGCTATCAAAAGGAAATATATGATCCCCGAAACAAATAACAATAGAATCGAGATGATATTGTAGAAATAGAACCATTTTTTTCCTAAAATCCTTAAAATAGCATCGGAAAAATCCAATTCAATTAATTTGAAATGCGTGTATTCCAAAAGACAAGTCTTGCAAGAAATAGAACCAATCACAAACATGACTATCAAAGAAGTAATAACCCCAGTTTTCTGAAATAAATTCGGAAAAACCACTATGCTGGAACCCACCATTGTATTCGCAAGATTAAAAATCGTTCTTATTGAAGAATTCTTCTTTTTCTGGGAGAAACTCTTTTTCACTTCTGAAATCCGGCTCTTGCGGGTGAGGGGAGTTAAATCAGCTTCTATTATCTGATTTACTTCAAATTTTTCTTGGTATTCAGCTAAAGGCATCCCAGTCATTATAAACCTTTAATTTAAGATTTTATTCAATATTGAAAAAATTGAAAAATTCAGATTTTATTCAAAAAAAATTAATAAATTAAAATAAAAATAAATGGAAAATGTCAAATATTGGACAAAAGTTATATAAAATGAAAAATAGATTGATAAATGATGAAGAAAAAACAAAGAAAAAATGTGTGTTTACACATATGCCGCAAATCGCACAAATGATTTGTAATAATTATCATAATCCCCCAGAAAAAGTGTCAAAGAAAAAGCTTTATAAATCGGCTTTTCAAATACTTATTGAAAGAAGCAGGATTAATAATGTAAAAACTGAGACTAAAGATGAATTAAAGGAAAATTTAAAAGAAAAACATGTGAATTTAACAAGGAAAAAAGTCAATGATATTCTTTTGATAATAAATGCTTTGGCAAAAAAAGACAAAACTGAAGAGAAAAAAGATGGGAAATTGAAGAAAAGAGACAGTGTGAACCCGTTTTTAACGAATATAGGGGTGACGAACCAATCATTATCACCTTTGGCAAAAGAAACTAGAGGCCCTTTCCTGAATTTCTCTAATTCCAATGAACTTCTCGATAATACCGCAAAAAATCTTAAAACAGTAAAATAATTGATTTTTATTGTTTATATAAGAAAAAAATTGTATTTTGATTTTTTAGGGGGGTTTTTTTAAAGAAAATAATATAGTGCTATTTTTTTATCTATAACTCTTTATTAAGAATATTGATATATGAAAGAATTTCATTCTATTATTTTTTTTAGGAAAAAGATGAGAATAAATCATTAAATATTGTGAAAACTAAGATGAAAAACAAATTCGGAAGCGATTTCTATAATAAAATCAAGGTTCATCTTTTGTTTTCAAACAAGAAATCCGATCAAGATTTAGAAAAATTTAAGAAATTCCTTAATCCAACTCCTAAACAAACACAAAATTCCATCACAATTCATAAAGAAAAACCACCTCCAACTGATTTTCTCATAAATGAAGAAGAAATTCTAAAGAAAACTCAAGAAACGCAAGAAGAAAATAGCATCACTCTGAAGGAATTTCAAAAGAAATTGACAATAAATCATGAAGATGAATTTTTCGAGGATTATAAGACTTTTCATTTGAAAAAAGCTCAAAAATTAGTGGATAATTCACACAGTTATAAGTCAATTTTGGCTTCTGATCTCTTGAGATTCCCTTTTTTCTTAAAAAAATTAGAAACTGAATCAAATAATGGCAGTTTTTTCGATGATTATTGCCCTTTAGATTCAAAGGAATTCCTGAAATTCGAACAGAAACAGAAATTAAAGCTGAAATTGCCAGAAATCCAACAAAGATCAAAAAAAATGACCCTTTTTCTTGGTTCTTCACCAAAAAGCATGAAAAACCGACATTTTTCAATTTCCATTGCAGAAAAAGCCGCACTTTCAGATAGAATGATGGATTTTGATGGGAAAATTTCTGAGATTCAAAAGGATACAAAGAATCTAAATAAAAACAATAGGGTTTTGAAAAGAAAGGTGAAGAAAGAAGTGAAATCCTTGAATTTTAAGTTCGGAACTATGATTAAAAAACTCAATAATTTAAAATTATAAGTTTTTAATATAAATTTTATTGTGTATTTTCTTTTAAAAAATTAAATTTTTTTGTGGGTAAATGGAAGAAAATTATTACAGGTTTTGTCGAATGATAATTATAAAGAAACTTATTGTTTCTCAATGAAGAAATCGTGATATGTTTTATTGTTCATAGATTATTTAGATTTACATTACTTTGTCTTGGAAATTATTGTGATAAAATCATAATTAACCTCTTTGGAAATCCTCATTGAAATGTTAAAAAAAAAAAAAATTGAGTTTTAAAATAAAATATTTTTTTAAAAAACCTAATTTTTTTCTCAATTTTTATCAATATATATAGATTGGACATGAGAAAAATCCTGAATGTAATAACGAAAAAGTCTTTCTATAAGTCTTTTTCCTCAAGCAAAACCCCTTCTCTCACTCTTTTTGAGAAAATCGTCAATAGAACCATCCCTGCTCAAATAATCTATGAAGATGACCAGGTTCTTGCTTTTGAAGATGTGAATCCCCAAGCTCCAGTCCATTTCCTTGTGATTCCAAAGAAATTGAACGGACTTACTCAATTATCGAAAGTTTTTTTAATTTTTTATTTTATAAAGAATATTAATGAATAGGCTAAAGAAGAAAATAAAGAAATTTTGGGGCATTTGTTGTTTGTAAGCCAAAAAGTGGCAAAAGAAATGAAAAATTTAGATGATTTTAGACTTGTGATAAATAATGGCTCAGAAGCAGGTTTTTCTTTATAAATGGAGATTTATTTAATTTTACAAACAAAAAATAAAGGTCAAACTGTTTTCCATTTACATGTGCATGTGATTGGAGGAAAAGCAATGGGATGGCCTCCTCTTTAATATATAATTAATAAGGAGAGGTTTTTATTGCTAATTTATAACAAGAAAATAATGTAAAAAACTGAGAATATCATCAGAATAAGGAAAATCTAAAGGAAAATAAAAAAAGGTTTTTTTTTAAATGAATAATAATTAATTTTACACGAATGAAAAGACCTTTGTTCGATTTCACGTTATCATAATGCTTCATAAGGTTTTCTTTACCTTTATTTACGTTTAAAACAGCGTGATTTACGTCTTTATCGATACGATCGATCATTCCTTCATGCATTTTTACCATAGTTCCCAATCTATCAAATGATTAACAAAAAATTAAAAACCAGAATATTTAAACAAAAAAACAAGGGAAAAAACCTTTGAAAAGTCGAAGCGACATCATGAAGAAGCTTTTCGATATTTTTAATAGATTCACTTCGAACTTGATCGAATTTCTTGAATTCTCGCTTATATTTCAACTCTCCATCGTCTTTTTCCTTTTCTAAATCCCTTTATTTTCTCCATAAATTATTCATATTTTCTTTAAAAAACAAAAAAACCTTTCAGATTTTTCGAAATCTTTCTCTAAAAACATAGGTCTATTCCTTAAATTCTCCATCATTCCTTTGTTGGGATTATTCATATTTCCTTTATAAAGCAAAGATTTTTCTTCACGTTTTTTAATATCCTTTAATAAAAAAACATCAGGTTTTTAGAGGAAAGTTAAATATTTTATTGGACATCTGCTCGCTTTTGTAAAGCTTTTTGAAAGTGTTCAGCTGATTTTAAAGCACGAACTTGCAGAATTTCAAGAATTGTTTTCGAAAGTGATTCGATTTGTGAATTAAAAGAAAAATCATTGTTGCTTGTTAGCAAAGATGCTATAGAATTTTGAACTTCTGAGAGATTCTCTTTGATCTTTACGATCAGATTGTTGATTTTTTCATCATTATTGATGAAAAAACTGGCGGATTTTTGATTTTCTTTCATTGAATCAAGATCAAAATCAATTAATTTAAGTTTCTTTGTAATTTCCGTTGTTGTTTGAAGAAATACTATTGCAGAAATGGGTTAAAAATGAATAAATTTGAAAAGGAAACTCACCAGATGGAGGAATTTGAACCGATTCGATTTTATTTGATAGACCGAAAGATTTTTGCTTGATTAAAACTTTGAAAAAAGAGGTTAAATCATTGCTGTTTGTAAGATTGTCGTTTTGCTTTTCATTTAATCTCAAACTTTTGTATTCCATTGTTTTTTTTTATTTGAAATTTGTGGAAAAATAAAGAAATTATTTATTTTTTTTAACTTTCAGCTTTTTATTATAAATTTATCATTAAAATTAAAAAAAAAAAATTCTTCATGATTTTTTCTTTAAATTATTGATCCATATCAAAGGAATCATCAAATTCCTCCATATCTTTCTCAACTTTTTTCTTTTCCTTTGGAGAAACATCGACTTTCTTCAGTTTTATCAATGATTTCTCATCCTCCCTCCCCAATCTTCTTAAAATGTCCAAGTCTCGATCATTTGCTTCTTTTTCTTTTGTTTTTTCATTGAATTTTTCCCTATTTTTTTCTATTGAGTTTTCATTGAATTTTTCTATTGATTTTTCATTGATTTTTACACTGAGTTTTTCCTTGTTTTTTCCATTGAAATTTTCCTTTGTTTTTTCATTGAAATTATCGTTTGTTTTATCGTAAAAACTCTCTTTTTCTTCAGTAATTTCATGTTCTTTTGGGTTAAAATAGTGATCTTTTCTTATAATATACTCATCCATCTCTGATTCTTCAGGGTAAGTCTCGAACATTTTATTCGACTCTTTAGTCTCTAATTTCTCACCAAAAACCTCATTTTTTATCGTATTTCTCTCCATTTTCTCAATTTATCGCCATTTTTCTGGTTTTTATCGTAGAAATTATCACCATTTTTCTCGTTTTTATCATTAAATTTATCGTAATTTTTCTGGTTTTTATAATTAAATTTATCCTCGTTTTTATCATTAAATTTATTATCATCGTTTTTTCCTTTAAAACTGGCTTTGAAACCTTCATAAAACTCATCGAATTCAGCATTAGTCTTTCTGAAACTCTGGAAGATGATCTGCTCTTTGTTCTTCAGCCTCATCAGGTTGATTTTCTTTTGGAAAATCACTTCAGAAGGCTTCTTCAGGAAGATTTCTTCAGGAAATTGAGCAAAAACCATTGAAAAATAACTGAATTTTTCTTTATTGAATTTTTCATCATTGAATTTTTCATCATTGAATTTTTCATTATTGAATTTTTCATTATTGAATTTTTCATTTGATTTTTCATTGAAATTCTCCTTTATATTTGATTTTTCATTGAAATTTTCTTCACGATTTTCCCCATTTTCCACATGAAATTCGCTGTTATTTTCTAATAAAAAGCTCTTCACGATTTTGGCCTTTAACCATTCAGAACTATGATCAGAATAGCGATATAAAGCCAATTGTTGATAATCTTCGAAAAATTCGAGATTTCTCGTAAAAAGGCTTTTATTCATAAAAGATCTCATAGAGTCCAATACCACAAATTCCTCTTTTTTAGGGCTTTTTATATGATATTCTAGGATAATTGACTTGAAATTCATCACAAATTTCAGCGAAAATATCGTATTTCTATAGATATCGATCATATTGGTCTTATTCGGGTAATGAACAAAGACAAAAGACCGCAAAAAGTCCATTTGATAAATCGGAGAAATCTCTAATGAAAAACAGTTAAGAGCATAGACAATTATCGCCTTTTGTATTGATAAAATGACTAGAAAAAGAGGTAAAAAAGCTGAGATTTTACCCAATTTTATCTCTTTTTCGAAGATTTTATTACGAGAATTTAAAGGTTTTTCAAGGTTTTCTGAAGAAAAATCAAGGAATTTATCACGAAATTCATTAGCAAAAATGTAATAATCATGGAGAATTTCCTGATGATCAGAATCCTTTGTAAATTCATCAGTAATTTCGCAAGAAACTGTGAAGATTCTCTCGTTTTCCACCACAATTTCGAAGAAAATCTCGTTATTTTTACATATAATCTCATTATTCTTCACGATTTTCGTCGATTTCCCTTCGAAATTTATAGAAGAATTCCTTGGGAAATTCCCCCGATAATATTGAAGACCTTGTTGAAAACTGAAGAAATATCTTAATAATGGTAATCGTTCAAATAGTGAGATAAAAGTGTTTTTATCAATAAAAACACTTAAATTGTCCATTGGTAATACAAAACCATGAATATGGAGAAATTTTACTAAAGGCATCATTTCGAAATTCTTTGGTTTTTCAGCGTTTTCCTTGAAATTTAATGAAGAAAAATCGTCATTTTCTTTTGAAATAACCGTAAAATCGTTGTTTAAACGAGCCTCATAAGTCCTTTTCTGATGTAAATTGGCGAAATACTTGATTTTTAAAGATAATTCATTGTTAGAATTTAAATCAAAGGAGTTTTTATCAATAAAATATAATAAATCCTTTAATTTACCGTTTTTATAAGCATTTTTACGAAGAATTTCCAATAATTCAGCGAAATTATCGCCAAAATACAGGCTTTTTGAATTGAAATTTCT
>JFJP01005949.1_pt1 | contig 11221 bp, 13 predicted proteins | sample 431651 | NCBI WGS metagenome assembly JFJP01 (sample SAMN02602958, study PRJNA72255) | Microbial mat metagenome, whole genome shotgun sequencing project. | biome: fresh water; feature: sink hole; material: water; isolation source: purple microbial (photo- and chemosynthetic) mats found in... | reverse complement strand
ATGGCCAACTTGCCCTTGAGTGCGAATGTGATGTTTCACACCGTGATGGCGACCAAAATGCCATTCGCCGGGCGTGGCTAGGTTATATTTATATAAAAAATATGTCTCTAGCCTATACTGGTATTGCGAAAGCAGCTATCTTTATTGATTAGTTCACCAACACTGCCGGGGTATTACCGCGCTCGGCAATGACACCAATCTCATAGACTGTTTCGCCCGCTGCACGAAGCGTGGCAGCACAAGCGGCCGCGTTTGCAGCGTCGATCACCACCACCATGCCAATCCCGTTGTTGAAGGTGCGGTTCATTTCGAAATCGTCAACGCCGGCTGTAGTTTGCAGCCAGGCAAACAGCTCGGTTTGGGGCCAGCTGCCTTTGACCAGATGCGCCGCCGTGCCCGCAGGCAGCACGCGTGGGATGTTTTCCAGCAAACCGCCGCCGGTGATGTGCGCCAGCGCCTTGATCGGGTGCTTGGCCAGCGCAGCGAGCACGTTCTTGACGTACAGGCGGGTTGGCTCCATCAGCGCTTGCCGGAAAGGCTGGCCGTCCAGCGTAGCAGGCAGGGTGCCGGCTGCGGCCGCGCGTTCGATGCACTTGCGCACCAGGCTAAAGCCATTGGAATGCACGCCGCTGGAGGCTAACCCCAGCACCACATCACCGGGTTTGACATCCGCACCGGTGAGGATCTTTGATTTTTCGACCGCACCGACCGCAAATCCGGCCAGGTCGTATTCACCCGCCGGGTACATGCCTGGCATCTCGGCGGTCTCGCCGCCAATCAGCGCGCAACCCGATAGTTCGCATCCCCGTGCAATGCCGCCGATGACGGCCGCAGCGGTATCGACATCAAGCTTGCCGCAGGCAAAATAGTCCAGAAAAAACAGTGGCTCGGCGCCTTGCACCAAGACATCGTTGACGCTCATGGCCACCAGGTCGATGCCCACCGTGTCGTGCATGCCCCACTCAAACGCCAGCTTCAGCTTGGTGCCCACGCCATCGGTGCCACTCACCAGCACGGGCTCCTGGTAGCGCTTGGGCACTTCAAACAGCGCACCAAAGCCGCCAATGCCTGCCAGTACACCCTCACGCAGGGTCTTTTTGGCGAGTGGCTTGATGCGCTCGACCAGCGCGTCGCCGGCATCAATGTCAACCCCGGCATCTTTGTAAGACAGGGCGGTGGAGGGTGTGCTGGAATGGGTCATGGACGAATGTCATTCAGGGTGGAACGGTGAACGGGCAGGCTCGCTAGCCCTTGAAAAGGCTGCCGGAGCCAGGCCCGATAGAATTTGGCCTGATTTTAGAGGTGGCACAGGCGTTACCTGACCCGGCCCCCGCTGAAACTTTTTAAGGCGATGGCTGTGCGCCACTTTTGACTCATTCAATGCAATTCACCGATACACAGAAAAGAGCTGTCGCCTGGGGCCTGGTGCTGCTGGCTCTGACCGGCATCCTGTGGCTGCTTGCCCCGGTATTGACCCCCTTTGTGGTGGCGGCCATTCTGGCCTATGCACTGACTCCAGTGGTGGATGTGCTCGACAAACTGGGTCGGGGCCGCTTGCCCCGGCTGTTGGCGGTGGTGCTGGTGGAACTGGTCTTTTTGCTACTGTTGCTGTCCATCGCGCTGCTCATCGTGCCCATCTTGCTCAAGCAGCTGCCGCTGCTGCGCGAACAGGTGCCGCCGTTGCTCGATCATTTCAATGCCGCGTTGGCGCCCAGGCTGGCGCAACTGGGGCTGCATGTGTCGCTCGATGTGGCCACCCTGAAGTCCTTTGTCATGGAGCACTTGAGCACCAACCTTGAAGACAGCGTGGGCCAGCTGCTGGCCTCTGCCAAATTTGGTGGCAGTGTGGCGCTTTCCTTGCTGGGTAATGCGGTGCTTATTCCCGTGGTGCTGTTTTACTTGTTGCTGGACTGGGCGCATTTCATCACGGTGCTGCGTGGCCTGATTCCGTCGCGCCTGAGCATCACGGTGGACAGCTTTGCTGCCGAGGCTGATGCCGTGCTGGGGCAGTACCTGCGCGGGCAACTGCTGGTGATGGGTGTGCTGGCCGTCTATTACAGCATCGGGCTGGCACTGTTCGGGCTTGATCTGGCGCTGCCGATTGGCGTGTTTACAGGGCTGGCCATTGCCATCCCTTACCTGGGCTTTGGTCTGGGGCTCATTTTGGCGCTGCTGGCTGGGTTTCTGGAGTTTGCCACGCAAGCCGGCCACGTCAGCGCCCTGTTGATGGTGACGGTGGTGTATGGCCTGGGCCAAATGCTGGAGAGTTTTTTCCTCACGCCACGGCTGGTGGGTGAGCGAATTGGTTTGCATCCGTTGGCGGTCATTTTTGCGCTGCTGGCGTTTGGCCAGTTGCTGGGCTTTGTCGGTGTGCTGGTGGCGTTGCCCCTGAGTGCCGTGCTGCTGGTGGCCATTCGCCGTTTGCGTAGCACTTACCTGGCCAGCGCCCTGTACCGCGAATCATGATGCAGCAACTGGCGCTTGACCTGGGGCTGGCCAGCCGCCCGACGCTGGCCAATTTTTTTGTTGGTCCGAATGCGCAGGCGCATCAACACCTGAGCCTTTGGCTGGGTCAACCGTGTGTCGCGACTGTGATGCGCTCGCCGGTGTCCACTTACCTGTGGGGGGGCAGCGGCAGCGGCAAGACGCATTTGTTGCAGGCGGTGCATGCCGGCCTGCAGGCACAAGGTCAGACCGCCGGATGGCTGAGTGCCAGCGCGTCGGGCACGCCCGACTTCGACGAACGCTGGGCCGCCGTGCTGATGGACGATGTGCATGCCTTGGATGCCAGCCAGCAGCACTTGGCATTCAACTGGTTCATCAACGCCCAGACCCGGCAAATCGCCGTGATTGCCGCAGGCAGCCTGCCGCCGGCCGACCTGAAACTGCGTGACGACCTGCGCACCCGGCTTGGCTGGGGTCATGTGCTGGCCCTGCAGGTGCTGGGTGAGTCACAGCGCCGCGAGGTGCTGCGCGCCAGCGCACAGGGCCGCGGCCTGACCTTGAGCGACGAGGTCATGGATTTCATGTTGACTCGCTTCAGCCGCGATCTGGGTAGCCTGATGGAACTGCTAAATCTGATCGATGGCTACGCCCTGCAGACGCAGCGCGCCATTACCATTCCCCTGATCAAAACCATGATGGACAACGCACCGTGATGAAACTGGCTCTGTTTGACCTTGACCACACGCTGATTCCGATTGACTCTGACTACGAGTGGGGCGTGTTCACCACCGCGCTGGGCTGGAACGACGCCGCCGAATTCAGCCACCGCAACGAGGCGTTTTACGCCCAGTACAAGGCAGGTACCCTGGATATTCATGAATACATCCGCTTTGCCACACGCGCCCTGTGTCTGCATGGTGCTATTCAATCTGAAGCTACTCACGCACTGTTCATGAGGGATGTAGTGCAAAAAGTCATCAAACCACAGGCGATTGACCTGGTGCGAAAACATCAGGCGGCCGGTGATGCGGTGATCATCGTCACTGCCACCAACGAATTTGTGACGCGTGCCATTGCACAGACGTTTGGAGTCGCCGATCTGATGGCAGTGAACCTTGCGCGTGACCCGCAAACCGGCTGGTTCAACGGCGAAATCTTGGGTACGCCGTCGTTTCGTGAAGGCAAGGTGACCCGCGTGCAAGAGTGGTTAGCCGAGCGGCAGTTGGGCTGGGACGATGTGGAAAGCACGTTTTACTCGGATTCCATCAACGACCTGCCGCTGCTGGCGCATGTGGCGCATCCCGTAGCCACCAACCCCGATGCCCGCTTGCGCGCCATTGCGACGGAGCGCGGCTGGCGCATACTCGACCTCTTCGAGTGAATGCGGTTCGCTTGAATTTGCGCTCGACGCAAGCCTTTTTGGACAACAACAATGATTAAACGATTGATCAACAAACTGCTTGGCAAAGCACCCCCGCCACCCCCCAACCCTTTTGGCAAGCGCGAAGAAGTGGGACCCGAGGTGCATGGCATCAACCCGCAACTGGTCGATGATCGTGCGCAAAATGTCTTGCGAACGCTGAAAAGCGCGGGTTTCGAGGCCTTCATTGTCGGCGGTGCGGTACGTGACCTGATGCTCGGTCTGGCCCCGAAAGACTTTGACGTGGCGACCAACGCCACGCCTGAGCAAGTGAAAAACCTGTTTCGCCGTGCCTTCATCATTGGACGGCGCTTTCGTATCGTGCATGTGGTGTATGGGCGGGGTCGCGAGCACGAGGTGATCGAAGTCTCGACCTTTCGCGCCTACCTTGACAATGCCGCCGCCGAACAGGTGGCTGGCAACGAAAAAACCAGCAAGAGCGATCTGGTTGGCATGAAGCACGCGGTGGACTCCACCGGCCGGGTGCTGCGCGACAACGTCTGGGGGCCGCAAGAAGAAGATGCCGCGCGGCGCGACTTCACCATCAACGCCATGTATTACGACCCCGACCGGCAAATCGTCGTCGATTACCACCATGGCATCAAAGATGCCAAGGCGCGCCTGATCCGCATGATTGGTGATGCTGCCACCCGCTACCGCGAAGACCCGGTGCGCATCATCCGGGCCGTGCGTTTCGCTGCCAAACTCAACGCGCTGGGCTTTACGCTCGACCCGAAAACCGCCACGCCGCTGGTCAAATCACGCGAGCTGCTGGCCGACGTGCCACAAAGCCGTTTGTTTGACGAAATGCTCAAGCTGTTGCAAACCGGGCATTCGCTGGCTTCCATTGCGCAGCTCAAGGCACTGGGCATGGCGCAAGGCATTTACCCGCTGCTCGACGTGGTGGTGGAGCGCGCCGACACCGCGTTTGTCAAGTCCGCGCTGCAAGACACCGACCGCCGAGTGGGTGAAGGCAAGCCGGTGGCGCCCAGCTTCTTGCTTGCCTGCGTGCTCTGGTCTGACGTGCGCGATGGCTGGGCGCAGCGCATCGTCAACCAACAGCACGCGCACCCGGCTCTGATGGATGCCATTGAAGACGTGTTTGCAGCGCGTATTGGTGACGTGTCGGGGCGTGGCAAGCTGGCTGGTGACATGCGTGAAATCTGGTTGATGCAGCCGCGTTTCGAGAAGCGTGTGGGCAGCGCGCCGTTTGGTTTGGTCGAGCAGCCGCGTTTTCGGGCCGCCTTTGATTTCATGCGACTGCGCGCAGAAAACGGCGAGTTGGACGAGGTGCTGTCAGACTGGTGGGAAGAGTTCAGCCTGGCTGACGACAACCTGCGTCGTGACATGGTCGATGCGGTGCGGCAGGAGCAGTCGCTTCGACCCAAACCCGCGCGTGCACCGCGTGCCCACAAGACCGTTCGCAGTGCATCACTGCCCGCAGCGCATCTTGACGCTGCCGGGCAGGAGGCCTCAGCGACATCTCCCGATGCTGCCAGCTCCAGTGTCCAGGACGGCGCAGTGCCACCTGCCGGCGCAGCCGACGCACCGAAAAAGCGTCGCCGCCGCCGCCGCAGTTCAGGGCCAGCGGGGGGCGGCCCAAGCGATGCCAGTAGCGCTCCAACAGAACTTCCTTTCTGATGGTGCGGGCCTTCATTGGTTTGGGTGCCAACCTGGGTGAGGCGGCTGCCACCGTTGAGTGGGCCATGCAGCAGTTGGCCGGGCTAACAGCGACCACCCGGGTCGCCCAGTCGAGTCTTTACCGCAGTGTCCCGGTGGATGCCCCTGGGCCCGATTACATCAACGCCGTGATGGCCATCGACACCGATCTGACGGCGCATGAGTTGTTGCAGTCACTGCAGCACATCGAGCAAGTGGCCGGGCGCGAGCGCCCCTGTCGCAACGCGCCTCGCACGCTGGACCTGGATTTGCTGTTGTACGGCGATGCCTGCCTGAATACCCCCGCGCTACAGGTACCGCATCCGCGCATGTGGCAGCGGGCTTTTGTGTTGCTGCCGTTGGCAGAGATTGCGCCGGATCGGATCTCTGCAGCGCAACTGCAGGTGGTGCAGGTGCAGTCGGCAGTCCGCCTGTCTCATCCTGGAGCGCCAGAACACGGGGTCAATCAAGTGGCTGAGGTTAAAAAATAAGAAGCGCTTTTGATGCCCACAAAGGTCAGCAGCAGGGAGCCGAACAAATGCAGGGCCGTGGTGCCAAAGGCCAGCAAAAAGCGCTGCTGACCCACCATGCCAACCACCTCCGCCGAAAAGCTTGAAAACGTGGTCAGCGCACCCAGAAAACCGGTGATGATGGCCAGTCGCCATGCCGGGTCAAGCTGCGGCAGTGCCTGAAAAACGGCTACTGCCACACCGATGGCATAGCCGCCGATCAGGTTGGCTGCCAGCGTGCCCCAGGGAAGCACAGCCCCTGGGTTGAGCCACAACCCAAGCCCCCAGCGTGCCAGCGCGCCGATGCAGGCACCAATGCAGATTGCGATGACGGAAAGCATTGTGGATGGCCTGCGGCGTAAGCGGGGTGGATCGGACGCAAGTGTTGCTGTGGCCTAAGCGGGCAGCGATGCCTGTCAGCCTATTTTTTGGCGGTGCTGGCGGCACTGGCCGGCGCCTTGGCCGCCGCACCTTTGTCTGCCTTGCCGCCTGGCGCTTTGGGAACTGTCGCCTTGAACGGCTCGCCGTTGACCGTCAGACCTTCTGCAGAAAACTTTGCAGCATTGACATCACCAACGCCTTTGACGCGACCGACAAAGTCTGTCCAATCCTTGAAACTGCCTTTCTTGCGTTCGTCGAGGATTTTGCTCGACGTGCCCGGGCCAATACCTTTGATGCTGTCAAGTTCAGCCACACTGGCTTTGTTGACATCGACAGCGGCCAGACAAGCCACTGCGTACAGCATGGCCACCAGGGCCAGAAATTTCTTGAACATGTGCAGACTCCCAAGTTAGTAAATTCGTCAAACCGATTGCATCATAGCCAGGCGTGGCTGGGGCAGATGGCGCTTTTTGGGTTCATTGACCAGCACCGTGCTGGCAAGTGCCGTCTCAGGCAGTTCGCGCCAGGTGTTGCACGTAGTTGGCCACGCCGGTCTGCACATCGGCAAAGGCATGCTGGCAGCCCACAGCGCGCAGCGCGCTCAGGTCAGCCTGGGTGTAGCACTGGTATTTGCCGCGCAGGGCATCCGGAAACGCGATGTAGTCAATCAGCCCGCGCGCGGTGAGTTCGTCGAGCCCCAGTGGCGGCAAGCCTTCAAGGTGGCGCAGACTATTGACCACGCTGCTTGCCACATCGTTGAACGGCTGGGCGCGCCCGGTGCCCAGGTTAAAGATGCCCGAGATGCCCGGGTGATCAAAAAACCAGAGGTTGACCGCCACGACGTCGTCGATATAGACGAAGTCGCGCATTTGCGAGCCAGCCGGGTAACCCCCGTATTCGCCAAACAATTTGACCCGACCATCGGCCATGAACTGGTTGAACTGGTGAAACGCCACGCTGGCCATGCGACCCTTGTGCTGCTCGCGCGGGCCATACACGTTGAAATAGCGAAAGCCCACCACCTGCATGGTTTTGCCGGCCATGGCACGGCCAAAGTCCAGACCGCATTCGCGGCGCATTCGTTGGTCAAACAGCAGTTTGGAGTAGCCATAGACGTTGAGCGGACGCTCAAAACGGGGCTCTTCCTTGAAGCTGTCGGAGCCGCCGTACGTGGCTGCACTCGATGCATACAACAGACGCGCGCCGCGCTTCTGGCAGGCATAAAACAATTGCACCGAGGTGGCGTAGTTGTTTTGCATCATGTATTTGCCGTTGGGTTCCATGGTGTCGCTGCAGGCACCTTCGTGAAACACGGCCTCAATCTGACCGTAGCTGCCGCTGGCGTAGTCGTCGTAGAAAACATCGGCATCGATGTAGTCCGAAATCTGCAGGTCCGCCAGGTTGCGAAACTTGTCGCCCTGTGTCAGGTCATCCACGGCGATGATGTCGGTCAGCCCGCGGGCGTTCAGGCCTTTGATCAGATTGGCACCAATAAAGCCGGCTGCGCCGGTCACAACGACTCGGGTCATGCAAATAACTCCTCATAAGAAACGGTGGCGGTACCAAATTTTCCCACCACCAGACCACCCGCCCGGTTGGCCAGTGGCAAAGCATCGCGCAGACTCAAGCCTGCTGCAACCATGGCGGCCAGCGTGGCAATCACTGTATCGCCAGCACCAGTGACATCAAACACCTCGCGTGCCTGGGCGCTGACGCTCAAGCAGCCATCGGCGTCAAACAGCGTCATGCCTTCTTCACTGCGCGTCAGCAGCAGTGCCTGCAGACCAAGTTGCGTGCGCAGTTGCTGGGCTTTACCCTGCAGATCAGCCTCGTTGCGCCAGTGGCCAACCACTTGTTGCAACTCGGCCCGGTTGGGGGTGATCACGGTGGCATCCTGATAGCGCGAGTAATCAACCCCTTTGGGGTCGATCAGGATGGGCTTGCCCAGTTCGCGGGCGCGGGCGATCATGTCGCTGACATGGGCCAACCCGCCTTTGCCGTAGTCCGAAAACAGCACTGCATCGTGGTGGGGTAACAGGTCAACAAAGCGGGCAGTTTGCGAGGCCAGCACCTCGGTTTGGGGGGTGTTTTCAAAGTCCAGCCGCAACAACTGCTGCTGGCGGCCGATGACACGCAGCTTGACGGTGGTTTTAAGTTCTGCGTCGCGGCCAAAATGGGCCTGAATGCCGGTTTTCGCGACCAGCGCTTCGAGTTTGCGGCTGGCTTCATCGTCACCCACCACCGTCAGCAGCGACGACTGGGCACCCAGTGTGATCAGGTTGTAGGCCACATTGGCCGAGGCTCCCATGCGCTCTTCCTCATGCGTCACCCTGACCACCGGCACCGGCGCTTCAGGGCTGATGCGGTCCACGGCACCGTACCAGTAGCGGTCGAGCATCACGTCGCCCACCACCAGCACCCGGGCGGCCTGCAGCATCTTGAGGGTGGGTGTCATAGTTCTTCGATGCGTCGGCTGGGGTAGCTGTCCCAGGTCTGACACCCCGGGCATTGCCAAAAATGCTGCATTGCTTCAAAGCCGCAGGCGGCGCAGCGGTAGCGTAGCAATGGTTTGGCCGCGTGATCAAGCGCGCGTTGCACCTGTGGATGAAATTGCTCGTGCTCGAGCTTTTCACCGGCCAGCCATTTCGTAGCTGCCACCAGCGAGGGCTGATGTTCCAGATGGCGTGCATACCAATCGCGTGCGCTGCTGTCGCTGGTTGGGCTTTGCGCCGATAGTTTGACCAGTGCCTCCAGCAAGTCCAGCGATGGACTTTCTTCATACAGCGCTTGCAGTCGAGCGAGCACTGGTGTCGCTTGATGGCAGGCCAGGGCCATCTCAGCCAGCGGCCCGGCGATCAGGGAGGTGGCCGCAGGCGCGCTGTCCAGCGCCTCCATCAGCGCCAGCAAGGCCAGAGTTGCGTTGTCTGTGCCGGCCAGCAACTGCGCCATTTCAAGGCGTGGACGGGCAGCGTCCGGGGCACGTTTGGTTGCGGCACGAAGCAGTTCCAGTGCCGTTTGCGCATTGCCTTTTGTTAACTGTTCACCCGCCTGCTCGCACAGGTAGTGCGCCAGTCGGTGGCTGAAACTGCCGTGGCTGGCAAACTCAAGTTTTTCAGCTATTTGCGTCGCGAGTGTCCAGTCGCGGCTGCGCTCGCAATTGGCCAGCAACGCCAGTCGCGCTTCAACTTCAAAGGGTGTCCCCTCGAGCTTTTGTAGCGCCGCTTCGGCCCGGTCCAGCAAGCCCGCTTTCAGGTAATCCAGCGCCAGTGCGTGTTGGGCACGATGCCGGTCATCCTGGCTCAGGTCGGCGCGCGACAGCAGGTGTTCATGCACGCGCACGGCACGCTCGTACTCGCCACGGCGGCGAAACAGGTTGCCCAGCGCAAAGTGCAATTCGGAGGTGTCGGGGTCGCTCTGCACCGCCTCAATGAAGGCATCAATGGCCTGGTCCTGCTGTTCGTTGAGCAGGTAGTTGAGACCCTTGAAATAGGCTTTGGGTGCCTGACGGTTTTCCAGGCGCACCTGGCGCAAATCGAAGCGCGATGCAAACCACCCCAGTACAAACGCCAGAGGCAAACCCAGCAACACCCAACTCAGGTCAAATTCCATCGGCGTAGGCCGGTGCGGCAGCGTTCAGAGGTGTGCTAGCGGGCAACGAGCCTGCTGCGCCAATGCTGGCGCCTGGAGGGGTTGCCGCTTGCAAGGCTTCATGGGTGCGTGATATTTTGCGCTGGCGCCACCACCAAGGCACCATGCCCAGCACGCCAGCCACTACCCCTGCCGCAAAGGCGGTGAGTACCACCAGCACCTGCGGGGCTGACCAGGCGTTGCCAAAGAAAAAATGCACGGTGGTGTTTTGCTGATTGTTCAACGCAAACGCAAACAGTGTAAAAAAAATGGCTGCCTTGAGCACCCACTTGAGCAGCCACAGGATGTGCTTCATCGGTATGTCCCCAAAGAGGAACAAATTCTAGCGGTCAGCACGTTGCCTGGTGTCGTGGTGAAAGTTGCCAGCCTGAAGGTCTCAGGCAGGAGGTCGCTGCATGAGCTCGACCGTACGCTGATCGACATCTTCACGCAAGGCTTTGCCGGGCTTGAAGTGCGGCACACGCTTTTCGGGAATGGCCACACTTTCGCCACTGCGCGGGTTGCGCCCCATGCGGGGTGCCCGGTGGGTGACGGAAAAACTGCCAAAGCCACGAATCTCGATGCGGTGTCCGCGAACCAGAGCGTCATTCATGGCATCCAGAATGGCCTTGACGGCAAATTCGGCATCGCGCTGCGTCAGTTGGGCAAAGCGTGCCGCGAGTTCTTCAACGAGGTCGGATCGGGTCATGATGGCGCTCAGATGTGGAAGATGGGGACAAGTCGCGCGAATCAAGCAGCCGAGCAAAAAACGACCGGTGCGCGAGGGCTGCCGGTCGTTGTTTGCGCTGCGGGCAATAACGGTTTAGCTATTGTGGTCGAGCTTGGCGCGCAGCAACGCACCCAGGCTGGTGGTACCAGCGTTCTCGCGGGCCGACTGCTGGCTCAGCGTGGCCATGGCTTCGTTCTGGTCAGCGGCATCCTTGGCCTTGATGGACAACTGGATGTTGCGCGTCTTGCGATCGACATTGACCACCACAGCGGTGACTTCGTCGCCCACCTTGAGCACGTTGCGGGCATCTTCCACGCGGTCGCGGCTGATCTCTGAGGCGCGCAGGTAGCCCAGCACGTCGTCGCCGAGGTCAATTTCAGCGCCCTTGGCATCCACTGTTTTGACCTTGCCGGTGACCACGGCACCCTTGTCGTTGATCGACGAGAAGGT
>JFJP01005948.1_pt1 | contig 11221 bp, 6 predicted proteins | sample 431651 | NCBI WGS metagenome assembly JFJP01 (sample SAMN02602958, study PRJNA72255) | Microbial mat metagenome, whole genome shotgun sequencing project. | biome: fresh water; feature: sink hole; material: water; isolation source: purple microbial (photo- and chemosynthetic) mats found in... | reverse complement strand
CGAGCCGCGGCCTGTGCGATAGGCCTCGGCAATCTCGCCTGCGCTGCTGATGATCTGGCCGCCGCCGGGGTAATCCGGGCCCGGAACGAGCGCAAAGAGCTCGTCGTCGGTGAGTTCGGGCGTTTTGATCAGCGCCACGCAGGCGTCGGCGACCTCGCGCAGGTTGTGGCTGGGGATTTCGGTGGCCAGGCCCACGGCGATGCCACTGGCGCCATTGAGCAGCGCAAACGGCAAGCGCGCGGGCAACAAGCGCGGCTCTTCAGTGGAGCCGTCGTAGTTGGGCACAAAATCAACCGTGCCTTCGTCGATCTCGTCAAGCAGCAGGCTGCTGATCTTGGCCAGACGCGCTTCGGTGTAGCGCATGGCCGCAGCCCCGTCGCCATCGCGGCTGCCAAAGTTGCCGTGGCCGTCGATCAAGGGGTAGCGTTGGCTGAAGTCTTGGGCCATCCGCACCAAGGCATCGTACGCCGCACTGTCGCCGTGTGGGTGATAGCGGCCCAGCACATCGCCCACCACGCGGGCGCTCTTGACCGGTTTGGCACCGACATTGCCGTTGGCACCGCCAAAGCCCAGGCCCATGCGGCTCATGGAATAGAGAATGCGCCGCTGCACCGGCTTTTGGCCGTCGGTGATGTCAGGCAAGGCACGGCCCTTGACCACGCTCAGGGCGTATTCCAGGTAGGCACGCTGCGCGTAGCTGGCCAGGCTGGGCGTGTCCTCAGCGTCCGGCGGGGTGGTGGCGGGTGGATCGGTCAGCAGGATGTCGGTCATGGAGTAACAGGATGAATTGCTCTGATAAAAATAGCTTCCTGCGCTTTATCTACCTGGGCTAGAGGCTAATTTCTTATAAAGCGTGGCAGGCTGGTCTGGTGGAGTTCTGTGAAACGATGCCACCTTCATTTGCGACATGGACGGGTGTGGCGGCACGCCTCATGCTGGAGGGCCCTGCGACTTTGCTGGCGCTGCGCTGCCGCCACCACACTCACAGCCGAAACACGCCCATGCCCCGCATCAGTGCCTGTGCTTGCTGCGCCAGCGCGCTGGACGCGGCCTGAGTGGACTGCACTGTTTGCTCATTGTTGCGGTTCATGGCATCGAGCTGTTGTATCGCATCGTTCACCGCCAGCATTCCGGTACGCTGTGCTTGCGCGCTGGCGCTGATATCGGCCACTGTGGCACTCACCTCGTTGACCGAGCTGACGATATCTTCCATGGTTTTGAGCGCCTGGCGGACCTGGTCGGTCCCGGCCGTGACATTGCTGACCGACAACTCGATCAGTTGCTTGATCTCCCGGGCGGCCTGCGCACTGCGCCCGGCCAAGCTGCGCACCTCGCTGGCCACCACTGCAAAACCACGTCCCTGCTCACCGGCACGGGCGGCTTCAACGGCCGCATTCAAAGCCAGGATATTCGTCTGAAACGCGATGCCGTCAATGACGCCGATGATGTCGGCGATCTTCTGTGAACTGCGGTGAATCTCATCCATGGTACTCACCACCTGCCCGACCACCTCGCCGCCCTCATGGGTCACTGCCGCTGCCCGACTGGCCAGGCTGTGCGCCTGCGTGGCTGCCTCAGTGGAATGTTGAACACTCTGGTTGAGCGTACGCACTTGCTCGGCCGTCACGCCGAGCTGACTCACTGTCTGCAATGTTCGCTGGCTCAGATCCTGGTTGTCCCGGCCAATTTGCAGTGACACCTCAGAAACCTGACGCGATGTCTGCCCGATGGCACCCAAGGTGGATTCGAGTTGGCGCACCACCCGCTGCAGGGAATCCAGCAAGCTGCCCGGTGGCGCTGCCGGTATCTGAACCGCCAAGTTGCCATCAGCCATCCCAGCCAGCACAGCGCTGGCCAGCGCCGGATCACCACCCAGCACAAGCAGCGCCGTGCGCCTGATCCAAACGGTGAACGCCAGACAGGTGGCCACACACAACACAGTCAGGATACCGGCACCCCAGCCACCTAGCACCAGGTAGCCGGCAATCACCTCGGAACCCCTTGTTTGCGCCTCGCGCTGAATCCACCAGGCACCGAGCGCAACCGCCGACCCGGCACCGGCGACCATCGCCGTTGGCACCAGCATGGAGAATGTGAGCTTTTGGGTGTAGTTCATCGGTTCAATCCTCTCAAGCGGGCCGGGCGGCACCAAGCTGGCACAAATTCTATGAAGATCGCGGTCTGTGCATGGACGCGCACATCAACCGCCACCTTGCAAGGCAGCAGCAATCTCGCGCACCTCGATACCCAAGGCGGCGGCAAAGTCGATTGGCGTCTGCCCGCTGGCACGATAGGCCTTGAGCAAAGCCGCTTCGCGCGCGCGCTGCTGTTCGACCTGGTCCAGCGCTTCTTCGAGCACCTGTGCCACCGGATCCGGCACTGAGGGTAAGCGCGCCAGGTAGTCTTGCCGGGACAGCCCGCTGCTTCGGTAGGCATGCGTCAACTGCTTTTGCAATTTGGCCAGCGACTGCTCTGGTTCCCTGGGCTGCCGGCGGCGAAACAGTTCAACACAGGCCAGGAAAACGTGCTCTGGCTCCAGCGCCTGAACGGCCCGGCCCGACAAGTCGTGTCGGCGCATGCCCGATGCCACGCTGCCAAGGTAGCGTGTCGAGCGGGTATGGACGGCGAGCGCGACTTTCAGCGCAGCACGCTCAAACACATCAGGGTGGGCCTGCAACAAATCCTGGTAGATACCGGTTTTGAGTGGCACAAAGCGCTGGCCAAACAAGTGCGGGTACAACTCAAACAGCTTCTCCAGCACCGGCGAGGCGGTGGCTCGGCGCTCGCCAAGGGCTTGCCTGGGATGGGTTGGCTCTTCGACAGGCGCCACCACCACGGGCGCCTGGCTTGGGTCACAGGGGGAGGATTCAGTAGAAATTTCGGTCATAGGATACGACGGTAAAGGCGCGATTGTCTTTCAAAGCGGCCCATCGCTGGCATACTCGGGTGAATGTATCAAGCCCAGTCCATGCAGGCCACCCAAGCGCATGTTCGCCCGGCAGCGCCTGGCGTGCCGGAGCTGACAGCAGCCTACCGCGCGGCTGCGGGCCATTTTGACGAAGTTCACGGACGCCTGGAAAATCCAGCCCCGACGGGCCTGCGAAAAGCTCCTGTTTCGATCGCTGATGACGCTGACAGCACAAGGGCTTGGAGCTTGTTTTTTTCTCAATTGGCCAGCGAAGGTGCGACCGAGCTGGACCAGCGCAGCGCCAGCCTGGCGCGCCAGGTACGTGACAACGGTGTTACTTACAACGTCTATGCCGACGAAAACGGGCCGCAGCGTCCATGGTCGCTGGATTTGTTTCCGCTCATCGTTGATACCAACAGTTGGCAGCGTATCGAGGCGGGTGTGCTGCAGCGCGTGCGACTGCTGGAACACGTCATGGCCGATGTCTATGGCCCCCAGCGCTTGCTAAGCACCGGGCTGCTGCCGCCGGCGCTGGTGCAGGGTCACCCCGGGTATCTGCGCAGCATGCACGGCGTGCGACCGGTCGGCGGGCGTTACCTGCACATTGCCGCGTTTGACCTGGCGCGCGGCCCGGATGGCAACTGGTGGCTGGTCGGACAACGCACCCAGGCGCCCTCAGGGCTGGGCTACCTGCTGGAAAATCGCCTGGCAATCTCGGCTCAGTTTGCTGCAGCGTTCGACACACTGAAAGTGCAACGACTGGCCGGCACCTACCGCGCGCTGATGGACAGTCTGCGCGCCATGAGCCCGCTGGGCTCGGCGGCCCATCTGGTGCTGCTGACCCCCGGACCCTACAACGAAACCTATTTTGAGCACGCATATCTGGCACGCTACCTTGGCTTGTCGCTGGTCGAGGGCAGCGACTTGCTGGTGCGCGACGAGCATGTTTTTCTCAAGACACTAAAAGGCCTGGTGCCGGTGCACGGCATGCTCAAGCGGGTCGATGATCAGTTCATGGACCCACTTGAGCTTCGCGCCGATTCAACCCTGGGGGTGCCTGGTCTGTTGCAGGCCATTCGCGCTGGCAATGTCCTGGTGGCCAACACGCCAGGCTCGGCATTTCTGGAGTCGCCCGCGCTGCTGGGCTTCTTGCCGGCACTGTCGCGCCATGTGTTTGACGAAGAGTTGAGCCTGCCTGCGCTGCCAACCTGGTGGTGTGGCGAACGCTGTGCCATGCTCGATGCCCTGCCGCGCCTGCGTGAGTGCGCCATCAAGCCCACTTACCCGGGCCTGCCAGGGCGGATCGGCTTTGATGCCGTGCTGGGCTCGCACCAGACGCATGAGACCCTGGATGAATGGGCCGGCCGCATCGTGCGTCATCCAGAAGAGCACACGGTGCAGACCTACACACCCTTGTCACAACTGCCAACCTGGCACACCGGCCATCCGCCTGGCAGCGAGGACGGCGTGCTGTTGGCCCGTTCGGTGATGTTGCGGGTGTTTGTCGTGTCCGATGGAACCAAGTCCTGGCGCGTGCTGCCCGGTGGCCTGGCGCGCGTGGCCAGCGCGGGCGAGGAGATCACCTCGATGCAACGTGGCGGCAGCAGTGCCGATGTGTGGGCATTGACGCAAGGTGACATCGACCGCACGACCCTGCTGCAACCGCATCTGACGCCACAGAGCCTGATGCAGCGCAAGCGCCAGGTCACCAGCCGCGCGGCAGAGAACCTGTACTGGTTGGGCCGCTACACCGAGCGTACCGAAAACGCGCTGCGCCTGGCCCGTGTCACGCTGGAATGCCTGCATGGCGAGGAGCAAGGATCGCCACCCCTGCTCGCCTGGCTTGGCCAGATGGCGCTGGCCAACACGCTGGTACTGCCTGGGGTGCCGACACCCGCGCAGGCAGCACGCGTGTTTGAGCGCGCACTGATCGACAGTCTGGGCAACAGCAACGGGGCGACCAGCGTGGGCTATTACCTGCGCGCCATCAAAATGGCCGCATCCAGCGTGCGTGAGCGGCTTTCGCAAGAACATTGGCGCATCATCAACCGGGCCGAAGAAGAGCTGTTTTCACGCTTTGCCGACCATCGCCGACGCACCGACCGCTCGGCCTTGCAGGCACTGCACATTTTGCGTGATGCCGCCGAACACATGGCCGCCATCACCGGCGCTCAAACCGATCGCATGACGCGCGATGACGGTTGGCGGTTGCTCAGCATTGGTCGTCATGTGGAACGCCTGTCCTTTCTGTCGTCCTCATTGAGCCGTGCCCTGAACTGCGACAGTCTGGAGTCTGACGGTGGCTTTGATGCCATGATCGAACTGTTTGACAACGCCATCACCTTTCACGCCCAGTTCCAGCAAAGCCGTGACCTTGCGGCGCTGGTGGACTTGCTGGTCATCGACCGTGACAACCCACGCTCCTTGTCATGGGTGGCGCACACATTGCGCGGTCGGTTGGCCAAGCTCGCAGGCTGTGAGCCCGATCAGCTCAGTGCGCTGTCGCTCAAGGTACCCAACCCGGCAGCCTGGGGTCTGACGCAGTTGTGTGAGCGCGCGCCCGACCTGGTCAGTGCCGCCGCACCCGCGAGCGACCCAGGCGCTGCGCCCGGGCCGCGCTATGCCTTGTTACGCCATGTCTTGTACCAATGCACAGAAGCGGCCTACCAGGTGTCAGACGAAATCAGCACCACATATTTCACCCATTCCGGTCCAGGAAACCGCAGTGTAGGTGCCGCATGAAGCTCAGAGTGACGCACGAGACCTGCTACGACTACAGCCCGGCGGTCGAGACCGCGCAGCACATGGCCTATCTGACGCCACTGGACTGTGAGGTGCAGCAGCAACTGACGCATCGGTTGCTGGTCACGCCCGCGCCGCAGCACATCAGCAGTTTGCGCGATGTGTTTGGCAATACACGCAGCTTTTTTTCATTGCAGGTGGCACACCGACAGTTGTGCGTGGTGGCCGTCAGCGAGGTGCTGACCCAAAGCAGCGAATTGCCAGACAGCACGATCGCCTGGGAAGACGTGCGAGAGGGTTTTCGCTACCAGGCCGGCGCCAGTTTTGATGCAGCCAACGAGTTTGTCTTTGCCTCACCCATGGTGCCCCGCGAGAGTGAATTTGCCCAGTACGCCCGCCCCAGCTTCATGCCCGGCCGCGCCTTGCTGAGCGCTGCGCTGGACTTGATGCACCGCATGTACCGCGAGTTCACCTACCAAAGCCAAAGCACTGAGGTCAACACGCCGGCCTTGCAAGCACTGGCACAACGCAAGGGTGTGTGTCAGGATTTTGCGCACATTCTGGTGGCCTGCCTGCGTTCACTGGGTCTGGCTGCGCGGTACGTGAGTGGCTATCTGTTGACGCTGCCGCCAGCAGGAGCGGTCAAACTTCGCGGCAGCGATGCCTCGCACGCCTGGGCTGCGGTGTACCTGCCAGACCTGCCCAGTGGCCAGCGTTGGGTTCATCTGGACCCGACCAATGACCGCGCCGGCTGGCACAGCCCGGGAGAAGACTATGTGCTCTTGGCCTGTGGACGCGATTTTTCTGATGTATCGCCCATGCGCGGGGTCATTCATGGTGGTGCCAGCCACACCTTGCGTGTGGGGGTGACCGTCGAACCCATCGATGACCTCGCTGAGACGGATGTCTCGGCCCCGGGCCTGGCACGCGCCTGCGCCTGAACCTGGCTGCCAACCTGAACCCGATACAATCCGCATGACTTGCAAACTGCAACACTATTGATAGCTGTTAGCGCAATAAAGATAAGGCTTTCAGTGCTTTTTTATCATTAATTTCCATGAAAGATCTGCCATGAATGTGTACACCCAATTGAGCGAACTCGGCATTACCCTGCCCCCCGTCGCAGTGCCCGCTGCCGCTTATGTGCCCTTTGTGCAAACCGGCAAGCTGATTTTTCTAAGCGGCCACATTGCCAAAAAAGACGGCAAGGCCTGGGTCGGCCAATTAGGCAAAACCATGAGCACCGACGAGGGCAAAGCCGCCGCACGCTCAATTGCCATTGAACTGCTGGGCACACTGCATGCCGCAGTGGGTGACCTCAACCGGGTGCGCCGCATCGTCAAACTGATGTCACTGGTGAATTCGACCGGTGACTTCACCGAACAGCATCTGGTGACCAACGGTGCCAGTGAGCTGTTAGGACAAGTGTTTGGTCCGGACAAGGGCGCGCACGCCCGCAGCGCCTTTGGTGTGGCGCAAATTCCACTGGGTGCCTGTGTCGAGATCGAGTTGATCGCTGAGCTGGACTGAAGTCCCCCGCCCGCCAGCAGAGCATCGCTGGCGTGGCCAAGCGCAAAGTATCAGGCTGGATGATCCAGACTGTTGAGCATGGCAGTGTGTACCACCGCCGTCAGCGCCCCATCCACAATCGAGGCCTGGCTAGACACTACACGCAACTTGCCTTCTGCGCGCATGCGATCAAGCAGGCGCTGCGTCATTGACTGAGTCTTGCCTTGCCGGCTGGTAAACAGGTACATCGTGCCATGCGGGCTGATCCATGACAGTTGGGTTCGTTGCCAGGTGCCTTTGATCTGCACCTCGACCCAGCATCCCACGTGCAACGCCACCGACTCGGGCGGCGCTGGCGCATCGGGCACAGGCTGCAACGCAACCGGCTGGGCCGGCGCTGACGGTCGCTCGTCTGGAAAAGCCATGAAACCCGATACCTTGGCCTCAGACGGTGCCACCCACTGCTCTTGTGTGACCAACAAACTCTCGGCCAGGCCGCCCCGCTTGGCGTTTGCATCATCGGCTGGCGTCGCCGGGCGGAACGCCTGCTGATGCAGTTTCATCAACACATCAAAGAATGCGCTGGTCTTGACGGACGGATAGGCGATCAAGCCCAGCCCTTCGCGCAACTTGTTCAGTAGCTTGGAGACCAGTCGGGTCAGGCGCGAGATGTCTTTGCGCGTCAACTCCGGCTGGGTGCTCCAGAGCAGATCCAGCACCAGGGCTTTGTAGCCGCCGGCGTCATCAACACCTGTCTTGTCTTTGAGTTGCGCCTCCGCCATCACTTGTGACCACGGCCCCAGTAAAAAATCGAGCACCTCTTGCGGCTGCTTGCGAACACCGGCAATCTGCTTGAGCTGTTCGCCCATCTGTTCAGCCAACAGGTTGCGTTCTTCGGCATAGCCCAGCGCGGCGACCGCCGTGTCGATCTGGCTGGCGATGCTGGCCTGCTGTACCGGATCGTCCCACTCTTGCAGCAGTCGCTGCAGGCTCTGCTCGAATGGCTCGACACCGTCAATCTGCATGACCGCCAACGGACTGACATGTCGTTGCAAACTCAGAACAAAGCCATTCAGGGCCGGATCATCCATGGAACCGAACGCCAAACCACGTTGGGAAATCTCTTGCAACAAGCGCCTTGCCGGATGCTCACGGTCGATAAAAAAGCGCGGATCGACAAAAACCAGCCGCAGCAGTGCCGGCTCGATCTGCTCGATGATCCGCCGAATGGGCGGCAGCAGTCGGACATCCTGCACCAAGTTGTCGAGCATCAGCGACACCACCTCCAGGCTCAGCACCTGACTCATGGCGCTGGCGCGCTGCGTGAGCTCCTGGCGTACCAGCAATCCAGCCGGAAGTTCTCCTGCTCTTGGCGCCGGCGCATTGCCTTGGCGCATGCGTTGCACGACCCGATCGACCTGCTGCATTTCCTGCAAGGCATCCAGCGCCGCAGGCACAGTGGCGGCAAAGTCCGTGCCAGACGCATCCGCGTGGCTGTCCTGATGCGTCTCGAACTGCTGAGCAAACTGGCGGGCAAACGCGTCCCGTGCAGACTCTGGCGCAGTGTCGAGCTCTCCTGCCATCAATCGACGCAGGCGATCCAGCGTCAGCACGGTTTGCCGATACTGCGGCGTCCAGATCGCCCGGTCACTGCCGCCGGGCTCACCGTCAGCCGGCACCGCTGCTGCCGCACCGCTTGCTTGTACCGTGCGCACCACGGTGTAGCCGGCCGGTTGAACGCGCTGACCACGCAACTGCGCCGACCATTCCTGGTAACTTGCGCGCAACGCATCGCCCAGCGGCTGGGCCATGTGTTGCAGCCAACTGGTGTGAACACCCATGGGGATGTTCAATTCACCAGTCACTTGCTGCAGCGCCGCCACATACGAGTCAGGGCGCAGCGGGTTGCGTTCCGGGCTGACATGGCTGAGACCGAGCAAGGCACACACATAGGTGTTGAGCTCGTTGAGCGCCGCATCGGCCCGCAGCATGACCTGCTGCAGCAAGCGTGCCATTTCGACACGCTCCTGAACCTGTCCTTCGTCCATCAGCTCCAGTTGATCCAGCCGAAGTGCCTGTACCGACAACAGGCTGGTCGCGGGCTCGCTGTGGGCAGTTTGTTTGAACTGACCCGCCAGCACCACCGCAAAGCGCTCGGTCATGCCTGCCGCATGCGACTGCATCAGCCGAGCGGACAACTCCAACTGATCGCGCTCCTGCAAGCCGCGAACCCGTTGCGCATCTTCACGCAACGACTGCCGTGCAACACCCAGCACCTGAGCAAGCAGCCCAGCGCTCGCGGCTGACGCACGCGCCAGCAGGCCCTGATACAGGTGCCCCCCCGGCATGGACAAGTCAGTGGCTGTCATGACCCTGTGCCCACCATGGAATCAGCCCTTTTTCAGCGCCTTGAAGCGCATACGGTGCGGTCGCGCACCTTCTTCACCCAGCCGCTTTCTCTTGTCTTCTTCGTAGTCGTGGTAATTGCCGCTGTAGAACACCCACTGGCTATCGCCTTCACAGGCCAAAATATGAGTGGCAATGCGGTCCAGAAACCAGCGATCGTGGCTGATCACCATGATCGATCCGGCAAATTCAAGCAGCGCATCTTCCAGCGCACGCAAGGTTTCAACATCGAGGTCGTTGGAAGGCTCGTCGAGCATCAACACATTGCCACCGGCAATCAAGGTCTTGGCCAGGTGCAGACGACCACGCTCACCGCCTGACAAGGTACCGACACGCTTTTGCTGGTCGGCCCCATTGAAATTGAAACGCCCGCAATAAGCCCGACTGGCCATGGTGAACTTGCCGATATTGAGCATATCCAAACCACCCGACACATCTTCCCAGACGGTCTTTTCGTTGGCCAGATCATCACGACTCTGATCCACAAACGCCATCTTGACGGTGGCGCCGATCTTGACCTCGCCGCTGTCTGGCTGCTGCTGGCCGGCAATCATGCGAAACAAGGTTGACTTGCCCGCGCCGTTGGGCCCGATGATGCCCACGATCGCACCAGCCGGAACCTTGAAACTCAGGTTGTCGATTAGCAGACGGTCTCCAAACGATTTGCTGACATTGACAAATTCGATCACTTCGTTGCCCAGACGATCCGCCACCGGGATGAAAATCTCATTGGTCTCGTTGCGTTTCTGGTATTCGAAGTCTGACAACTCCTCAAAGCGCGCCAGCCGCGCCTTGCTCTTGGCCTGACGCGCCTTGGGGTTTTGGCGCGCCCACTCCAGTTCCTTCTTGAGCGTCTTGGCGCGCGACTCCTCGCCCTTTTGCTCTTGCTCCAGGCGGGCCTGTTTTTGCTCCATCCACGAGCTGTAATTGCCCTTGTAAGGAATGCCGGCACCGCGGTCTAGCTCCAGAATCCACTCCGCAGCGTTGTCCAGAAAATACCGATCGTGGGTAATGGCCACCACCGTACCGCTGTAGCGCTGCAAGAACTGCTCAAGCCAATCGACTGATTCGGCATCCAGGTGATTGGTGGGCTCGTCAAGCAACAGCATCTCGGGGTGGCTCAACAGCAGGCGACACAAGGCCACTCGGCGCTTTTCGCCACCCGAGAGCACGCCAATCACAGCGTCCCACGGCGGCAGGCGCAGAGCATCGGCGGCAATCTCCAGTTGATGCTCAGAATCGGTGCCGGCAGTGGCGATGATGGCCTCGAGCTCGGCCTGTTCGGCCGCCAGGGCATCAAAGTCGGCATTCTCGTCGCCGTAAGCGATGTACACCTCTTCGAGCCGCGCCTTGGCTGCAAACACCTTGCCCATGCCGGATTCGATCGCCTCGCGCACTGTCTGCCCCGGATCGAGCTGCGGCTCTTGCGGCAGGTAGCCAATGTTCAGACCCGCCATGGGAATGGCCTCGCCCTCGATCTCCTTGTCAACACCCGCCATGATCTTCAGCAAGGTTGACTTGCCCGACCCGTTGGTGCCGAGCACACCGATCTTGGCACCGGGGAAAAAACTCAGTGAAATGTCTTTCAGAATATGCCGCTTGGGGGGCACGATCTTGCCAACGCGGTTCATTGAAAATACGTATTGCGCCATAGGA
>JFJP01022300.1_pt1 | contig 11224 bp, 8 predicted proteins | sample 431651 | NCBI WGS metagenome assembly JFJP01 (sample SAMN02602958, study PRJNA72255) | Microbial mat metagenome, whole genome shotgun sequencing project. | biome: fresh water; feature: sink hole; material: water; isolation source: purple microbial (photo- and chemosynthetic) mats found in... | reverse complement strand
GGCATCAGCGGCATCAGAGCTGCCCTCGATCTGGCGGAATTCGGCTACGGCGTGACGCTGATTGACCGCTCGCCGCATATCGGAGGAATTCTCAGCCAGTTGGATTATCAGTTTCCCACAGACGGATGCGGAATGTGCAAAATGCTCCCTTTAATCGCCCGGGATGACTCCTCTCAGTATTGTCTCCGCAAGGGGCTTTTTCATGAAAATATTGAAATCCGCCTTTCCACAGAGATAATTTCGCTGGAAGGGGAGCCGGGTCATTTCAAAGTAATGCTCCGCCGGAAACCGAGTCTGATAAGCCCTGAACTGTGCATAGGCTGCGGCGAGTGTAAGGCAGTATGTCCCGTGGAAGTGCCGGATGAGTTCAATGCGGGTCTCAGTCTGCGGAAAGCTGTTTATCTCCCTGTTCCCCACGCCGTTCCCAATACTTACGTGATTGACACAGATGCCTGCACCCGCTGCGGCGCATGTGAGGAAATCTGTCCTACCGGGGCAATCCGGCTTTCTCAGGGCGAGCGCAAGAAATTTCGCATTCTGGTAGTGGACGATGAGCTGATTGTCCGGGATTCTCTCAAAGAATGGCTTGAAGACGAAGGCTTTTCCGTGCTTATGGCAGCCTCCGGTCCCGAGGCATTGGAGCAGTTGGCAAACTGCGCCTGTCATCTGATGCTGGCAGATATAAAAATGAGCGGCATGGACGGCGTGGAACTGCTGAAAAAAGCAAAAGAGACTTTGCCCGATCTCTGCGTAGTCATGATGACGGCTTATGCCACAGTGGAAACCGCGGTGGAAGCCATGAAAATCGGGGCTTATGATTATCTCATCAAGCCTTTTGATCCCCAGGTTCTTATTTCTATGGTTCTCAGAATATACGAAGACCTTGAGACAAGTCAGGGACATTTGCTGGAAGTCGGAGCGGTGCTGCTTTGCGGCGGCGCGGCATATTTTAATCCTGCGGAAAGCAAAAATCCTTTCGGTTACGGTCTGCTTCCCAATGTGATCACAAGTCTTGAATTTGAAAGGATTCTGAGCGGTACCGGTCCCTGTCAGGGGAATCTGATCCGTCCTTCCGACGGCAAAGCGATCCGCAAAGCCGCATGGATTCAGTGCGTAGGATCAAGGGATTTGCAGACCGATGCGGATTTCTGCTCGAATATATGCTGCATGTATGCTGTCAAGGAATGTCTCATAGCCAGAGAAAAGACAAACCGCGAAATAGAAACCACGATTTTCTACATGGATATGCGTACTTTCGGAAAATCTTTTCAGCGCTATCGGGATCAGGCAGAAAAGGAACAGGGCGTCCGCTTTGAAAGAGGCAGGATTCATTCGGTGATTCAGGATAAAGATAATGAGGGCAATCTGATACTTCACTACAGCGACCGCAGCGGCGCACTGCATGATGAATCTTACGATATGGTGATTCTCGCGGTGGGACAGCGGCCCGCGACTGGTATGGCTGAACTGGCGGAAATGCTGAAAATCCCTTTGAATCCCTGGGGATTTGCTCAGAGCGAGCCATTTTCGCTGACACTGACCGGCAGGGAAGGAATTGTATTGGGCGGATCATTTTCAGGTCTCAAGGATATCGGCGAATCCGTCACTCAGGCAAGTGCCGCAGCCTTGTCCGCGTCACGGGCGATTCATGCTGCCGGGGGAAGTCATGAGATTGAAAGCGAGATTTCCGAGTATCGGGATGTCTCACGTGATTTTCCGAAAATCCTTGTGCTTATCTGTACCTGCGGCAACAGATTGTCGGCTTCGGACCCGCAGGAAATTGTCCGTGAGCTTAAAAAAGACCCGGCGGTCTTTCATACAGAATTCCTTGAGCAGACCTGTACCGCCGAAGGGTGGGACAGACTTGCCGGATTGGCAGAGAAATATAAGCCGAACCGAATTCTGATCGCCGCATGTCTCTCCTATATCTATGCCCGGAAACTCCGGGAACTGGCCCGGCAGATCGGATTGGATCCTGCGCTTACAGAAGCGGTCAGTTATCAGCAGTCGGTGAGCAATCCGCCAGAAAGAGGAAACCTGCTGTCATCGCTCCGAATGGGCATTGCCAAGCTCAGACACGCTGACCCATCTCCTGTGCAATCTGTTCCGGTCCGTCAGGAAGCCCTTGTGGTCGGCGGAGGAATTGCAGGCATGACCGCGGCTTTGGCTATTGCAGATCACGGATTTCAGGTTTATCTCATCGAACAGGCAGAACTCCTGGGCGGAAATCTCCGTTGGCTGCAAAAAACGATAGAAGGCTATGAGATAAAAACGCTCCTTGAAGATACCCGAATGAAAGTGGAAAAACATCCCCGCATTCAGTTGCATCTCCGCACCCGGGTGATTGCCTCCTACGGTCAGGTCGGATGTTTTTATACTACGGTTCAGGATGAAGAAGGCATTACGAATACTTTGGAACACGGCGTGACCGTTCTTGCCACCGGAGGAACCGAAGCAGCCGCTGCATCTTACGGTTACGGAAAGAGCAGTCTTGTTGTCACCCAGAAAGAACTGGAACAGAAACTTGCTGATAAAAGCCTTGATCCGAGGAAATTGGCAGCCGCTGTCATGATTCAGTGCGTGGGTTCGAGAGAAGAACCCCGAAATTATTGCAGCCGTGTATGCTGTGCGTCTGCGCTGAAACATGCCCTGTATCTCAAGTCACAGAATCCTGATACGGCAATTTATGTGCTGTACCGGGACATGATGAGCTACGGCTTTGCCGAGACCTATTTTACACAGGCGCGGAAAGCCGGAGTCATTTTCATTCAGTATGAGGTGGAAAAAAAGCCGACGGTGAGAATAAGCGATCAGACGGTTTATGTGACGGTTTTCGATCCGATTCTCGGCTCCGAACTAGAGATAGAGAGCGATCTGCTGGTGCTGGCAACCGGTATTGTTCCCACCTTTCCGGAATATCTCGCAAACACCTTCGGCGCGTCTATGGACAGGGACGGATTTTTTCAGGAAGCAGAATCCAAATGGAGACCTGTTGACTCCCTTAAAGAAGGGGTATTCGGCTGCGGCATTGCCCATTCCCCGCGTTCTGTGGCGGAATCCTCGCTCACTGCCGAGGCTGCTGCCCAGCGTGCGCTGAGAATCCTTTCCTATAATAAATTGCCCGGAGGAAAAGTCACGGCAAAGGTCCGTCACAGTCTGTGTTCCCTGTGTGAAAGGTGTATTGCCGCATGTCCCTACGGCGCAAGGGTCATTGATACGGATTCGGAAAAAATTCAGGTCAATCCTGTGATGTGTCAGGGATGCGGCTCCTGCGCCGCGGTCTGTCCCAACAGTGCGTCGTTTCTTGAAGGATATTCCATCCGGCAGATGCTGGAAGTTGTTGATGCAGCGTTTGCATGAAGGAAGTGAGAAGTGAAGAGTGAGAAGTGAGAAATAAGAAATCGGATTTTACTTTTTCACTTCTCACTTCTCACTTCTCACTTATAAAGGAGGATATGGTATGAATCAGGCCGAGCATAAAGAAAAGCTTTCTGTTTATGATGCGCTGGCTCCGATCCGGGAGAAAATACAGGCATGTATCCAGTGCGGTACATGCAGCGGGTCATGTCCCAACGAGTTTGCCATGGATATGACGCCGAGACATTTATGGCGGCTGCTTCTTATGGGGCAGGCAGAGGATATTTTTCACAGCAAGACATTTATGTTGTGTTCCGCCTGCTATTACTGCACCCTGCGATGCCCACGCGGGCTTCCGCTCACCGAGGCAATGGGAGAACTCAAACAGATTGCCGCAAGGGAAAATCTTGTCCCTTATAATCAGAGCGTCCGGTTTTACAAGAGTTTCATGGAAAGCGTGCGACGGCACGGACGAGTACAGGAGATGGAGTTTATGACCCTGTATTTTGCTTCCATGAAAAGCCCTTTTCTTCCTTTGAGATTTGCTCCGCTGGGGCTGAGACTTATGAGCAAAGGCAAGGTGCATCTGCATATTCCCTTACAGAATGATCCTAACTCGCTGGATGCTGTGTTTCGCAAGGCAGAGGAAATGGAGAAAGTGAGAAGTGAGAAGTGAGAAGTGAGAAATTAATTATTCACTTCTCACTTCTCATTTCTCACTTCTTAAAGGGGGATTTATGAAATACTTATATTATCCGGGCTGTTCGCTTGAAGGAACCGCCAAGGAATACGATGTTTCCACGCGGGCATTCATGCAGGCAATGGGCCATGAACTCATAGAATTGAAGGAATGGACCTGCTGCGGAGCGAGTGCTGCCGAGGCAACAAGCAGCCTTCTTTCCATTGCTTTGCCCGCACTGAATCTTGCCATTGCAGAAAAAACAGAGGGAGCAAAAGATATTCTGGTTCCATGCAGTGCCTGTTATCTCAATCTGAAAAACGCGTATGAAAAAACGCGGAAAGACACTGCGCTTTTAGATAAAGTCAACCTGATTCTGAAAGAAAAAAATCTCCGGCTACAGGGCAAAGCACGGGTACGGCATCTTTTGGATGTGATTTCTCAAGATATCGGAGCAGACAATATCCGAACCCGTGTGAAAAAAGATTTTTCCGGCTTACGCATTGCTCCCTATTACGGATGTCAATGTCTCAGACCATACGCTGTTTTCGATGATCCTGAAATGCCTCGGTCCATGGAGCCGTTGATCGCCGCAGCCGGCGCAACAGTTCATAAATGGGATATGGGCGGAAAATGCTGCGGAGCCTCGCATGTCAGCACTAAACCCGAAGTCGGACTGGCATTGTCCGGGAGCATATTGAAGGAAGCCCAAGCTTCGGATGCTATTGTCACGGTCTGCCCTATGTGTCAGATGAATCTGGAGGCATATCAGAAAAAGATTTCAGCAGATTACGGCAAAGACCTGACTGTGAGTGTTCTGTATCTCCCTCAATTTCTCGGGCTGGCAATCGGGCTTTCGGAAAAGGATCTGCGGTTGGATATGAATCTTGCTGTGAGCGACTGGTTCCGGAATAAACTTCAGGGAGATATGGCGGCAGGGGGCAGGAGGTCTGAGATCAGGGGTCAGAGACCGGAACCTGTAATGGCTTCGGCTGCCTGATCTGCCGCTGCTGGCGAAAAAGAAAAAATAAAATTCTCAAAGGGAATTTTATTTTTTCATTTCCGCATTCCTCCCGGTGTCGCTCTGGGGAGCGACACTCCCGAGCGACACTCCCGGCGATTCCTATCCGAGCGGTTTGAGAAAGACCTTGTGATCCACAAGGGAAAGTGAATGAATACGGGCTTTCAGGAATTTTTGATCCCCGAAAATACTGACCAGCGTGACGCCTTCTTTCTCAGGTTGAATTGTGTCAACCGCCTCCATAATCAGTTTGTTCTCATTTTCCTGAATCAGATACGCATTTGCTTCGCACATAAAAAAATTCTCCTTGTAATTGAGAAATGAAAAGTGAAAGTGAGAATTGAAAGTGTCTTAAATTTCTCACTTCTCACTTCTCATTTCTCACTTTTTAAATACTCGTCTATCATCGCTTCGATCAGGTGGGGAAGCGGCGCCGCGGATACCCCGACAATCGCTATGTTTTCCTGAGAAAGCGGTATCAGAAGTTTTTTTGCAGGACTGCACGCAACAGCCTCTGCCATTTTCGGCGTCACTTCGCCCATCATGGCATGAGCCATGATAATGCTCACCGGTCCGATAATAATATCGGCTTTTTTTGCAGTCCGGACAATGGCATTTTCCCCTGAAGCTCCGCGATTTGCTTTTGCTTTCAGCATCTGGGCGGTTGCAATGGCGTTTGTCCCAAGAGCGATAATTTCAACCGTTTCTTCAAATACTTCTTTCAATTTTTTGATGACAGCGCTGCCGATCCCGCCGCCCTGTCCGTCCATCACGCATATTTTTTTCAATTTTCATTTCTCACTTTTCAATTCTCACTTCTCACTTCTCACTTCTCACTTATTCTCACTTCTCACTTATTCTCACTTCTCACTTAAAAAGTCTGTCAGCCGATCCAGATCATCATTGCTGTAAAATTCGATTTCAAGCTTTCCTTTCTGTCCGCGGCGATGAATCCGGACTTTTGTGCCGAGACGCCGGGAAAGATCATCTGCGAGATTCGAAAAATAAATGTCGTCGGAACCGGGCTTTTTTATATTTTTCTTTTCAGATTTCAAGCGGTTTATCAGCCGTTCTGTTTCTCTGACAGACAGATTTTTTGCAATCACCGTCTGCCATGCTTCGCGCTGCCGAGCAGAATTTTCCGCACTCAGCAGAACTTTGGCATGTCCGGTCGTCAGAGTTCCGTCCTTTAAGGAATCTCTGATTTCTTGAGGCAGATTCCGGAGTCTGAGCGCATTGGCAACCGCGGGTCTGCTTTTGCCCACATATCGGGCAATATCTTCCTGCGTAAAACCGAATTCGCTTGTCAGGCGGTGATATGCCTCGGCTTCTTCCATGGGATTCAGATCCTTGCGCTGGATATTTTCCACAAGAGCCATGCCAAGCAGATTCAGGTCCGAAACATTCTTTAAAATAACCGGAACCTGTTCCATCCCGGCCATTTTCGCCGCACGAAGCCGTCTTTCACCCGCGACCAATTCATAGCCGCCGCTGATCTGCCGGACTATCAGCGGCTGAATAATTCCCTGTTCTTTTACGGAAAGGCAGAGTTCTTCCATTTCTTCCGCGGAAAACAGAACTCGGGGCTGCCAGGGATTCGGGCGGATCAGTTCAATATCGCAATAAAAATATTCATCTTTACGAAGTTGCATGATTTTAACCGCTAATGGACGCCAATTAACGCCAATTAATTCGGGGAAAAAAGTTCAAGTGCCTAAGTCCTGACTTCTTTGATTTTATCCGGAACAGCATCCTGAAGTCAAGTTTTTTCAGTTTTTTACAGACCCTTCTGACTCCGGATCGCAAAGTTTCCCTTGACAGTTTTGAAAAAATGTATTTTTACTCATATAAAAACAATTAAAAGAGATACTGTCATGCCCCTATACCGTCACATCCCTGTCATGCTGAACGCGGCTATGGCTTATTTGAATTGCAGACCGGGAAAAATATATGCGGACTGCACGCTCGGGGGTTCGGGACATGCCCGGGCAATTCTGGAAAAAATCATGCCGGACGGATTCCTGATCGGCATGGATCAGGACACAGACGCGATACATAATGCCGAAACCGTGCTGAATCCTTACTCAGCGCATATCTGTCTTTTTCACGGCAATTTCGTACAACTGCCGGAAGTTCTTTCACAATTGAATATTACGGGGGTTGACGGGATTCTTCTTGATCTCGGACTCTCTCTTCATCAGTTGGAATCCGGAGGCAGAGGGTTCAGTTTCAAAAGGGATGAACCGTTAGATATGCGGATGAACATATTGTCGGATACGAAAGCCGAAGATCTGATTAACGGCTGCGATGCCGCGGAACTTGAAAAAATTTTCAGGGAATACGGAGAGGAGCGATGGTCACGGCGTATCGCGAAGAAAATTGTGAGCCGCCGTTCCGCGGAAGCGATTCAATCGTCTGCCGAACTGGCAAAGATTGTCTGCGAGGCGGTTCCCAAGTCCTTCAAATATCGGATTCATCCGGCCACCCGGGTTTTTCAAGGATTGAGAATCGCGGTAAACAGGGAATTGGAATGCCTTGACACATTCATGAAATTTGCCGTAAATCTTCTGAACCCCGGAGGACGTCTGTGTGTGATCTCTTTTCATTCTCTTGAGGATCGGATCGTGAAACATCATCTCAAGGCATCGGAAAAAGGATGTGTCTGTCCGCGCAATTTTCCGCTGTGTGTATGCGGCGGAAAAAAAACCCTGCGCGTGCTGACAAAAAAAGCCCAAACTCCGTCAGATGCGGAAATTGCAATAAATCCGATGTCCCGAAGCGCGAAGCTGAGAGCCGCGGAGAGAATTTAGAATTGAAAAGTGAGAAGTGAGAAGTGAGGAATGCTTCTCACTTCTCACTTCTCAATTCTCACTAAAAAATACTCTTTCCACCCCATTGACGCTTTATGCGGGAAGTGAGAATTAAAAACCGAAATTCGGGAATTGATAAAATTATTTTACGGCAGATTTATAAGGAGGGTCTGATGTGAAAAAATATGATTTGAAAACAACGGGCTTATGGTTTATCCTTATGTGGATTTTCATTTTCCAGCTTCTTTTTTATACTCGGTGCAGGGTTGAATGTACTCAGGTCGGATATGATATTTCAAAGGAAACAAATACACGCCTGCATCTTATAACTCAGCAGAATAATCTGAAAATAGAACTTGCAAGGCTGAAATCGCCTGAACGGATCACAAACATCGCAAAAAATCAGTTGGGGCTGACAACGCCGGCTCCGGAACAGATGGTTATCATTCCATGAAAACGGGTGAAAAACAACATATTCGGCTGCGGGTGATGAGTGTTGCTGTTTTTTTTATCGTCTTCTTTGTGATTATTATCTCAAAAGCAGTTTATCTTCAGATATTCTGCCATGAAGAATTGTCGCACAGAGCCGCAACCCAGTGTGAACGGACTGTTCCTTCTGTGGGAAAACGGGGAATCATATATGATACCAACGGGAGAGAACTGGCTGTCAGCGTGGATGATGTGAAGTCTGTGGCAGCACATCCGTCCTATATCAAGGATCCGGCAACTGCGGCACAGGCTCTCGGAAATGTGCTGAAAACAGATGTGAATCTGTTAAAATCCAAACTCGGTTCCGACAAATCCTTTGTATGGCTCAAACGCCAGACAAGTCCGGCAGAAACAGAAGCGGTCAGATTGCTTAATATTCAGGGAATCAGTCTGATTCCCGAACACAGCCGCTTTTATCCCAACGGAATGCTTGCCTCGCAGGTACTCGGATTCACAGGCATAGACGGACAGGGTCTTGGCGGAGCAGAATCATATTACGATTCTTATCTCAGAAACAGATCAGGCAATTCAAAGGTTCTGATAGACGCTCTGGGGCGCAATTTTTCCATACCCGCGGTCTCCTGTGCGGACGAGGGAGATGAGAAAACAATATTAAATGAAAAAACAGGTGATTACAGCGGAAACAATCTGATTCTGACCATTGACCGGACCGTACAGTACATTGCAGAAAGCGCGTTGAAAGAAGCCATTGCCGGGTTTTCGGCAAAATCCGGAATCGCCGTGGTCATGGTTCCCGATACAGGAGCAGTTCTGGCACTGGCTCACTGGCCCCTCTTCAATCCCAATGCTTTCTCAGGGTCTGATGAAAAGACGCGGCGGAACCGGGCAGTCAGCGATCCTTTCGAGCCGGGATCAACCATGAAGATTTTCAGCGCGGCCGCTGCAATCGAATCAGGGGCATGCACGCCGGACACTATTTTTTTCTGTGAAAAAGGCGCGTATTCCGTGGGGGAAGATACGGTTCATGATTCTCATCCTTACGGCTGGCTTTCTTTAGAGAAAATTATAAAATATTCCAGCAATATCGGTTCGATCAAAGTGGGAAAAATGATCGGTCACGAGACACTCTACAGAACTCTGCGGCGATTCGGTTTCGGGGAAAAAACCGGGATTGACTGCCCCGGCGAAACCGCGGGGTCATTGTCGAGTTTTCGCCGCTGGTCCGAAATTGACGCGGGAGCCATCTCTTTCGGTCACGGACTTTCAGTATCTGCCATACAATTAGTCGCCGCTGTTTCTGCCATTGCAAACGACGGAATTCTTATGAAGCCCTATATTGTAAGAGCCATAAGCGATTACAGAGGGCAGATATTACAGACTTTCAGCCCGCAGCGAGTCCGAAGGGCAATTTCTTCGGAAACCTCTGTTACCGTGAAAAACATGATGAAAACCGTGGTTGAAAAAGGAGGGACAGGAGAGGCAGCGGCATTGCCGGGCTATTCTGTTTACGGGAAAACCGGTACCGCACAGAAAATAGACAGCAGGGGGGAGTATGCCAAAGGAAAATATATTGCCTCTTTTATCGGGTTTATAAGTGCGGAAGGCTCAGGACTGTCTGTGGCGGTCATCATTGATGAGCCTCAGAAAAATCATTACGGCGGAATTGTGGCTGCGCCGGCTTTCAGAAGCATCGCGCTTGAAACACTCAATTATATGAATATTGCGCCTCAGATTGACCCTGAACTGACCGCCTCGACTGCCGGTTCTGAGAATTGAGATTGAACCCTCGTTCCCAAGCTGGGGCTTGGGAACGAGAAAAACGAGAAAAGAAAAAAGAGCTTATGAAATCAGGTTCCGGTACGGATTATCCACGGATGCAGTGGCATAAGGCAGATGTTCTTGACGCGACCGGCGGAGAAGTGCTAATGACAGAGAACTGTCAACTGAAAAGCGATAATATGCCGCAAAGCAATGCAGTGTTTGCGGGGATATCCATTGATTCGCGTACTGTCGTTCCGGATGAAATCTTTGCTGCTGTCAAAGGCAATGTCCATGACGGACACGCTTTTATCGGGGATGTTGTAAAAAAGGGTGTCCGCGGTATTATTATCGCCAAAGACAAAGCAGGGGAACTTCCCTTTGCGGAATTGAAAGGAAAAAAAATTATCTGCTTCGCGGTAAAGGACACTGTGAAAGCGCTGGGCGATCTCGGTAATTATAACCGAAAGCGTTCAAAAATTCCTCTGACAGCAGTAACCGGCTCAAACGGTAAAACCACGACGCGGAGAATGACCGTTTCTGTGCTTTCACGAAAATTCAGGACTCTGACCGCCTACTCGAATTACAATAACGAAATCGGAGTTCCGCTGACGCTTCTGAATCTCAGCGCGGAGCATGAGCAGGCTGTGCTTGAACTGGGCATGAACCATCCCGGAGAAATCGGCAGACTCGGCGAAATCTGTATGCCGGATGTAGGCGTGATAACGAATATCGGTCCCGCGCATCTTGAATTTTTAGGATCATTGGACGGGGTCATGCGGGCAAAAGGCGAGCTTCTGGAAAAAATAAAACCCGAAGGAACCGCCATATTGAACGGAGATGATCCGAGATGTCTGACCATAGCCTCGGAAACAGACAGGAAAGTGCTTCTTTTCGGCTTTGGCGGCAACTGCCATATTCGCGCAGAATCGGCTGAGGACAAGTATCCGGCAGGAAACTGTTTTACACTGGCACTGCCCGGAGGGGAACGCGTGCCTGTATGTCTGAAAATTCCCGGCAGATTCATGGTTTACAATGCCCTTGCCGCGGCAACTGCGGGTTTTGTGCTGGGATTGTCGGCAGACGAAATCAAAGCAGGGCTTGAAAATTATGTTCCGGCTCCGGGACGCATGAATATTATCAAAACAG
>JFJP01020800.1_pt1 | contig 11224 bp, 10 predicted proteins | sample 431651 | NCBI WGS metagenome assembly JFJP01 (sample SAMN02602958, study PRJNA72255) | Microbial mat metagenome, whole genome shotgun sequencing project. | biome: fresh water; feature: sink hole; material: water; isolation source: purple microbial (photo- and chemosynthetic) mats found in... | reverse complement strand
ACCGCCGCTGCCGCGGCATCGACCCGACCGAGGCCGCCCGCCGCGTCGCCGCCGGCGAGACCCATGTCGTGCGCATGAAGACGCCGACCACCGGCGACTTCTCCTACAAGGACCGCCTGCGCGCCAAGCCGACGGTGAAGGCTTGGGCCGACATCGACGACCAGGTGCTGCTGAAAGGCGACGGCTGGCCGACCTACCACCTCGCCGCCGTGGTCGACGACCACCTCATGGGCATCACCCACGTGATCCGCGCCGAGGAGTGGCTGAACTCGCTGCCCAAGCACATCTGGCTGAACCAGCACCTCGGCTTCACCCCGCCCGAGTACGTCCACGTCGGCCTGCTCAGGAACGCCGACAAGTCGAAGATCAGCAAGCGCAAGAACCCGACCTCGGTGCTGTGGTACCGCCAACAGGGCTACCTGCCCGAAGCGCTGCTCAACTTCCTCGCCCAGCTCGGCCACAGCCACCCCGAGGGCAAGGAGCAGTTCACCATCCAGGACCTCGGCTCGTGCTTCGACCTCGACCGCATCAACGTTGCCGGTCCGGTCTTCGATCTGAAGAAGCTCGACCACCTGCAGGGCCTGTGGTTCCGGCAGCTGTCGCCAGAACGCATGCGCGACGAGGTGGTGCGCGCGATTGATGAGCGCTTCGCCCAACTCTTCCCGCTGGTCCGCGAACGGCTGACCCGCGGCGCCGATTTCATCAGCCTGGCCGAGCCCTTCTACGCCGTCACGGTCAATCACCGGGTCGACGAACTGGTCCCCAAGGGCGCCGAGGCGGGGCAGATCCGCAACGTCCTCGAGGTCTTCGCCAAGGCGCTCAAGGAGGTGCAGGCCGCCGACGCCTGGACCACCGCCGGCACCGAGGCGGCGGTGCGCGCCGCCTGCGCCGCCGAGATTGCCAAAGCCCCGGAGGACGCCGCCGTCGCCGCCCTGTGGTCGCCGAAGGTCGCCTTCTCGGCCCTGCGCGTCGCGATCACCGGCCGCACCAACAGCCCGCCGCTGTTTGAAACTGTCGCCGCGGTCGGGGCGGTGCGCACCCTCGAGCGCCTCGCTGCAGCGGTGGCCAAGCTACGTTGAGGGATTGCTTTTGACGCGGACCGGCCATCCGCTTACGCTCGTTCTCGTGCCCTGCCGTCGCGCCTTCAGCCTGATCGAATTGATGGTCGCCTTCGCCATCATGGCGGTGCTCGCGGCGTTAGTGCTCGCCTCCATGGGCGCAGCCAAAAAAGCGGCGCGACGCACGGTGTGCGCGAACAACCTGCGCCAGGTGGGCCTGGCGATGACCCAGTACGCAACCGAGAACCAGGGCATGGTCCCGCTGATCTATGAGCAGTTCAAGCAGGCGACCTACATGGTGTGGAGCGGCTCCGGGCTGACGCGCGGCTGGGGCATGCTCTCCGAAGGCGACTACATGGACACGCCGCAGGTCTTTTATTGCCCGACCGTGACGAGCGATCTCAATCTGCGCTACAACGTGGCCGGGAACATCTGGAAGAACCCTGGGACGATGACACGGGCGAGCTACAATCTTCGCCCGGAAACCTTCGTCGCGTCCTCCAACCAGCCACCGGCCATCCTGCCGCTGTTCAAGAACTACAGCAGCAAGGCGATCGCGGCCGACGCCTGCTCGCAACCCAACCACCTGCTCTACATGCACCAGAATGGCCTGAACGTGGTCTATGGCGGCGGCAACGTGCGCTGGGTCGACCGCAACCTGATGGCGCCAACGTGGCGGGCGATTCCGACCTTCTCGACCTGGCAGAGCAGCAACGACGCAGCCGGTACGGCCCTGTGGAATGGCTTCGATGCCCTCCGCTGACCCATCACAGCGCTGGCAGATCGCACTGCCGACCGGGACCGAGGGGCCATACACCGAAAGCGAATTGCGCGACCTCGTGCGCGCTGGCAGGGTCCGGCCCGATGACCATCTGGTCGGCCACGGCTTCCAGGGCAGCTGCACGGTCGTCGATGTGGTTCGCGATGCGCGCCAGCTCGCCGTCGGCACCGACCGGGTGGTGCGGCGCTCGCGCAGCGACCGCCTGGGGGCGGTGAATACGGCCAGCACCGGCAGTGAGATCCGCCGCCTGCGCACGCCGTTGCCGGGCATGGCCGACGTGCGCACCCAGGCGGCTTCGCCCGCTGATGTCCAACCTGTCCCTGATACGGCGCCACTCGCCGATGGCCATCGCCGCAAACCCATCCTGCTCGTCACGTTGCTCGGACTCAGTGTGACCCTGAGCACCGTCCTACTGATCTGGCCGCCTGAACTGCCCGCCTATCACGGCCTGCAACCCTATGGGGTATGGCGCTTGGAGCGCTTCGCCGGCAAGCCCGGCCCTTGGCTGGTGCACATCTCCGAAACGTCCATCGACATCACAGCGCCCGATGGGACCAACAGCAGCAGCCAGGTCACCTACGAGAGCGCGACGACTGACGAAATCCGGGCCGTGCTCGCCACCCCGCATCCGCTGTTCGGCGACCATCTCGCACTCGCCGGCCGGCACTCGGTGACGTTGACCACGCCTATCGGCTCAGGAACCGCTACGCGCGTGCCCTGATACCGGCCTGATGCAGGACGCTCCCACCGTTCCATGCAGGCGCCCGATAATCGTGCGGCCCGCAGCGCGGTTCGCCGCCAGACCGCTGCGGCGTGAAGCATATCCGCCGTCCTGACATCGGCATCTGCCGCGCTATCCCTCAAGGCATGGCCAACCTCCTGGTCGAGCAGTACCTCGGCCTCGTCACGGCCAGATCATCCCACGGGGTGCGACCTCCTGCCTGGACGCCGAGGTGGTGGGCCGGTGCCTGAGCGTCTAGCCGCCGCCCTCGCCGTCGAGCTGATCGACGGCCAGTGCAGCGCCACGCGCTGGCGCTCGTCGTCAGAACTGAAGCTGATGCTGCCGCGTCCGCGTGGGCCGGCGGTGTGGGCCTGCGCCGCGACCTATGGCGGCGGCCTGATCGCCGGCGACCACCTCGCCCTGGAGCTGCAGGTCGGCCCGGGCGCGGCGCTGTGCCTGGGCACGCAATCGACCACCAAGGTCTACCGTTCGAGCGGCGCCGTGGCAGTCCAGGAGACCCAGGCCGAGGTCGCTGCCGGCGGCCTGCTCGCGATCGTACCCGAGCCGCTGTCGCCCTTCGCCGCTAGCCGCTACCGCCAACGCACCAGCCTGCGCCTGGCGGCCGGCGCGTCGCTTGCTTGGCTCGACACGGTCAGCGCCGGCCGCATCGCCTGCGACGAACACTGGTTGCTGACCAGCTACGACGCGCGCACCGATGTGGAGATCGCCGGCCGGCTGGTCCTGCGCGACACCCTGCGCCTGGGCAGCGACGCGCCGGCGCGTCTCGGCAGGCACGTTGCCGTGACCACCCTCCTGCTGATCGGCCCGCGCGCCGCCGAGGCGGCGCAGGCCGGGCGCAGTCTCGCCGAACTGCACACCCCGGGCGAGGACGGCCTGCTGATCAGCGCCAGCCCGGTGGCCGATGGCATCCTCCTGCGCCTCGCCGCGATCGATCTGGAGATCCTCGCGCGCACCATCCGCAGCGTCCTGGCGCCGCTCGCCGAACCGCTCGACGGCACCCCCTGGCTACGCCTCGCCTCCGTGGAGACCGCATGCACCTGACCCCGCAGGACGTCGACAAGCTCATCCTCCATCAGGCCGGCAGCCTGGCGCAGAAGCGCCTGGCGCGCGGCGTGCGCCTGAACCATCCCGAGGCCATCGCGCTGATCGCCACCGTCGTGCTGGAGCTGATCCGCGATGGCAAGCGGGTCAGCCAGTGCATGGAACTGGGCCGAACGCTGCTCGGCCGGCGCCAGGTCATGGTCGGCGTCGCCTCGCTGATCGCCGAGGTGCAGATCGAAGGCACCTTCCCCGACGGCAGCAAGCTGGTGACGGTGCACGATCCGATCTGCCGCGAGCACGGCGACCTCGCCCTGGCCCTGCACGGCTCGTTCCTGCCAGTGCCATCCAGCGACATTTTCACCGCCCTGCCGTCCCTGCCTGAGCCTGGCGCGATCGAGACCGCGCCGGGCGACATCGAGCTGAACGCCGGCCGGCCGCAGCTGGAGCTGCCGATCACCAACCTCGCCGACCGGCCGATCCAGGTCGGCAGCCACTACCACCTCATCGAGAGCAACCCGTACCTGCGCTTCGACCGGGCGAAATCCTATGGTCACCGCCTCGACATCCCCGCCGGCACGGCGGTGCGCTTCGAGCCCGGCGAGACCAAGACGGTGCGTATCGTGCCGATCGCCGGCCATCGCGTGGTCCTCGGCGGCAACGACCTGACCGACGGCCCGGCGACGGCCGAACGCCTGCCCGAGGTGTTGCAGCGCGTCCGCGAGCACGGATTCGCGAGCACGTCATGAGAATTCCTCGCAGTACCTACGCCGCGCTCTACGGCCCGACCACCGGCGACCGCGTCCGTCTCGGCGACACCGCGCTGTGGATCGAGGTCGAGCGCGACCTCGCGCATCCCGGCGATGAATGCACCTTCGGCGGCGGCAAGGTGCTGCGCGACGGCATGGGCCAGTGCTCGCGCGCCAGCGAGGCCGAGGCCCTCGATGTCGTCATCACCAACGCCCTGATCGTCGACTGGAGCGGCATCTACAAGGCCGACATCGGGATAAAGACGGGGCTGATCGTCGCCATCGGCAAGGCCGGCAACCCCGATGTCATGGCCGGGGTCACGCCAGGCATGATCGTCGGCACCACCACCGAGGTGATCGCCGGTGAAGGCATGATCGTCACCGCCGGCGGCTTCGACAGCCACATCCACTACATCTGCCCGCAGCAGGCCGAGGTCGCCCTGGCCAGCGGCGTGACCAGCTTCATCGGCGGCGGCACCGGGCCGGCCACCGGCACCAACGCCACCACCTGCACGCCCGGTTCGCGCCACCTGCGGCTGATGCTGGAGGCGACCGACAGCATCCCGCTGAACATCGGCCTGACCGGCAAGGGCAACGCCGCCAGGCCGATCGCGCTCGAGGAACAGATCGCCGGCGGCGCCTGCGGCCTCAAGCTGCACGAGGACTGGGGCACCACGCCGGCCGCCATCGACCGCTGCCTGGCGGTGTGCGACCGCCTCGACGTGCAGTGCACCATCCACACCGACACGCTCAACGAGAGCGGCGCCTGCGAGCATTCGATCGCCGCATTCAAGGGCCGCACCATCCACACCTACCACTCCGAGGGGGCCGGCGGCGGGCACGCCCCGGACATCCTGCGCGTCTGCGGCGAGGCCAACGTCCTGCCCAGCAGCACCAACCCGACCCGGCCGTTCACGGTGAACACGATCGACGAGCACCTCGACATGCTGATGGTCTGCCATCACCTCGATCCGTCGATCCCCGAGGATGTGGCCTTCGCCGAAAGCCGCATCCGCGGCGAGACCATCGCCGCCGAGGACATCCTGCACGATCTCGGCGCGATCAGCATGATCTCGTCGGATTCGCAGGCCATGGGCCGGGTCGGCGAGGTGGTCTGCCGGACCTGGCAGACGGCGCACAAGATGCGCACGCAGCGCGGCAAGCTGCCGGGCGATCCCGAGCGCCACGACAATGCGCGGGTCAGGCGCTACATCGCCAAGTACACCATCAATCCGGCGATCGCGCACGGCGTCGGGCACCTCGTCGGCTCGGTCGAGGCGGGCAAGCTCGCCGACCTCGTGCTGTGGAAGCCGGCGCTGTTCGGGGCCAAACCGGAACTGGTGCTCAAGGGCGGATTCATCGCCTGGGGCCAGATGGGCGACGCCAACGCCAGCATCCCGACCCCGCAGCCGGTGCGCATGCGCCCGATGTTCGGCGCCCTCGGCCGGGCGGTCGGCTCGACCAGCCTGGCGTTCATCTCGGCCGCCTCGCAGGAGCGCCTCGCCGGCTATGGCCTGGGCAAGCGCCTGGCTCCGGTGCGCGGTTGCCGTGGCCTGGGCAAGTCGGCGATGAAGCTCAACGACGCCACTCCGCGCATCACCGTCGATGCCGAGACCTACACCGTCACCGCCGATGGCGTCGAACTGCGCTGCGCGCCGGCCGATGAGCTGCCGCTGGCGCAGCGCTACCATCTGTTCTGACCCGTTGCCACCGTCCGGTCGTCCGGTCGTCCGGTCGTCCGATCATCCCGCAGAGAGCCGTGAACGACACGCCCATCCACATCCAACAACGACGACCGGACGACCGGGCGACCGGGCGACCGGACGAGGTGCAATGGCTCTACCTGCAGCTCGCCGACGCCGCGTTCCCCGCCGGCGGACTCGCCCATGCCGGCGGCCTTGAGGCGGCGCTGGCCTTCGGCCAGGCGCGCGGCCGCGCCGGGATCCGCGAATGGATCGGGCGCAGCCTCGACGCCACCGGCGAGCTGGCCCTGCCGCTGAGCGCCGCCGCGTGGGATGCTCCTGCGCGCTGGACGGAACTGGACGCCCTGTGCGACGCCCTGCTCACCAGCCACGTCGCCAACCGCGCCAGCCGCAGCACCGGACAATCGCTGCTCGCCGCCACCGCCGGCGCCTTCGGCGATGAACGCATCCGCGCCATGCGCGCCGCCGCCCTGCGCGAACGCCAGCCATCGCATCTCGCCCCGGCCTTCGGTGCGGTCGGGCGGATCCTCGATCTCGACCGGCTCAGCACCCTGCGCCTGCACATGCATGGCGTGCTGCGCTCGCTGATCGGGGCCGGCGTGCGCCTGAACGCCATCGGCCCATTGGAAGGGCAGGCGATACAGCGTTCCCTTGCCGGCCGCGCCGAGGCCGCAGTGCAGCGCGGAGCGGCACTGCCGCTGGAAGACGCCGCCGCCATCGATCCCCTGCTCGACATCGTCCAGGGCTGCCAGGACCGCCTCTATTCACGCCTTTTCACTAGCTAAACCATGAGCCACGACCACGACCACGACCACGACCACGATCACGATCACGATCACGAGCACGAGCACGAGCACGAGCACGAGCACGAGCACGAGCACGAGCACGAGCACGAGCACCTCGACCATCCCGGTCACTACCACGAACGCGAGACGCCGCTGCAGCGCGACTTCTCCGCCCGCGCCTTCACCGTCGGCGTCGGCGGGCCGGTCGGCTCGGGCAAGACTGCGCTGATGCTGCAACTGTGCCTGCGCCTGCGCGAGCGCCTGTCGCTGGCAGCGGTGACCAACGACATCTTCACCAAGGAGGACGGCGAGTTCCTCATGCGTCACCAGGCCCTGCCACCGGTGCGCATCCGCGCGGTCGAGACCGGTGGCTGCCCGCATGCCGCGATCCGCGAGGACATCACCGCCAACCTCGTCGCGCTCGAGGATCTGCATGCCCTGCACCAGCCGGACCTGCTGCTGATCGAAAGCGGTGGCGACAACCTGGCGGCGAACTACAGCCGCGAACTCGCTGACTACATCATCTACGTCATCGATGTCGCCGGCGGCGACAAGGTGCCCAGGAAGGGCGGCCCGGGCATCACCCAGAGCGATCTGCTGGTGATCAACAAGACCGATCTCGCGGTGGCGGTCGGCGCCGACCTCGCGGTGATGGACCGCGACGCGAAGAAGATGCGCGGCAGCGGCCCGACCGTCTTCGCCCAGGTCAAGCACGGCGAAGGCCTCCCGGCGATCATCGAGCACATCCTCCACGCCTGGCAGCACGCCAAAGGTGTTGCGCACCGGCATTGATCCGGCCAGCCTGCGATCCATCCTCCCGCATGCTCACCAAGCCCGAATTCCTCGCCGCCCTCAAGCGTGAAACCAGGATCCTCACCCACCTCGCCGGATCCCTCCAGGCCAAGCACCTGGCCTTCCGCTTCACCCCGGCGCAGCGCTCGACGCTGGAACTGCTCCAATACCTGACGATCAACGCCCAGGCCAGCGTCACCTACTACCTGCGCGGCAGCTGGGAGCATTGGGATGCATTGGACGCTGCCGCCAAGGCCGTCGACCTGAGCAGCTTCCCTGCTGCCCTCAAAGCGCAGGAACCGCCGATCTCCGACAAGGCCTGGCGCACCCTGCAGGTCAAGCCGATGAGCGGCAAGGGCCGCAAGATGAAACTCGACGCGGCCCTCTTCGAAACCACCCTGACGATGTGCATCGGCTACCGCATGCAGCTGTTCCTTGCCGCCAAAGCGGCCGGACTGGCCTCGCTGAAGTCCAGCGACCTGTGGGCCGGCAAGGCCTGAACGATCGATGAGCGGCACGGCCGGCTATCTGCGCCGACGACGACGCTGGCTTCAGCCAGCGATCGCTGCCGTTGCCTGCGTCCTCATGCCGCTGGCCAGTTTCGCCATCGGCGTGGAACTGCGCCGGGGGTCACTGGCCGATCATGGCCCGAACGCGCTGGCTGAAGCCATCCCGTGGATCCTCAGCTCGCTGACCCTGATCATCGGCATCCTCGCCACCGCCATCATTGTCGAACTGTTCCGTCGCGAAGATCGCGCCCGGCGCCAGGCCGAGCGCATGAATGCCGACCTGCTGGCGACCCAGGTCGAACTGCGCGCAGCCCTGGTGAAAGCGCAGGATGCCGCCAAAGCCAAGGACGAGTTCCTGGCGGTGATGAGCCACGAACTGCGCACCCCGCTCAACGGCGTCATCGGCATGACCGCGCTGCTGCTCGAGAGCGACCTCGACCCGCAGGCCCGCGACTTCGCCGAGACCTCGCGAACCTGCGCCACCGGGTTGCTCGAGGTGATCAACGACATCCTCGACTATTCGAAGTTGGAGGCGGGCCACATTGATCTGGAGGACATCCCGTTCGATCCGCGTGACCTGGTCGAGGATGTGCTGCAGATCACCGCCGAGCGGGCCCAGGCCAAGGGTCTGGAACTGATCGGCGAGGTCGATCCCCGGCTCGGCGAGCGCCTGCGCGGCGACCCCTCGCGACTGCGCCAGTTGCTGCTCAATCTGGTCGGCAACGCTGTGAAGTTCACTGAACACGGCTCGGTGGTCACCAGCATCCGGGTCCTCGACAACGATGCCAGACGTCCGCGGTTGCGCCTATCCGTCATCGATACCGGCATCGGCATAGATCCCAAGGTCATCCCTGGACTGTTCGCACCGTTCATCCAGGCGGATGGATCGATCAGCCGCCGCTTCGGTGGCACCGGCCTCGGCCTGGCGATCTGCAAACGTCTGGCGGAAGCCATGGGCGGCTCGATCCACGCCAGCAGCGTGCCCGGACAGGGCAGTGAATTTCACGCTGACGTGCTGCTGACCCACGAAGAGCCTTCCGCCGATTCCGCCCTGCCGCCCGAGCTCGCCGGGCGCACCGTCCTGGTGATCGATGACCATCCCGGCGCACGCTCGGCCAGCGCTGTCATCCTCAGCGAATGCGGCTGTGAGGTGATCGGGGCCGCCAGCCTGGCCGAGGGCCTCGCCGCCCTCAATGGCCACCTTCCCGATTTCGCCGTCCTCGATGCGGCAGGGATGGGAGATGACCCAGCGGGCATCGTTGGAAGCCTGCGTGCCGATCCCCGGCTGGCCGCCGTCCCGGTCGTCCTCCTGACCACCTTCGCCGCTCAGTTGGGCCCTGAACTGCCGAACACCACGACCACGGCGAAGCCGGTGCGCCGCCGCCAGATGCGCGAGGCGGCGCAACGCGTGCTGGGGACCACCAGCAACAGCGGCACGCAAAGCCTGGTCCGACGTTTTTCCGGTCTGCCGGTACTGGTCGCCGACCACCGTCTGGGCAACCTGAGGGTGCTCAGCGGCATCCTCTGCGAACTCGGCTGCCGCGTGGATATGGCGAGCGATCTCGGCGAGACCATGACGGCGGCCCGCCGCATCCACCACGCTGCGATCTTCTTCGCCAGTGACCTGCCGCCGGGTGGCGGAGTTGCCGTCGCCCAGGCTCTGCACAACGATGGCTGCAAAGCTCCGTTGATCATCACCGGCGGCCAGGGTGAGCTGCCAGAAGGCTGCAGCACCAGGATCTCCACCACGCCGCGCCTCTCCGAACTGGCCCATCTGCTCCGCCAGGTCGCGGAGGCATGAGCGACGGGCTGCCTGCGCTCGCCGAACGTTTCCTCGGCCATGCCCGCCTCGCCCTGGCGCTGTCGCCGAACACCCTGCGCGACTACCGTACCGCCCTGACCCATCTGCACGCGGCGATGCAGGCACGCGGCATCGCCGCGCCCGAGGTGCTCGGTCCTGATGAGGCGGCGGCCTGTCTCGGCTGGTTGCGCGATGAGCGCCACCTGGCCGCCGGCTCGCTCGCCCTGTGCCTGGTCGCCTGGCGCATGTGGGCACGCTACCTCGTCGAGGAAGGCGCCCTGACCCATGACCGACTGGCACTGACCCCGTCGCCGAAGCTGTGGCGTTCGGTGCCCGAGATCCTCAGCCCAGAGGAGGTCGAACGTCTGCTCGCCAATCCCGCCGATGGCCCGATGCGCCCGCGCGACAAGGCGGCATTGGAACTGCTCTACGCCCTCGGCGGCCGCGCCTCCGAAGTGGTCGGCCTGGGCATGAGCGATTTCAAGGAGGGTGGCCGCCTCGCCTTGCTGCGCGGCAAGGGCTCGAAGGAGCGCCTCGTCCCGCTCGGCGACCACGCCCGCCGGGCTGTGACGGCCTACCGCGAGGGCTTACGCAAGGAACTGGATCCGCGCGGCCGGCAGGAACGCCTGCTGCTGGGCGTGCGCGGCGGACCATGGAACCGCCAGGGTCTCTGGCAGGTGGTGCAGCAGGCCGCGGTGCTGGCGGGCATCAGCAAGCCGGTGTGGCCGCACCTGCTGCGCCACAGCTTCGCCACCCATCTGCTGCATGGCGGAGCCGATCTGCGCGCGGTCCAGGCGCTGCTCGGCCACGCCAGCCTGACCACCACCGAGCGCTACACCCACGTCGATGCCGCGCGCCTGCGCGACATCCACCGGCGCTTCCACCCGCGGGCCTGACTACGGCTGCTTCGCCTTGTCACCGCGCCGCGGCTTGACGCTCTGCGGCAGCTTGGCATCGGCAGCCGGTTTGGCGTCGACCAGATGCAGCCTGGTGAGCAGCGATTTGTCGAGACCGTCGTACAGCCCTGCGCCCATCTCCAATCCGGCGTCCTCGGGTCGCGAAAGGCGCGCGGCGACGCCCCAACGCAGCCAATGACCGCGGCCGGGGCGCTCCTCGCCGGGATAGAGCCAACCCCACGGGATGAGCACTTCCCAGGTCAGCCGGGTGCCATCGCTGGCGGCGCGGGCCTGGATCGGCGGCCGCGTCGGATCCTCACTGACCAGGGGATTGAGCACCCGCGCCGCCGCCGCGCCACCGCGCCATTCC
>JFJP01015805.1_pt1 | contig 11224 bp, 9 predicted proteins | sample 431651 | NCBI WGS metagenome assembly JFJP01 (sample SAMN02602958, study PRJNA72255) | Microbial mat metagenome, whole genome shotgun sequencing project. | biome: fresh water; feature: sink hole; material: water; isolation source: purple microbial (photo- and chemosynthetic) mats found in... | reverse complement strand
TCTGCTGTTCCGATAACCCAGGAGTCGTTTTCTTGAGTTCCTGCTGTTTCATTAGCATCCACACTTCCAGAGTTTCTTCTGGTGTTGCAGTCTTCAATGCCAATTTGATTTTTCTAGTCAGTTTGTCCCGCGTGGATTTGAGACGGTCTGTGGCAATTTTTTGTGTATTATTTGGCTGATTTGTAGGCATAAGTAGTGGCGTACCAAATTATTATTTTCACCAAAAAATCTGGGCGTTAGCCCATTTATAAGTCGATGACATCGGAAATTAGGTAGAGGTGTATATAATTCCTTGGAATGATGGGATACGACGCGCATATTTAGTAATCTAAAGGTTGAAAATATACATAATTTGAGCTTGTACATCGCCTACAAAAAGCATAATATGAGCCAAATAAGAGGCTTTTATCCAGTTATTCTTATCCCCGATTCAATTCGTCAGTTCTGCGCGGATAACCCGATACCTATTTGGGAAGAAAGTGCTACTCCTACAATCAAGCTGCCTTTGACACCGCGACCGCCCGTTTTAACTAATTCCCGTTACTCCCTAGTAATTATGCTTTGGATAGCCAGTGTTGTGATAGTAATATTAGTTAACTGGCTGTTTGGCATGAGTGTTATAGCTTTTTGGTCAGCGCTGGTGTGTGCGTCAGCTAGTGCAGTAGTGGCTTTTTCTTATCTGCGGTTTGTGGATTTTCAAGTGCGCGATTGTTACAAGCAACGATTGGCTGAGTATCAACAACAGTTAGTTGAATATGAAAGTTATCAATTGCGTCGCTTGCAGTCAAAAGGTAAAGAGATTGAGCAATATAATTCTTTATTACAGGAGCGATATAAGCGGCTTTTGAGATTGTTGAAAAAGATTGTTCAACCGCCCGCAGGTCAGGGTAAGGGAGGAGTACAGCAAGGGGTAAGTGAAAAGCAGTTTTTTGTTTACTTATGTCGTTATTTTTCTGGGTTTTATGACTTCTGTATGGGGGGTGAGTTTCCTATACCTGGTACATCTTGGCGTTACACTGCTGACTTTATTCTAGTTCATCAACCGACTGGTTTAGCGATAGATATTGAAATTGATGAACCTTATGATGGGCGAACGGGAAAGCCTCATCATTGTGTGGATAAGGGTAAAGATAGTCAGCGCAATCAGTTTTTCTTAGAGAAAAATTGGGTGGTAATTCGGTTTTCTGAGCTGCAAGTTGTCAAATACCCTGATGCTTGTTGTAAGGCGATCGCTAAAATCGTTTCTCAAATTACAGGTGATTATAGAAGCTTAGTTAAACTACAAAATACTAAGGAATTACTGCCCCACAAACAATGGAAAGTTAAGGAAGCTGTTTATATGGCTCAGACTAAATTTCGTAGCTCTTACTTAAGAAGAAGCTTACCAAATTGAATATCTTGTCCGTGAGTAGGAGTCGCCCAGAAAAGAGCATTAGTAATTACCTGGAAGACTTCAGGTTGATGATAAGGTTGCTGTAAGCATTCAAAGCCAAGCTATTAGAATTTGTAGCATATTGTAATACGATTTGATAAAGCTTGTAGAGTTAACTGGAGTTCATGTGGGAATGCAAATTGAACCATACGAGCCTCGCCACCTTGATGCTGTTATTCGTCTTTCGCTTCGGGCATGGACTCCGGTCTTTGATTCGATTCAGAATGCGATGAACGCTGATGTTTACCAGGCATTTTATCCCAATCATTGGCGCGTGAGCCAGCAAAAAGCTGTCGAAGATGTCTGTGCTGCGGAAGACACGAATGTATGGGTTGCGATTGATGCAGGTTCTACTGTGGGCTTTGTAGCTGTGAAACTACACTCAGAGGACAGCATGGGTGAAATCTACATGGTTGCCGTCGATCCAGACTTTCAAGGTCGCGGCATTGGTAGTGCGCTGATAGAATTCGCTTTGGCTTGGATGAAAGATGCGGGGATGTCTGTTGCTATGGTTGAGACTGGAGGCGATGGAGCGGTAGGTTGCGACATTGGGTTAATGCTGGATAAGATATAGGGGTGGTATCAAGCAAAAGTGAAGGATAACACCTAAGCTCCCGGACTTATCCGCCAAAATTTCTGTTTAATTCCTTAAAACTAGGGTGTTATCCAGCTGATCTGACGAATAATCTTGTATATGCTTAATTAATCTCGAAAGATTTGAAGTGATGATGGAAACACAGAGGTTAGTGGTTAGGCAGTTTTACGAAAAAAACTATGTGAACTTATTTGAGACAATCTGGTATGGGAGATGCGAGGGATTCGCTCCAACCTTTGAGAGAGTTGCAAGCGTTTGCTTAAGAAAGCTAAGTCCTTTGGAAGTAGAAATCGAGAGAATAAACCAGAATGTTCCTCGCTGTGTTTCTGATGCTTTCGCTCGCCACCTCTGGTATTCTCAATGGAATTTTGCCGATCTATTTCTAGTAAAACTTTTTATTGATGAACAAAGCTTTTTTTTCTTATTTCATATAGGAATCAGTGATGATGCTTGGGATAACGATACTAGCTTGGTTGAGGTTTTTGCCGAACAAGGTGAGTTTGTCGGTGCAACACATTTTAGCTACAACGAGTCCGTAAAGTGGATCGAGAAACAATTTACTCACGAAGACTGTAGAAACGGTAAAACAGGCGATCCTCCTCCTCCTTGGGCTGGAGACGATCCTAATGGTGTGTACTATCATGAACCTCTATGGACGGAAGATATGCTGATACAAGAGGGTGCGGAGATTGAGGAGGAAGGGACAGTTGTTCGCTACGTTGGGTGTTGGTAAATTAACTCGGAAAATCTTGTGTTAATTGTATCCTTCAAGTTAATGCGATCGCCCGATCTTGTAGGTCTGGTTGAAGGATGAAACCCGACACTCATAACTGCTTCTCCACCTCAACCCTGTGCCATCGCCCAATCGAGTCATGTTTGGTTTCACGTTCCCGGCTGATTCACAAGTAAGGACGTGACAAGCTTAATCCAACCTACAGCGAGGGGCGAGCGCACTGAGGGAGATGTGGTAGAATTCCCAAATGACGATCTCAAAGCAACACAATTGCCAAATGGTGAATGGGCTTTAACACACAAAGATGGTCGCCCTTATTAAGGTCACTTCCTAACAACCGCGCTGCACCAGAACGTTGGGCGAGCGCATTGCATACTACTCCAATCAAGCTAAGTAAAATACCATGACAGTTGTTGCACAAATCCTATTTAATGAAACGTCTCTACTTATTGGAGACAGTCTGATCTCTGGAAGAGAACAAGACAGAGAAATTTTCATTCCAACAATAGGCAGTATTTATGAAGTTCTTCCAGAAGGTTCAGGTTGGAGTGTTACAGGCTTAAAGAAAAAAATAAATATAGTTGGCAGTAATGTTGTTATAGGTTGGTATGGAAACTTCTATGCTGCATCTTGTTTAATAGAAGGATTGAGAGCGAAAAGTCAAAGCTCTCCTTTATCAATCGACGATATTAACGCTTTCTTCACCACAGAAAACATCAAATCTCAAGTGGGAAGTTATGTAATTGAAGACTCCAAACCAGTAGGTTTTATTGGATCAGTATATTGTGAAGGCGTTTTGCATAACTTTGAGTTTTTTACAGGTAGCAGAAATCCAGTTATCAACATTTCTTTACCTCAAAGCGGTGGAGTCATAAAAATATGTGGCAGTGGCGCAGAGGATTTTAGAGATTATCTATCATCTATAAGTCTTGAGAAAATTGAGCGACAAATCTGCCAATCAAAAGACCCTTCTGATACTATTCACCGTTTATATTTATATATTTCAAGTTACTTTCTGACTAAGGAAATCCTAAATCCTAGCGATGAGGGCACTATAGTGCCCTCATACTATGGTGGCTATTATGATTTTGCAGCTATTTCTGATGGGCAGCTAGTTGATCGAAAAGAGCATACATACTTTTTCTGGGAAGTAGTACCAGATACAAGCGGTAAACCTGAAGCTAAACTTTGTGTACAGGGATTAAAGACTTACTATCTCGATAAAAACGTTACGCTATGCCTAAGCTACTCTACTTCCAAAAGCGATAAAAAGAGTGCTTTGCAAGCAAAAGTTGAGGCAACTTTACATTATATTAGCCCAGTAGACATGAGAAAAGATGAGCTTAAATCTCTAGTCCCTTCATTAAAAATAAATGAATTAGAATTTAATTCAGAGTATTCATGCCATTTTTGTCTGATTCGAGATGCTCATAATAGTTTGATGGCAAATCAGTTCATCACATTGATTATCCAAGGAGAACAGTGTTCTGCCAACCACCCAGTAAAAATAGAAAATAAGGGTACTGGTCTTCAATACTCATCGAACCAAGAATTTGCCAAGTTTCTAGAGAATACCGCGTTTAATATGTGGACACAAAAGTAATAATAAAAAGACTAGCAATCTAGTTAGGGCGGACAGTTGAGAGTCTTGTTGTCTATGGTTTGGGTCAATCTGCTGCCGCTCAACCGGAACTTTAGACCGCTATGTTGCGACATAAACTACAGGTTGTAATCAAATAAAGGCTAATCGTTGAAGGTTATACAGCGGATTCCAGGTTGATGAAGTAGATTAAAGTCTCATTGTCCCGTTGATAGACTGGCTTTAGTGTACTCTATATAGCTGGAATCTGCTGTAATTGGAACTTCACGAGAATTGCAGGTACGACCAATACTTGAAGAGTAAAGTGTGACAGCTAGATTCACAGTTTGAAATCTAATTGCGCGATCGCATTCTCGTGTACTGAAGGCATTGCACCCTATCCTTCAACTTACTCCTATAGAGAGAGGAAAGTTCTAGAACTGGCTGCTAAAACGCGATCGCGGTGGTAAACTCATTCTCTATCATGGGTGGGCCGATCCCGCAATTCCCCCTCACGGTACGATCGCTTACTATCAGGCTGTTCAAGATACGATGGGCGATCTTGCCAACGTGCAGCAGTTTGCCAGGTTGTTTATGCTGCCTGGAGTTTATCACTAATGATTTGTAAACAATGTTTTGATAGACATTAATTGAGAGCGCAATTCCAACTCGTCAGCCCCAGTCTTTTGAGTTCTGCAACCATCAATGGATGCCCTTCTAAATTCGGGTCACTCCTAACAATTGCTACTGCCATCTCACGAGCTAAATTCAGCAAATCCTCATCATCCAGTATATTTGCCAAAGCAAATTCTGAAATTCCCGACTGGCGATAGCCCATCACAACTCCCGGCCCCCGCAACCGCAAATCCATCTCCGAGATAAAGAACCCATCAGTGGAGTTTTCCAATACCTCAAGACGTGCCTTAGCTTCTGCTGTTTTACTGGTATCTAGCAGCAAACAATAGGAAGGGTGCGAACCCCGACCAACACGACCTCTTAACTGGTGCAGTTGAGCTAAACCAAAGCGATCGGCATGGTCAATTAAAATGACTGTAGCATTTGGAACATCCACGCCCACTTCCACAACAGTAGTGGAAACCAAGATTTGAGTTTGGTTGTCGCGGAATGAGTTAAGCGCTTCATCTTTCTCGGCTGATGTCATCCGGCCGTGCAGCAATCCTACCGTAAATTCGGGGAAGATTTTCGTTGATAATCGCTCATATTCTGCTACCGCTGCTCTCAAATCTAGCTTTTCCGATTCTTCCACCAGGGGAAGAATGATGTACGCCTGACGACCTTGAAGTACCTGATGGTGAATAAAATCATAAGCTGGAGCGCTTTTATTAATCATTTTGGTGTGAATCTTCTGTCGCCCTGGCGGTAATTCGTCAATCTGACTGACATCCAAATCTCCGTGCAACGTCAGTGCTAAACTACGCGGAATAGGAGTCGCCGTCATCGTCAGTACGTGAGGTCTATTTCCCTTGTCGAGTAAATTCTGCCGCTGCTGCACCCCAAATCTATGCTGTTCGTCGATGACTACTAAACCGAGTTGATTGAAGTTGACTTTTTCTTGCAGCAGTGCGTGAGTTCCCACTAACAGGGAAAGTTCGCCCGTTTCCAGTTGGGCGTGGATTTCTCTGCGTTTAGCAGTTTTCGTAGAACCTGTCAGCAATTGAACAGAAACGCCCAGGGGTTCAAACCACGCTAAAATCTTCCTGTAATGCTGTTGGGCTAACACTTCTGTGGGAGCCATAAGTGCCGCTTGGTAGCCGGATTGGATGGCGGCGAGGATAGCAACAACTGCAACAATAGTTTTACCAGAACCGACATCCCCCTGTACCAAACGATTCATCGGAGTTTTAGCAGTCATGTCGTTGAGAATATCGTTGATAACCCGACGTTGAGCTAAGGTAAGCAAGAAGGGAAGTTGAGAGTAGTTGAGCTAAGGTAAGCAAGAAGGGAAGTTGAGAGTAAAACTGTTCTAGCAGAGGGCTAGTACGGGTTATGTTTGTAATAGCCGAACGTGCTAAAAGTTGATGGCGGCGTACTAGAAAAGATAGCTGGAGATAGAAGAACTCATCAAATACCAGGCGACGGCGGGCAGCTTCTAGTTGGGGTTCGTCTGGGGGTTGGTGGATATTTGCGATCGCTTCCTGCAATTCCATCAAACCACATTTTCGTCGGAGATGCTGCGGTAGGGGGTCAATTAGTAACTCAGTCATTTCCAAAGCTGAGGATACTGCATCTTGAACTATTTCGTTGCTAACTCCTTTTGTTAATGGATAAATCGGGATAATTGAGTTTTTTGTATCCCTTACTTGGTCTAGGTCAATTAGTTGAATTTCAGGGGAAGTTAATATCATCCCATAATAGCGATCTGCCTTAACTACCCCCGATACAGTAACAATGCTTCCATTAACGTACATCAAATTTTGCTCGTTTCTCCACTGTTGAGATTGATAATAGGTATGATTGAAGAAACGCTTGTAGGCTATGTTACCTGTTTTATCCTTGACTATAAGTGTTTGGATTGTTAGTCGAGGATTTTTAGGCGGACTGATAATCTCGTGTTTCTTAATTTTGCCCACAATTGTGACAGAATCTCCTATTTGTAAACCGGCTATTTTGACTCGCCGATACTTGATGTAGTCGCGGGGAAAGTAAAGCAGTAGGTCGAGGATGCTGGTAATGCCAAGTTTTTCAAGCAGTCGGCAATTGTTTCTGCTTAACGCTGGCAGAGCATGAATTGGTAAATGCAGGTTCATGGGATTTAATAAGTTGAAAGTGCTCATGCGGCTGCGTTAGCAGCGAGAGAGTAAAAATATTTCTCTTGCTTTCAAAAATAATCAAGCGCTTATTGAAGCGAAAAAGCGCTTTTATTAATACTCTAAAACAGAGAGAATTTGCCCAAAAATAGTTCTCTGTAAAGTCCTTAAATGCCCAAGGCACTCGCTTTACTGCATGATAGGAAATGTACAAGACACCAACATAGTCTTTTGATTGCTAATCCAAGCTCAAACCAGAATTGCTATCGCGTAATGTTTTCTCTGGCACATCACCTGTTTCATCAAGTTTATCCCATAGGTTTTCCGTTTCTTGAACCTGGGCTACGAGTATTTCATTCCACCCACTAATACCAGGGTTTATTCGTTTAGCTTGAGGTAGTATTGAGATAATTTCTTGGGACAATTTCTCTCCAATTTCGTCTCCTTTCAAACCGACTACTATAGCGGGAATGTTTATAAGAAAATCTGTTGGCAAGGAAGATATGACATCAATGCTTAAGTACAAAGTCGGTCTGCAATTGAAATCGGGGTCGAGAGCGATTGCCGACAGCATTTCCACTGGATTGCTGGCAATAACGGCTCTTTCAATATCGTTTTGAGTCGCTATCCAGAAAATACCTTGTTCGCTGTCTTTTCCAAGTGATATTCCTGCGTTACTACCAATGGAAAATGTTCCATTTGACTCCCAAGTGCAGGTTCCCATATAATCTCCCGTAAGCGTGCGGAGAGTAAACACAGCACAGGCACGGTCATCTGTATCTATCCACCCTTTCTCGTGTAACAAATCTATCAATTCGGAGGGGAGGCAGGCATTTTCTACCAGCCTTTCTCGCACGGATTGCCAGTGAAGAGTTAAATCTGGTTCGTTTGTCTGTTGATTTAATGATTCATCCAGGGATACATCTTCTGATTCAACATTTGGAGAGACTTTGGCACTCTCTTCAACATCGGAAATATTGGTGGTGTTTTCTTCTTCTATGGTGTAAATATCTGGGTTAATATTCCTGTTGGGGGGTAAATTATTGTTCCCAGTGCTATTGATGTCAGTATTGTCTGTGGTGTCACTGTCTGTGTTTCCGTCCCCATCAGGTTTACAGTTTCCTGTTTGTAAAATCTGGTTAGAGGTTCTAGTTGGAAATTGTGCAACAACTTCCGAATCTATGTCAGGAGAATAAGTGACTCCTTTATATTTTTGAAGTCCTTTGAAGGTGTAAGCTTTGCCTAAATGAGTGCCGCTAAAAGCGATATTATCTAATTTGTAGCTAATGCCTAATTCACCTGCGGGGGTGGGTTTTATTTTGACACTAATACCTTGTTCGCTGAGTCTGTCAATCAAAAGAACAAGCGCGGGACTGTCAATGGTTGCTCGATCTAGTGCTGTTTGTAGTTGTTCCCGTGTGCTGATTTCCCCCGTTCTTGCTAACCGTCGGTGTTCGCCAGTTGTGGGAGAACGACGTTGTTTATCAAAACTGCGGGAAGCTGGTGTCAAGTCGTACTTTTCTTCCAATTCTTGAATCAATTTTTCGCTGCGTAGATAGTTCCAGCTATCGGATACGCAAGTTCCTTTTTCATCCAATTTAATGCGGCTGGCTGCAATATGAATATGGTCGTGTTCGCGGTCGGTATGGCGGATAATGGCAAATAGGTTTTGATCGAGTCCCATTCCTTCTAGGTAATCAAGAGCGATCGCCCGCCATTTGGCATCGGGAATATACTCGCCACAAGGTACGCTTAAGGTGGCATGGTAAACTGGTTTTTCAACTCTAGGATTGAGTTGTTTGGAGAAGAGAAACTCCGCAGCTAATTCCTGGGCATTTTCTCCTACCATATTTCCTCCAATTAGTGAAGCTCCTTGTTTGGAGAAGAGGTAATTGAGCAATGGGGTAAAAGTTTTGCCTATTTTCTGCTTGCCAATCATTACTAAGCTTAAAACTTGTGTAGTAAAAAAGTGATGATTTGTGGATGTTTTTATTAATAATCTTCGCTAAGATATTCTAAGTTTTTCTCGATCTCGCTTAAATTCATTAGAACTGAGACGTTCATTTGCTGTTGCTGTACTTGCTTAAGCAGTGCCAAAGTTTCCTCAATCAAATCCTCAACGTTGGCTGGCTGTGTAATTTTTTCTCCTATCCATAATGCTTGTTCTGTAGCAATGGCAATCGGTTTAAGCCGGAGGTTAAGTTCGGCTAGTTTTTGGCACAAAGCTGGTTGATGTTGTTGTTTAAAAGTGTGGTATCGGAACAAACCGCTGATACTCACCTGGAGATTTTTAGCCAAAGATCCAGCAAGTTGAAGTTCTTCTGGTGTTAGGTATATGGCTATTCTTTTGATTCGTTTGGATTTCGACATGGCTATTTGGTATTGGGGTAACAAGCTTAGGACTTATGCACTGTAACGCCGCCAGCACAAGGGTTTCAGCTTCTTTACAAGCGCCCATAATCGGGTAATTTGGCACGGGAGTGCGTAAGTCTTAGAACTTTATCCTTCGATTGCGATCGCTCTGCGCGTTGGTCTAGCCAGTGGGGCATATTGAGTAGGCTCAGCAAGCATCGTGTCTGGGCGACTTACACGCACCTCTGACACAGCTTGCTATCAAAAGCTTCGTTTTAGCCTAAGCCGTGAGTCCGATTTTTACAGGTGTTGGTATTCAGACAACTGGCTGAGGGAGGGGAGGTTTTAGGAGGGTTAATAAGTAGTAAGTGCGTTTTAATCCCTCAATAGCTGTTGTTTTACAGCCTTCTTTTGAGGCAGCACGCTTGGCTTGGCGTGAAGGTTATTTCTGCACGCCCAAAGGTACAGGGCTATTTTTTTACCACTCTTGAAACTTCAATTAGGAAGACCTGTAATATGAGCGAAACTACTATCGAAACTATCTGGCCTCAAGCGATCGCGGCCTACGATTACGGCGGGTCTGCTACTAAAATTCTCTACGCAGGGCCTCATAGTCAAATTCGATTGCTGTGTATGGAACCGGAGGTCGTATCTGTACCGCAGGAATCAGTTTTGGCTTATACCAGAGACCAGTTGGGGTTAGCTGAGCCTGAGAATACGGCTTGGGTTGCTTTTAGGAACGATTACAGAGCAGTGGGGTATTTGGCGAAAGAGAGGTTTCATGCCAATGCTGGCCTTTCGGAACTCAAGTACGAGAGGGCACTGCACAAAACTCTGGCTGGGATGTGGGCGATTAAGGAAAAGCTGAATTTGCCTGCGAAATTTACGGCGGCGATCGCAGTGTTGTTGCCACCGGGGGAATATGAAGACCGAAATCGGTTCGAGCGGGTGCTGCGGGAAGCTTTAGCCGATTACCAAACTCCTACGGGCTCAATGAGCGTGGAATTGTTGGCGTTTAACTGCAAGCCAGAGGGGGGTGGCATTTACCTGATGCACAACAAGAAAGTCGGCTCTGTTTTGAAAGAACGGGTGTGCGCGATCGCGATGATTGGCTACCGTAATGCCAGTCTGCTGGTGGTGCAACGGGGGGATGTTAGGCCGGGAAAAACGAGCGATTTGGGCTTCATTCGCATGGTGGAGAGGGTGGTAGCTAGGACTTCGGGGCAAACTGCTGAGCGATTGACTCCGGCGATCGCCGCAGCGGGATCTGAGTTTAAGGCAGCTTCTTTGATGCGGTTGGCTCGCAGTACGACTAAGCAAGGGCGAGCGGAAGAAGTGCAGCAGATGATAGCAGCAATCAAAGAGGCGCGGCTTGAATATGTGCGGAGTCTCACCAGTTGGTTGGATGAGAATTTGCCACCGGATTGCGATGAATTAGTGTTCTGTGGTGGGACGGCTGATTATCTTCGTAGGGAGTTAAACGAACATTACGATCGCTTCCCGATTCTTTGGAATGCCGAAGTTGCTATGCCATCTATTTTGGCAAAGAAAGGGTTTGAAAATCGGCTCAATGATGTCTATGGGATGTTTTCATATTTCAAGGGGAGTTTGAAAAAGCAGTTCAATTCTCAGGTAAAAGAAGACGCTGTTTGTGGGTCAAAAGATTCTGCTTTAAAGGAGATAGTGGCTCATGGCTAAGGAAAAAGAAAGGGTTGATTTTTTGTGGCGCTATCAGCCTTTTAAATCTACTCCTGATGGAGTTTTG
>JFJP01005975.1_pt1 | contig 11224 bp, 7 predicted proteins | sample 431651 | NCBI WGS metagenome assembly JFJP01 (sample SAMN02602958, study PRJNA72255) | Microbial mat metagenome, whole genome shotgun sequencing project. | biome: fresh water; feature: sink hole; material: water; isolation source: purple microbial (photo- and chemosynthetic) mats found in... | reverse complement strand
TGGACCTGGGTGCGGCGCAAGACCTGTTTGGCCAGCAGGGCCAACTGACCCGCATTGACCTGCGACTGCAAGCCGGCGTGGACCGACACGCGCTGGCCGGGCGGCTGATGGCGCAACCTGACTGGCCGGCCCACCTGCGGCTGTCTGCCGCAACCGACCCTGGCACCCAGGTCAGCGCCTTGACACGCGCCTATCGCGTCAACCTGACGGTGCTGGCACTGATCGCGCTGTTCACCGGCGCCTTTCTGGTTTTTTCGGTGCTGTCTTTGAGTGTGGCCAAACGCTTGCAACAGTTTGCGCTGTTGGGCGTGCTGGGCTTGCCAGCGCGCTCGCGCATGGCGCTGGTGCTGCTGGAGTCGCTGGTGCTGGGCCTGGTGGGCAGTGTCGCCGGGCTGCTGCTTGGCACGGCACTGGCGGCCTTGGCGCTGCGCTGGCTGGGTGGCGATTTGGGGGGCGGGTTTTTTGCGGGCGTGACGCCCCCGTTGCAATTCAGTTGGTCAGCCGCGTGGGTGTACGGCGCGCTCGGCGTGGCGGCTGCTTTGGCCGGCGGCGGCTGGCCGGCACGCAGTGTGCACCAGTTGCCACCGGCGCAGGCGCTGAAAGGTCTGGGTGACCTGGCCCAGGCACCGGTGCGCTACCGGCTTGCTTTATTTTTGATAGCTGCCAGCGCACTATTGGCAAGCGCTCCACCGGTATTTGGTATGGCACTTGGGGCTTATGTCTCAGTGGCCTTGCTGCTGCTCGGGGGCATTGGCACATTGCCGGCACTGATTGCCCTGCTGTTGGGCGGGCTGCGCCGCTGCTTATCTGGCCATGTGCTGGGCCTGCTGGCGCTGGAGCGGGCACGGCGCCAGCGCGGTGCCGCCGCAGTAGCGCTCAGTGGCGTGGTGGCCTCGCTGGCGCTGGCAGTGGCGCTGACGGTGATGGTGGCCAGCTTTCGCCAGTCGGTCACCGACTGGTTGCAACGCATGCTGCCAGCCGACCTGTATGTGCGCAGCAGCCGCTCGCTTGCCGCCAGTGACACGGTCTATTTCAGTGCCGCTGAGGTGCAGGCCGCTGCACAATTGCCCGGCGTGACGCGGGTGCAGGCACAACGCAGTGTGGCGCTGACGCTGCAGCCCGGGCAGCCACCGGTGGCGCTGCTGGCGCGCGAGATCGGCGACCCGGCCCGCACCCTGCCCCTGGTGGCACCCGCACAACCGGTGCCACCCGGCCAGATCGGCTTGTATGTGAGCGAGGCGGTGGTGGACCTGTATGCGGCCAAACCGGGCATGCCCTGGCCTTTGTTTGACAAGGCTTTTCGCCCTCTAGCGCAGGCAGGAAAAGCGCAGGCAGCTACATTTTTTGTAGCAGGCGTGTGGCGCGACTACGCGCGTCAAAGCGGCGCCATCGCGATCGAGCGCAGCGACTTTGTGCGCCTGACGGGCGACCAGCGCAGCAACGACCTGGCCTTGTGGTTGCACGATGCCAGCCAGGCGGCCACGGTGCAAAGTGCGCTGCAGGCGCTGGTGGCAGGCCAGACCCTCCGGGGTGCAGACCCAAACCAGCCGCCCACAGACGCTTCTGCAAACGCTTTGACGCCACCGGCCAGCGCAACACAGCCCGCCGGGAGTGATGCCTTGCTTGAGTTTGGCAGCACCGCCGAAATCCGCGCCCTGTCGCTGCAAGCGTTCGATCGCAGCTTTGCTGTGACCTACTGGCTGCAGGCGGTGGCCATTGGCATCGGTCTGTTTGGTGTGGCTGCCAGTTTCAGCGCGCAGGTGCTGGCCCGGCGCAAGGAGTTTGGTCTGCTGACGCACCTGGGACTCACGCGTGGGCAAATTTTGCGCCTGGTGGCGCTGGAGGGCCTGGGCTGGATCTTGCCGGGTGCACTGGCCGGCTTGCTGTTGGGCCTGTGTGTGTCGGTGCTGCTGGTGCATGTGGTCAACCCGCAAAGCTTTCACTGGACGATGGACTTGTACTTGCCATGGGCACGCTTGCTGACGCTGTGTCTGGCGGTGCTGGCCGCTGGCACCCTGACCGCCTGGCTCAGTGCGCGCGCTGCCGTCAGCCGCGATGCGGTGCTGGCAGTCAAGCAGGACTGGTAGCCCCGGCGGCCCCGCGCGGTCATGGCTGTCGCAGGTGCGCGCCTTCGACGCGCCGGTCCAGCCAGTCGCGCACCCAGGTTGGCACCTGCTCGGGGGGCATGGGGCGGGCAATGCCATAGCCTTGCGCCAATTCGCAACCAAGTTGCAGCAGACGTGCGCCGTGCGCGGGTGTCTCCACCCCTTCGGCAATGACCTGACGGCGAAAGGCGCGCGCCAGACCGATGATGCCTTCCAGAATGGCCAGATCGTCGCTGTCGTCGAGCATGTCGCGCACAAAGCTCTGGTCGATCTTGATCAGCCCGACCGGCAGGTGCTTGAGGTAGGTCAGCGACGAGTAACCGGTGCCAAAATCATCCAGCGCAAAGCCCACCCCCAGGCGGGCACAGTCCCGCATGATGTGCGCGGTGCGCTCGAGGTCTTGCAGTGCACTGGTTTCCAGCACCTCGATCTCAAGCTGCTGCGCCGACAGCTCCGGGCAGCGCGCCAGGGCTTCGGCCAGCCGGGGTACAAAGTCGTCCTGCTGCAACTGGCGTGCGCCTACGTTCACGCTGACTTGCAGCAGCAGACCCTGGGCCTGCCAGCTCTGCAATTGCGCCAAGGCCGTGCCAATCACCCAGTCGCCCAGCGTCACGGCCAGCGCGTGGTCTTCGATCATCGGCAAAAACAGCGCCGGCCCCAGCAGACCCCGCTGCGGGTGTTGCCAGCGCACCAACGCCTCCAGCCCGATCACCTCGCCGCTGCGCAGGTTGACCTTGGGCTGGTAATGCAGGCGCAGTTCGCCGCGATCAATCGCCCGCGCCAGCGTCTCGATGTTCTCGTGCAGGCCACGCACGCTGCGGTCCTGCTCGGCGTCAAACACATGCAGCCGGTTCTTGCCGCCAAGCTTGGCCTGGTACATGGCCTGGTCGGCCTGGCGCAGCAACTGGTCGGCGTCAAGCGCCTCGGTCTGCGGAAAATAGCTCACCCCCAGGCTGGCCGAGACGCTCAGGCGGGCCTCGCCATAATCAAACGGCTGTGCTGCCGCTGCCAGCAGTTGCGCCAACGGATGGTCGGCACTGGCCTGATCGGGCAGGTCCACCAGCACCGCGACAAACTCGTCGCTGCCCAGGCGCGCCAGCGTGTCACCCTCGCGCAGGCAACGTCGCATGGCAGCAGCCAGCGCCACCAGCAACTGGTCGCCGGCGTCTTGGCCCCAGGTGTCGTTGACGGCCTTGAAGCCGTCGATGTCCAGGTAGGCCACCGCCAGCATTTGCCGGCGCCGCAGCGCCTGCACCATGGCCTGCTGCAAACGGTCCACCAGCAGCAGGCGGTTGGGCAGCCCGGTCAGGGCATCAAAATGCACCACCCGCTCAAGTTGGCGCTGATGCTCTTTCAGCGATGTGATGTCAGTCAGCATGCCGACATAGTTTTTCGGCGCGCCTTGCGCATCGCGCACCAGGCTTAACGCCAGTGCCACGGCGTACGGTGTGCCCTGTTTGTGCTGGTTCCACAGCTCGCCGCTCCAGTACCCGTGCTGATGCAACTGGGCATACATGGCGGCATAAAAGGCGCTGTCTTGCCGGTTCGACCTGAGCAGACGCGGGTTCTGCCCCAAGGCCTCGGCGCGGCTGTAGCCGCTGATCTGGCTAAAGGCCTGGTTCACCTCCAGCATGTTGCACTGTGCATCGGTGATGATGATGGCCTCACGCGCATGGGTAAACACCGTGGCCGCCAGCGCCAACTGCTGCTCGGACTCTTTGCGCGCATGAATGTCAAGGTCCATGCCGATGATGCGCAGCGGGCGGCCGCTGGCATCGCGCCCCACCACCCGGCCCAGTTCAAGCATCCACTTGTAGCTGCCGTCCTTGCAGCGCAGACGGTTTTCGCTGCGGTAGTAATCCTGGTTGCCCTCGGTGCATTGCTTCAGCGCAGCCAGCGCCTGCGGCGCATCCTGTGGGTGCAGGCGCGACTCCCATTGCCGGGTGCTGAGGTCGGTCAACTCCTGCGCGCCATAGCCCAGGCTGAGTTTCCAGGAGTCGGCCAGGTACAGCGTGTCGGCCTGCAAGTCCCAGTCCCACAGGCCGCCACCCGACGCCTCGACCGCAAATTTGCAGCGGAACTCACTTTCTGCCAGCGCCGCCTGCTGCGCCAGCACCTGCTGCTGGCGCAGACGCAACTGCCGCGAAGTCAGCCACAGGCGCAGGCTCAGTCCACTGATCAGCAGCATGGCCAGCGTTGCCAGCGCCAGCGCCAGCCAGTAGCGCGCCAGCACATCGCGCCAGGTGAACGCCGGCGCTGCCTCGAAGGGTGGCAGACGCAGCGCCTTGAGCAGCCGCTCAATGGAGGCGTAGTCGGCCGGCACCGAAAAACCCCGGATGCCCATGGTCAGCGCTGACATCGAATTGGGCTGTATCTGCAGCAGCGCAGCCACCACCTGTCGTGCCAGCCGCTCATCGACATGCGCCAGATACGAAAACGGCCACTCGGGGTACAGCACGGTCGAAGACATGACCGGGTAGTCGCGCAGGTTTTGCCGGTTCAGCACGCTGATCTGCGACAGATCAATGCTGCCTTCGCGCGCCATCGACTCCAGCAAACCGGTGCGCACCAGACCCACATCGGCACTGCCTTCCAGCACGGCGTGCACCGCTCGATCTTGCGGCATGCCGGTTTCAAGCACCCGTGCCTCGCGCGCCAGGTCAATGCCCATCTGCAACAACTCATAGGCCTGCATCTGGTAGCCGCCCAGCGAGTTGACTCCGGCGGTGGCCACACGCTTGCCGCGCAGGTCGGCCAATGTTGCCAGCTTGCGGTCGGCCCGGGTAAAGATGACGCCGCCAAAAGCCGCCGTCTCGTGGCCGTTTTCGCTCATCAGCAAGGTTGCCAACGGGGCTTGCAGGCCGCTTTGGCGGTTCAGCAAGACATGGTTGGCCGAGTTGGTCAACACAAAATCAAGCTGTCGGCTGGCCACGGCGGCCTCCAACTCAGGCAGGGTGAACGCCTCGACGACAAAGTCGCGCTCGGGAATGCGCTCTTTCAGCAAGGCGGCCAGTGGCTGCCACTGCGCCAGCGTCACCGGCTTGGGCCGGTAAGCCAGCACCCCAATGCGCACCGGCTCGCTGGCCAGCACCCACTGCGGCAAAAGGGCCGCCCACAGCACCCAGCCGCCCAGCATGCAAGCGCAGCAGCGCATCAGCCACCTCATGGCGTTCTGCCCCCAGTTGGCAAGAAGTCGTCCCGAATCAGCCCCGTCCAGCTTTGCGAGGGAACCAGGCTTCCGGTCTCGGACAACACCGCTGCCACCTTGCGGGCACTCTCAAGCAGACGCGGCGTCGGACCTGACAGCAGCCGTCTGTTTTGTGCCAGATCGGGCAAGGCCAGGCCACGGTAGGCCGACAGCACTTGCGAGGCCGGCAACTCCAGGTGCGTGGCCATGCGTTGCGCCGCATCGTGCGGGTTCAACGTCAGGTGCTCGACCGCCCTGAAATGGCCCTCGATCACGTGTTGCCAGACCGAGCGCTGCGACCAGCCCAGCGCGTCCTGGCGCACCGCCAACACATCGACGATGGTGTCGGGGATCTGCCGACTGTCAAACAGGCGCCGTGCACCCATCGCCAAGAGGCGAGTGGCCATGGGCTCAAAGGTGATCAACGCATCCACCACCCGGGCCCGCCAGGCGGCTGCTTGCCCGATCACCGGCACCTGCAGCAAACGCACATCACTGCGGCGCAAGCCCGCAGCACGCAGTGCTTCGGTCAGCATCAACTCGCCGACCGAGCCGGTTTCATAGCCGATCTGGCGGCCGCGCAAATCACCCAGGTCGCGAACATGGGGCTGCGCCACCAGCATATCGGCCCCAAGCGAAATATCGAACACCATCAGGATCGACAAAGGAACGCCGCCGGCATGCGCCAACAAAGCCTCGTCCAGCGTCAGACCCGCGGCCTGCACCCGGTTGCTGCGCAGCGCCTGCAACGAGTCGGCACTGCCGTTGGCCGACACCAGCTCCACTTGCGTGGGGTCGAGCCAACCCCGATCGCGCGCCAGATACAAAGTCTCGTAACCCACCCAGACCCGCGTCGCCACTGCCATGCGCCGCGCCGGCTGACAGGCACCGCCCAACGCCGACGCGCCCAAGACCATTGCAGCCAGGGCGGCACGCCGGCGAGCACAGATGGTTGATGAATCGTTGGGTGTCACCACTAAATTATGGCGCACTTGGCAGCCCGCCCTGACGACCAGGCGCTGGCCAGGCCGACAGCGACAAGGCACGATGTTTGCTTGCGCCCAGTCCGGTCGTCGTGCTGACGCCACCGGGCCAGCCGGCATGACCACCTGACGCGCACAGACCCTTAGAATCCAGCGCTTGTTCAACCCACCCGCCGGGACCGCCCCGACTTTTTTGAAAGCTGCCCATGAAGAAAGTTCTGCTCGCCGCCGCCATCAGTGCCCTGTGCGCTACCGCCTTTGCCCAGGGCAAAGACCTCAAGGTCGCCATTGACGCCACTTATGAGCCCTTCACCTTCAAGACCCCCGATGGCAAGCCCACCGGCTTCGATGTTGACATTGCCAACGCCTTGTGTGAAGAAATCAAACGCAAGTGCGTGTTTGTCGAACAAGCCTGGGACGGCATGATTCCGGGCCTGCTGGCCAAAAAGTACGATGTGATCATCAGCTCGATGTCGATCACTGAAGAGCGCAAGAAGCAGGTGGACTTCACCGACAAGTACTACAACACCCCAAGCAAGATCGTGCTCAAGAAAGACATCAAGTTTGATGGCATCCCCTCCATCAAGGGCAAGAAAATCGGCGTGTTGAAGGCCTCCACCCAAGAAAAATATGCCTTGGGCGAACTCAAGACCAAGGGTGTCGAAGTGGTGTCGTACGACGCACAAGACCAGGTCTATCTGGACATCAAGGCCGGCCGCCTGGACGGCACCGTGGCCGACACCATGGAAGTCGAAGGCGGCTTTTTGACCAAGCCGGGCGGCGAAAACTACCAGTTTGTCGGCGAGCCGCTGCACATTCCGAAGTATTTCGGCATTGGCGCTGGTGTGGCGCTGCGCAAAGGCCAGGCCGAGCTGAAGGGCCAGATCAACGCCGCCATCAAGGCCATCCGTGCCAACGGCAAGTACAAGACGATCAACGACAAGTACTTCAAGTTTGACGTGTACGGCAAATAAGCCACTGGCCAGACACCCCCGACTGGTACGCCATGCAATCGTACTTTGTCGTCATCTTGCAGGGCTCGCTGCTGACGGTGGGGGTGTCGCTGGCGGCGTTGGCCGTGGCCATCCTGTTTGGCCTGGCTGGCGCCGCCGCCAAGCTCTCGGGCCGCCCGGTGCTGGTGGGGCTGGCCACGTTTTACACCACCATCATCCGTGGCATCCCTGATCTGGTGCTGATGTTGCTGGTGTTTTATGGCGGCACCATCGGCATCAATACCTTGCTTGAAAAGCTCGGCTCCGAAGCGACCATTGACATCGAGCCTTTCATGGCCGGGGTCTTGACCATCGGTTTCATTTACGGCGCCTACATGACCGAGACTTTTCGGGGCGCCATTCTCTCTATCCCCAAAGGCCAGATGGAAGCCGCCTGGGCCTTTGGCATGGGCCGCTTGCAAACCTTTGTCCGCATCACACTGCCGCAAATGGTGCGTTATGCCCTGCCCGGCTTTACCAACAACTGGCTGGTGCTGATCAAGGCCACGGCGCTGGTCAGCCTGATCGGCTTGCAAGAGATGACCTATCTGGCCAAACAGGCCAGTGCCGCCACGCGCTCGCCGTTTGCCTTCTTTTTGTTTACCGGCGCGCTGTTTCTGATCTACACCTCGGTGTCGCTGTGGGTGCTGAAAAAGGTCAACGCCCGCTACAGCCTGGGCACCAAACGGGGGCAGCTCTAAATGGAATGGGCTGTCATCTTTGAGCCCGACAACCTGGCGCTGTTTGGCAATGGCATTGTCATCACCGTCTGGCTGCTGGGGGCGTCGCTGGCAGCAGGCGGCGTGCTGGCGCTGGTGTTTGCCCTGCTGCTGACCGGCCCCTGGGCACCGCTGCGCTGGCTGGTGGGGGCTTACACCTTTGTGATTCGTGGCACCCCTTTGCTGATTCAGGTGTATCTGATTTATTACGGCCTGGGCCAACTCGAGTGGATCCAGGCGCGCTGGAACGACGTCTGGCCCTGGACTTACTTCAAAGAGCCGTTTTTTTGCGCCTTTCTTGCCTTCACCCTCAACACCGCCGGCTACACGGCCGAAATGCTGGCTGGCGCCATCCGCGAGACCAGCGCCGGCGAAATAGAAGCGGCGCACGCCTATGGCATGAGCCGGGTGCAAACCATGTGGCGTGTGGTGTTGCCCAGCGCCATGCGCCGCACCCTTCCCGCCTACAGCAACGAGGTGGTGATGATGCTGCACAGCACCAGCCTGGCCAGCGCGGTGCCCAATATGCTCGACATCACCTCGGCGGCCAGCCGCATCTACGCCACCTATTACTTGCCGTTTGAAGCCTACCTGGCAGCCGCCGCAATCTACCTGACGGCGTCGTTTTGTCTGATTGGTTTCTTCCGGTTTTCTGAAAAGCGGCTGCTGGCCTATCTGGCGCCGCAGAAGCACTGAGCCATTCGCGTATGCATCGTATCGACCACCCCTTGCTCAGTCCGAGCCTGGGCAGCCACAAAACCCTGACCAGTTTTCACTTTGGCACGCCGGGCCAAGGGCCCAAAATCTACATTCAGGCCAGCCTGCACGCCGAAGAGTTGCCCGGCATGCTGGTGGCGCACCATTTGCGTGCAGCCCTCGAAGCAGCCGACGCAGCCGGTGGCATCAGCGGCGAGATCGTGCTGGTGCCGGCAGCCAACCCGATCGGGCTGGCGCAGCGGCTCGACCACAAGCCGATGGGCCGCTTTGAGCTCAATACGTCCGAGAACTTCAACCGCCATTACCCCGACCTGGCAGCGGCGGTGTTCCCGCGGGTCAAAGACAAGCTGGGCAGTGATGCACCCGGCAATGTGCAGCAAGTGCGCGAGGCGATGCGCAGCTACCTGAACGACTGGCAACCTGACACCGAGTTGCAAAGCCAGCGCCGGCAACTGCTGCTGCTGTCGTGTGATGCCGACCGGGTGCTGGACCTGCACTGCGACTGCGAGGCAGCAATGCACTTCTACACCGAAGAGCCCTGCTGGCCCGAGTTGGCGCCGCTGGCTTATTTCCTGCAAAGCCAGGCCATCCTGCTGGCACGCAACTCCGGCCACCTGCCGTTTGACGAGTGCCTGTCGTGCGCCTGGTGGCAACTGGCCGACTTGTTGCGGGCCGCCGGACGCGATGTGCCGCTGCCACAGGCTTGCTGCAGCACCACCATCGAGCTGCGCGGCGAGTGCGATGTAACGCATGAACTGGCCCAAACCGATGCGCGCGCCATTTTGAACTGGCTTGAGTTCGTGGGCGTGCTGGCCTGCGACCGTACACCGGACGTGCCACCGGCCTGCTGCGCGGCCACCCCGTTGGCTGGCTCACAGACGCTGCATGCACGCGCACCTGGCATGGTGGTGTTTGCGGCCACACCGGGTCAGCAACTGCAGGCCGGCGAGCTGGTAGCCGAAGTGATCGACCCGATCAACAACCGGACCGAACGGGTGCTGGCTGGCGTGGCCGGCGTGTTTTATGCCCGCATCCGCGACCGCTACGTGACCGCCGGCGCTGAGTTGGGCAAGATTGCCGGCGCAAAGCCATTTCGCACCGGCTTGCTGCTGGGCGCCTGAACCATTGCCCTGGGGACACTTGCACCATGACTGCCACCACCTCGCTCAAACTGCAGGTTGAAAACATCCACAAGCGCTTTGGCGCCAACGAGGTGCTCAAGGGCGTGAGCCTGACCGCCCACGCCGGTGATGTGATCAGCATCATCGGCAGCTCGGGCTCGGGCAAGAGCACTTTTTTGCGCTGCATCAACCTGCTTGAAAAACCGCATCAGGGCCGCATCCACGTCGCTGACGAAGAGTTGCACCTGAGCCCCGGCGCGAATGGTGAACTGCACGCCGCCAACCCCAAGCAACTGGCACGCCTGCGCACCAAGCTGGCCATGGTGTTTCAGCATTTCAACCTGTGGGCACACATGACGGTGCTGCAAAACATCATCGAAGCCCCGGTGCACGTCATGAAGGTGCCGCGCGACCAGGCGGTGGACATTGCACGCAAGTACCTCGCCAAGGTGGGCCTGGAAGGCAAGGAAGACGCCTACCCCGCGCACCTGAGTGGCGGCCAGCAGCAGCGCGTGGCGATTGCCCGCGCGCTGGCCATGGAGCCCGAGGTGATGCTGTTTGACGAACCCACCAGCGCGCTCGACCCCGAGCTGGTCTCTGAAGTGCTGAAGGTGATGAAAAACCTGGCTTTAGAGGGCCGCACCATGGTGGTCGTTACGCATGAGATGGGCTTTGCCCGCGAGGTCTCGAACCACCTGATCTTCTTGCACAAGGGCCTGATCGAAGAAGAAGGCAACCCGGCCGCCGTGCTGGCCGCACCCAAGAGCATGCGCCTGGCGCAGTTTTTGTCGGGCAGCCTGAAATAAGAACCAACGGCCATGGCAACCATGCCACCCCGAATTTGGAAATGCCGTCATTCCCGCGCAGGCGGGAATCGGGTGTTTCCGGGCAGCCGTGGATTGCCACCTGCGCGGCAATGACGGTTCTGTTGTATTTCAGTTTAATTGGCCTGTCGCGCAGGATCTGATTGCACTAGATACTATATTTTTGTGAGTAAATCATGAACTGGCTACACACCGCCATTGCCAAGATCGAGGCCGACTACCAGCGCAGCGCCGACACCCATCTGAGTCACGGCATTGACCTGTACCTCAAAGACGAGTCCACCCACCCCACCGGCAGCCTGAAACACCGGCTGGCGCGCTCGCTGTTTTTGTATGGCTTGTGCAACGGCTGGCTGCACGAGGGCTCGACCGTGGTCGAATCCAGCAGCGGTTCCACTGCCGTGAGCGAAGCCTATTTTGCCCGCCTGCTGGGACTGCCCTTTATCGCCGTGATGCCGCGCGAGACCTCGTGCGAGAAGATCGCGCAGATCGAGTTTTATGGCGGGCGCTGCCATCTGGTGGACAACCCCACCGCTGTGTATGACGAAGCGCGCGCGCTGGCGGCACAAACTGGCG